>FLNZ01002947.1_pt1 | contig 13427 bp, 12 predicted proteins | sample 1140391 | NCBI WGS metagenome assembly FLNZ01 (sample SAMEA3878171, study PRJEB12797) | bioreactor metagenome | biome: Moose rumen | place: Sweden | collected 2011-10
CTCGGGCCGGAAAATTTTAGTTTTCCGGCCCGTTTCCCTATTTTTTGCTATTTTTGCAATTAGCAATACTCAAAGATATGCCCGAAGACATCCTAAGACCGCTTTTTGAATCATATACAGGAAGGAAACTCACTTCCGTACAGGAACTTCCGTCGTCCGGCAGCAACCGCCGCTACTTTCGTCTGGAAGGCGGAACCGTATCCCTTATCGGCGCCATTGGCACAAGCGTGGAGGAGAACCGCGCCTTCATAGCGCTCTCAAGGCACTTTAAAAGCAAAGGAATCCGCGTTCCCGCAGTGCTCTCCGTAAGTGAAGACGAAGGGGCCTACATCCAGGAAGACCTGGGCGATGAAATTCTTTTCAACCTGGTGTCGCACGGGCGTGACAGCGGACTTTACAGCTCTTACGAGAAAGAGCTCCTCAAAAAAGCGGTGAGAGCACTTCCAAAGATACAGTTCGAGGGCGGCGAAGGACTGGACTGGAAACTGTGCTATCCCCAGGAGGAGTTTGACGGGAGGATGGTGGATTTTGACCTCAACTACTTCAAATACTGTTTCCTCAAGGCAACCGGGCTGGAGTTCAACGAAGTGAGGCTGCAAGACGATTTCGAGAAATTCAAGAACAACCTTCTGGAGGAAAACGAAAACACGTTCCTTTACCGAGACTTCCAGGCACGCAACGTAATGATAAAGGACGGCGAGCCGTGGTTCATAGACTTCCAAGGCGGAAGGCGAGGCCCCATATACTACGACGTCGCTTCTTTCATCTGGCAGGCCCGGTCGCGCTTCCCCGAAGACCTCAGGCAGGAACTCATCCGCACATACCTTCATGCCCTGCAAAGCTACAGGAAAGTGGATGAAGAGGAGTTCTATGGGAAGCTTCGGCTCTTTGTGCTGTTCCGCACCCTGCAAGTGCTGGGAGCATACGGTTTCAGGGGTTATTTCGAGAAAAAACCCCACTTCCTTGCAAGCGTCCCCTATGCCCTCAGTAACCTCAGGAGCCTTCTGCAAACGCCCTTCACGGACTATCCGTACCTCAATTCCCTGCTTCAGGAGCTTGTGAGCATGCCGCAGTTCCTCGCTCAGGACAACCGCCTTGAAGTGCAGATAATTTCCTTCGCATACAAGAAAGGCATCCCGGCCGATTCTACCGGCAACGGCGGCGGCTACGTCTTCGACTGCCGGAGCATAAACAACCCCGGGAAGTACGAGTACTACCGCCAGTTCAACGGAACGGACGCCGAAGTGATAAAATTCCTCGAGGACGACGGCGAAATAGTGAAATATCTGGAGCAAGTGTACCAGATGGTGGACCAGCATGTGGAACGCTTCGTGGAAAGGAAGTTCACGCACCTGCAGGTGTGCTTCGGCTGCACCGGAGGCCAGCACAGGTCTGTTTACTGCGCAGAGCACCTCGCGAGCCATCTTGCAGGAAAGTACGACATAAAGGTCACGCTCACCCACAGGGAGCTTAACATGGAAAAGAACCTGTAGGATGAAAGCGATGGTCTTCGCCGCCGGGCTTGGCACGCGCCTCAGGCCCATCACGGACACCACGCCCAAGGCGTTGGTGGAAGTTGGCGGAAAGCCGCTTCTCTATCATGCAATCTGCAAGCTGCGTAAAGCGGGCTATGACGATATCGTCGTGAACGTTCACCACTATTCACAGCAGGTAATAGATTATCTCGCCCACAATGACCTGGGCGTAAAGACAGCCGTATCGGACGAGTCGGCCCTCCTTCTTGAAACGGGTGGAGGAATTAAGCATGCAAGGCCGCTGCTTGAGCCGCTCACGGGTCCTTTCCTTGTTCACAACGTGGATATTCTGTCCAACCTGGACCTTGGATGGTTCCGTGCACAGGCACGCCCGGATGCCCTTTCTACGCTCCTTGTGAGCAGGCGGGAAACAAGCCGTTACCTTCTCTTCGACACCGACATGCGCCTGAGGGGCTGGACAAACGTGAAAACGGGCGAGGTCCGTTCGCCCTATCCCGCAGAAGAGCTTGAAGCCTGCATGAAGTTTGCCTTTGCGGGCATACACAACATTTCTCCGGCCGTCTTCGCCATGATGGAAAACTACCCGGAGCGCTTCCCCATAATGGATTTCTACCTTGGAGAATGCAGCAACCACCCCATTTACGGAGTGGTTGCAGATAATCTTCAAATGATTGACGTGGGGAAACTTGATTCCCTTAAGGCAGCCGAGGAGTTCTATGCCTCCTTTGCAAAGAACTTCCAGTGAAAGAGGATGAGGTAGATTGCACCCACTGTCACGCAGCTGTCGGCAAAATTGAACACAGGCTCAAAGAACACATGTCCTCCGAGGCCAGGAACCCAGCTTGGCCATGTCCATAATGGGAAGAAGAGCATATCTACCACCTTGCCCTGCATGAACGGCGCATAGGAGCCAAGCGTTGCCACCGTGTCATAAGTGGACTCACTGAATATGAGGCCGTAGAAAAGGCAGTCTATGATATTGCCGAAGGCTCCCGCAGTAATGAGCGTAAGGCCCACCAGGACGCCCGCAGGAACGGGATTCTTCCTCCTGAGGAGTTTGGAAATCCACCAGCACAGGAAACAGAAAAGTACTATCCTGAAGATGGTGAGCGCATATTTCCCTATAACGCCGCCGAAGGACATGCCAAAGGCCATCCCCTTGTTCTCCACGAAAAGGAGCTGGAACCAGTTGCCAAGTACCGGAATGCTCTCTCCAAGGGTCATGTTGGTCTTGACCAGGACCTTTGACACCTGGTCAATGACGACAAGCAGTACGCCAAGAATAACGAGCCCTTGTCCTTTGGATAAGCGGCGCGCCATTATTTGCGGCCGGTTTTCTCAAGAATGGCCTTGCCCTCAACTGTTGTGGTTGCGTGGGGAACCAGGCGCAGACGCTCCTTGGGGATGAGTTTTCCGGTGACGCGGCAGATGCCGTAGGTCTTGTTCTCTATCCTCACCAGTGCAGCCTCCAGGTTCTGGATGAACTTGTACTGGCGCTGTGCCAGTGCGCCGGCCTCTTCCTTTGAAAGCTGGAATGCACCGTCGTCCTCCACCGTCTTGAAGGTGGGGGCGGTGTCAAGGATGTCGTTGCCGCCTGCGTGGGTCATGGCCTCGCGGAGGGTATTGTACTCCGAACGGGCTTTTTCCAGCATCTCGTTGATGATTCCACGGAACTCCTCGAGCTCTTCGTCGGAATAGCGGGTTTTAATGTTCTCTTCCATAAACTTAGCGTTTTACGGTCAATTTTAGCGTTCCATCGGGCCACTCTACCTCTGCCGCTCCAGCGGGGGCCTCGGCAAAAGGATGAAGGCCGATGGACAGCGACAGGGTCTGTGCCTTCACGTAATCGGCATAGGCCGACAGCGTGGCGGGCAGTGAAGTGTCGTCTGAATAAATAACTGTATGGATTCTGTCTGTAACCTCGAAGCCGGAAGCTTTGCGAAGGTTCTGTATTCGGTTTATAAGTTCACGAGAAAGGCCTTCCAGGCGAAGCTCCGGAGTGACCTCAATGTCCAGTGCCACGGTGAGCGAACCCTCGGACGCCACCTGCCACCCTTCAACGTCTTCGGAAGAGACGGCATAATCCCCGGGATGGAGCACTACGTTTCCTCCAGCGAGCTCAAGGGTGTACTCCTCCCCTGCCGTTTCGGCCTTCTGGATGGATGCAATGACGTTTTGCGGAAGGGCGCCGAAAGCGGCCGCTATCTCCTTCATCCGTGCACCATAGACCTTGCCAAGCACCTTGAAATTGGGCTTTATCCTTAGCGTCATGATGCCGGAAGTGTCCTCCACAAACTCTATTTCCTTAACATTTACCTCAGAGAGGATGATGTCCTTCACGGAATACAGTGAGTCACGCACGCCCTGCGAAATAACCGGCACCATCACCTTCTGCAGGGGCTGGCGAACGGGAATGTTCACCTTCTTGCGGATTCCCAGGATAAGGGAGGTTGCCTGTTGGGCAAGCGCCATGCGCTCCTCCAGGGCAGCGTCGATAACGCCCTCATCGGCCTTGGGCATGAGCGTAAAGTGGACAGATTCTTCGCTTCGCCCGGAATGACAGGTAAGGTCCATATAGAGCTGGTCCATGAAAAACGGAGCGATGGGGGCGCCAAGGGTGGCAACCGTCACAAGCACCTTGTAGAGAGTCTCATAGGCTGCTTTCTTATCCTCCGTCATCTCCCCTGCCCAGTAGCGCTGCCTGTTAAGGCGCACATACCAGTTGGAGACGTCGTCGCACACGAACGCTTCAATGATTCGGCCGGCGGTCTTCACATCGTAATCTTCATATGCCTCCGTGACGTCACGGATAACCGTATTGAGCTTCGAGATTATCCAGCGGTCGAGCTCGTTATAAGATTCTTCGCTTCGCCCGGAATCACGCTGAGGCTCCCAGCCGTCGATATTGGCATAACGGGCAAAGAAAGCGTATGTATTGTAAAGGGTGCCGAAGAACTTGCGGCGCACGTCGGAGACACCGCCCTCGTCGAATTTGAGGTTGTCCCAGGGCTCGGCGTTTGTGAGCATATACCAGCGCAGGGCATCGGGGCCATAGTCGTCGAGCGCCTTGAACGGATCTACGGCATTGCCCAGACGCTTTGACATCTTGTTGCCGTTCTTGTCCAGCACGAGGCCGTTGGAAATGACGCGTTTGAATGCAGGCGTACCGGAAACCATCGTGTGGATGGCATGGAGCGTGTAGAACCATCCGCGGGTCTGGTCCACTCCCTCTGCTATGAAATCTGCCGTTGCGCCGAAGAGAGGTTTTCCAAGATTGCGGAGGCCTTCCTGGGCATAAGGCATGGCTCCAGAGTCGAACCACACGTCTATGAGGTCTGCCTCGCGGGTCATCTTCCTGCCGGATGCCGATACGAGGAAGATATCGTCTGCGTAAGGTCTGTGAAGGTCTATCCTGTTGTAGTTTTCGAGGCTCATATCCTCCGGATTGAATCCCTTGTCCTTCAAGGAATTGGACGGCATAATGCCTGCAGCGACGGCCTTTTCTATCTCGTCGTAGAGTTCCTTCAGGGAGCCTATGCATATCTCTTCCTTGCCGTCCTCGGTGCGCCAGATGGGAAGCGGGGTGCCCCAGTAGCGGCTGCGGGAAAGGTTCCAGTCCTGGATGTTCTCCAGCCACACGCCGAAGCGGCCGGTGCCGGTGGAAGCAGGCTTCCACGTTATCTGACGGTTGAGAGCCACCATTTCATCCTTCACGGCCGAAGCCTTGATGAACCAGCTGTCGAGAGGATAGTACAGCACCGGAAGGTCTGTGCGCCAGCTGTGCGGATAGCTGTGCACATGCTTCTGCACCTTGAACGCGCGGCCGTCGGCCTTCATCATTACGCAAAGGTCTATGTCAAGCGTGCCTTCCTCGCCCTCCTTCTCGAAGTATTTCTTGTAGCCGGCCTTCACATACCTGCCGGAATACTCCTTGTATGAAGGGTGTACCGTTGCGGCAAAGGCGGGATCCATGTCCTCAAGGCGCATGAAACGCCCCTGGCGGTCTACCTGCGCCTGCGGGTTGCCGTCCCTGTCAACGGGCATTATGGCGCCAATACCGGCGGCCGCGGCAACCTTCTTGTCATCGGCTCCGAACGTGGGTGCGATATGCACTATGCCGGTGCCTTCGGTGGTGGTGACGTAATCTCCTGTGATTACGCGGAATGCGTCTCCGTCCGGCTTGAACCAGGGGATGAGCTGATGATAGCGGATTCCTTCAAGACTACTTCCCTCGAATGTGCCCTCAAGCACAGTGAAAGGCACTTTCTTGCCGTCAAACCATGTTTCCACCAAATCCTTCGCAACAACGTATATTGCCTCTGCCCCGGTGTATGGATTGGCCGACATCACCCTCACATACTCAATCCGCGGCCCTACGCAGAGGGCGGTGTTGGAAGGAAGCGTCCAGGGCGTGGTGGTCCATGCGAGGAAATACACGGGGAGCGTTTCCGTGCCAAAGAGGGGCTGGGAAACGCCGTCCTTTATTACCTCGAACTGAACGGCTGCAGTGGTGTCGGATACATCCTTGTAGCAGCCGGGCTGGTTGAGCTCATGGGAGCTGAGGCCCGTGCCGTCCGTGGGAGAGTACGGCTGGATGGTGTATCCCTTGTAGAGGAGCCCTTTGTCATATATCTTTTTGAGAAGATACCAGAGGGTTTCGATATAGCGGTTGTCGTAGGTTATGTAAGGGTCCTTCATGTCCACCCAATAACCTATCCTGTCCGTGAGCGTTTCCCACTCGCGGGTATATTTCATCACCTCGGACCGGCAGGTGGCGTTGTAGTCCTTTACGCTCACTTTTGTGCCTATGTCGGCCTTAGTGATGCCCAGCTTCTTCTCTACGCCAAGCTCCACTGGAAGACCGTGGGTATCCCATCCTGCACGGCGGCGCACAAGATAGCCTGTCTGCGTCTTATACCGGCAGATTGCATCCTTGATGGAACGGGCCATAACGTGGTGGATGCCGGGCATGCCGTTCGCGCTGGGCGGACCTTCGAAGAAAATGAACTCGGGGGCCCCTTCACGAAGCTCAAGCGAACGCTCGAACGCCCGCATCTTCTTCCACCGCTCCAGGACTTCCTTTCCGGTCCTGGTGAGATCCAGCCCCTTATATTCTTTGAATGTCATATTTTTTTGCCTATTTTTGTGCTATATTTCAGATTGCAAAGGTAATCATTTAAACTGACATAGCCAAACCATGAACACGCTGGACATAGTCATCCTGGCCCTGTTTATTCCCGGCCTCATCAGAGGCATTTCCAAGGGCTTCCTGGAACAGATTGTATCGCTTGCGGGCATTGTACTGAGCATTTATCTGGCATATAAATTCTCCGGCCCCCTGGGCGTATATGTCAAAGAATACATCCATGTGTCGGACACCGTCCTTAACGTGATATCCTTCGCAATTATCATGGTTGTGGTGCTCGTACTTGTGATTCTCCTTGGCAAGCTTCTCACCAAGGTTGCAAGCATGGCGTCCCTGGGGTGGTTCAACAAAGCGCTTGGCGTTGTTCTGTCCGTGGTTACAACCGCGGTAGTCCTTTCCATCCTGGCCATCCTTTTCGAAACCATAGACGCAAAGTTCGAACTGGTAAAGACACCAATCCTCAAAGAATCCGTGCTCTATAACGCGCTCAAAGACCTTGGCAACACGGTATTCCCCTACCTGAGGGGAACTACCACAGCTTCTTCTTTGATACAGTAGTGACGAAGTCCTTCAGATAGAAGGGCTCGAAGTATGCTGCGTCTTCGAACCGGCCGGCGTCGAAAGCGGCGTGGGCGAGACGCACCATATTCCGCGCAAGCGGCTGCTCTTCCCGGAAAACAGCGTCTGGATGGCCGATGACGCCTTTGCACTTGATGGCGCCGTCGCCGGTGAAAAGGACCTTCCCTTCATCGAGATATTTTTTGAAGGATCCTTCCCCCACCACCATTGCTTCAACGGGCGTAATCCTTTCACCTTCAGGTGTATATACGGCCGTATAGACTTCCATGCGTCTTGCGTCGAGCATGGGGACCACGTACTTTGCGCAGCCGGAGACGGTGCCTGCGACCAGTATATCCAGCGTAGGGATGGCTATAAGCGGCTTCCCCGCGCCGAAGCAAAGCCCCTTGGCGGTGGACACTCCCACCCTGAGGCCAGTGTAGGAGCCGGGGCCGGAGCTAACCGCAATAGCATCACAGCCGGCCACCTTGAGGCCGGCTTCATCAAGCACCTCCTTCACCAGCGGAGCGGTGAGGGACGCCTGCTGCCGTGGCACGGTGCAAACCCTTTCAGAAAGCAAGGCCCCGTCCCGGGACAATGCCACGGACAGGACCGATGCCGATGTTTCTATGCAAAGGATTACAGCCATTAAAGCTTTTTCTTGAGATATGCTCTTATATCTGCAGCATCGCGCACCTTGGCCTCAGTGTCTATGCTGCCGTCCGTTATAAACCACACCATGGGAAGGCTTCCTATACCGTAAGAAGCAACGTATGGAGATTGCGCACCGCGGGTGTCGCACACGTTAACCCATGGAAGGCTCTGGTTCTTTACGGCCGCGGCCCATGCTGCCTTGTCGCTGTCAAGTGACACCGCATAAACCTCGAAGCCCTTGTCATGGAACTGTTCATAAATGGGCACCAGGGCATCCAGATTGAACATTTTCTGCTCTGCGGTTGCCTGCCAGAAATAAATCATGGTAACCTTCCCCAATGTCTCTGAAAGGGAAACATTCCTTCCGTTTACTCCGGGGAGCGAAATGTCTATGTATCCTACTTCCCCGGCATCCCTGAGCTTTGTATTGACCTCCATCTCGCTGAGGCGGCGCTTTGCTTCCTTTTCAAGCGCTTTCACGTAGCGGGATTCGGGATATACAGTCTTGAGTGAATCACACACGGCCCTGAATATTAGCCCGTCCGAAGGCTGGCTGAACACGGGGAAAGTGGGATTCACATGCTGGAAGAGTACGGGAACGGAGGTGAGTGATTTGGTATTGCCCAGCACATAGGCCAGACGGTCCCTGTAATAGCTCACATATCGGCGGCTGAGCTGTGCCTGTGACATGCCTTCCCTGTCTATGATACGGTTCATGTCCTTAATGAAGGCATTGTATTCCTGCTCCACCATGCGAAGTTTCTCGGACTCATCGGAGCCTTCGACTTCATATACTCCCAGAGTGTCTGTCTCCACCTTCACCTTGTCTCCCTTCTGCAAAAGTAGCGAAGCAATCTGACGGTTTCCGTAGAAAAGGTAGATGAATTCCGGCTGGGCCGCCTTGAGATCAAGGCTGTAGGTGAATTTGCCGGCGGGGTCTGTCTTCACGGAGTCCAGCACCTGGAAACGGTTCACGTCCAGAAGCTTGAATGTAATGTATTTGCCGGGGGTTTCGTGAACGGTCCCTTCCACGGTGGTATTCTTACCGCAGGATGCTGCGGCAAGAGCCATTACCACAACTAAAAAACGGCTAAAGTTTTTCATATTCGGCAAGAATCTTATCGGCTATTTCCTTCATTCTGGAGGCCTCCAGCTTGAGTTTGGGCTTTCTGAAGTCCATGTCTCCCTCCGTTTGCAGCGGAACAAGATGGATGTGTGTGTGAGGCACTTCCATGCCAAGGACGGCTACGCCCACCCTCTTGCAGGGCATGGCGGCCTTCACCGCCTTTGCGACCTTGCGGGCAAAAGCCCACATGGCATTGTAGGTGTTTATGTCAAGATTGAAGATATAGTCGTCCTCAACGTGTTTGGGGATAACAAGCGTATGCCCTTCCGCAAGCGGCGCAATGTCCAGGAATGCGTAGAAGTCCTCGCTTTCCGCGCATTTGTAGGAGGGTATTTCCCCGTTTGCGATCTTTGTAAAAATTGTAGCCATTCTAAAGTGAAATATCAAGGATTTCAAACTTCATTATGCCGCTGGGCACCTTCGCCTCAACGGTTTCTCCCTTTGCATGGCCTATAAGTGCCTTGCCGATGGGCGTCGTTGCAGCCAGGAGGCCCTTGGAGAAGTCTGCCTCGCTCTCCGGTACAATCTGGAAGTTCATTACCATACCGGCGGTGAGATTCTTCACCTTAACCTTGGAAAGGAGCTGGACGGAGTCTGCCGAAAGCTTGCTCTCGTCAATTACGCGCGCATTCGCCACCTTCTCCTTGAGACGGGCTATCTTAACCTCCAAAAGGCCCTGCGCATCGCGCGCAGCGTCATATTCTGCATTTTCAGAGAGGTCTCCCTTCTCACGTGCCTCTGCTATGGCTGCAGAGATTACCGGCCTCTGGGCCAGTGCTTCGGCAAGATCCTGCTTGAGTTTGTCAAGACCTGCCTGGGTCATCAGTTCAATTGCCATTTCTTTTTTTCTTCTGTCAAAAAATTAGCCGACGGCCGATGTGCGGCCGCCGTGCTATAAACTCTTCGCAAAGATAGCAAATATTTTTTAATTGCTACCTCTTGTCAACAATTTTTGCCTCCGGGAAGAGACTCGCATCATAGGTTACGAACTCTTCCGAAACGCCTCCCATGGTGATATCCTTCATCACAATTTTAACGCCGCTTACGGATGTAGAGAGGCTCACAGGCCTGTAACCATCCTTTGATACCACGAGTTCCATGTTCTTCGGGGCGTCCTTGTCGGTATTCTCCCTGGTTTTTTTACAGGCTAAAATCCACTGGGTGGCCGTTTCCTTCTTTATCTTCACGCTATAACCATCAGTGATGTCGTTAAACATCCGGGCATTGTCTGCATCCGAGCCCTCCTCGGGCTTCCTGGTGCTTATGGTCACGGTGTTTTCCTTGGAGTCGTATTCCCATTCCGTGTCCTCGTCGGTAAATGAAACCAATTTGTGCCCCATCATCCTGCCTTCCATGCGGGACCTCTCGCCAAGGGTCCACATCTCCAAATCCATGGAACCTATGATGGGAATCTTCATTTCCATTTTCATGTGCATGCCGTCATCCTCGACCGCTTCCATCACCTCGTCCATCCGGGCAATGATCTCCTCTGCAGTCTGTCCCCATGCAGCGGTCCCCGCAAAGGCAATCATCAAGCTTAAAAACAGTTTCTTCATAGTTTATCGTTTATTTTATCTCTGTCTTGCAGAAGCTGTTCCCTCAGCTCTTCCATGGAGCCGAACTTCTTCTCATCACGGATGCGTCTTACGAATTTTATGCCGATGGGCAGCCCGTATATGTCTTCGTCAAAATCCAGTATGTGAGTCTCCACGGTGCGCACCCGTCCGTCAACCGTGGGCCTCACGCCCACGTTGCACATTCCCCTCCACGTCTTTCCAAGCACCTGTGTTTCAACTTCATACACTCCGTTTCCGGGTATGAGCTTGAGCGGCTCATAGAGCTGCATGTTGGCCGTAGGGAAACCAATCGTGCGCCCCATCCTGTTGCCGGCCACCACCACCCCGTCCAGGCCGTAGCTGTATCCCAGCATCCCGGCCGCCTCCGTCACCCTTCCATCGGCAAGGGCCCGCCGGATTACAGTGGATGATATAGGCCCGTGCACGGAAAAGGGTGATTCTGTGCACGGAGCGGTCAAAACGGGCACTCCGTGCACGAAATGGGCCCCTTTTGTGCACGTACCGGTAATTTCGGCCGATGTAAGACGATCGGAGCCAATCCTGTTGTCATATCCCATAATCAAGAGCGAAGCATGGAAGCTATCCCGCAGAAGAAGAAGATATTCATCGGCCTTCATTGCTGCAAATTCCCTCGTAAACGGTATCACCTCCACCCTGTCAATGCCGCAGGATGCGATGAGAGCCTTTTTCTCTTCGAGGGTCGTAAGGAGCCTCAGGTCACGGGCGTCCTGCTGAAGAACCGTACGGGGATGGGGCCAGAATGTAACCACGACGGCCTCCTCTCCCTTTTTGCGGGCAGCGGAGACCACCTTCTCAAGAACCTGACGGTGCCCGAGATGGACACCGTCAAAGAAGCCTGTGGTTACTACAGCCATTTAACGCATTCGAAACTCTGGCGGTGTGATAGGAGCGCGTTCTTGGCGAAGACGCGTGCACCCACAAGGTATGCTCCGGTCTTGTCCGGAAGAACGTCAACCTCATAATGAGCAATTCCGTCCTCGAATTTCTTGCATTCGAACTCCTTCACGGCATTGATATGGATCTTGCCGTGTGCATCCATCACGGAGAATACAACTTCCAGTCCCACGTCTTCGGGCGTAAGGGAGCCAAGCTGCAGTTCCATGGTTGCATGGTAGGGCTCGTCAAGGGTGAGGTCATACTGCACGATTGGCGCGCTGCGGGAAATCTGGCGCACGTTCTCCCATTCGCGGCGGACGCGGGTCTTCCATGCGGCCAGCTTACGTGCCTTGGCAAAGTCATCGGCCTTCATGGCGGTGCCGTCTGCGCTCTGGGGAATGTAGTATTGATTGAGGTAATCCGTGAGCATGCGGTTTGTGGTGAAGTCACATGCCACCTTGGCTATGGTGTTCTTTATATAGCCAACCCACTCACGGCTGCGGCCTGTCATACGGTCAACGTTGTAGTAGGCGGGAGCGATGTCGTTCTCGAGGATCTGGTATATTGTTGCGGCATCCAGCTCGTTCTGGAAGTTGTTGTCCTCGTAGGCCTGCTCGATGGGAAGTGCCCAGCCGGCGCCTTCCTTGTATCCTTCTACCCACCATCCGTCAAGAACACTGAAGTGCATGGTGCCGTTCATGGCTGCCTTCTCTCCGGAAGTTCCGGATGCCTCCTGCGGGCGTGTGGGGTTGTTCATCCATACGTCTACGCCCTGTACCATGCGCTTTGCGAGGGTTATGTCGTAGCCGGGAATGAATACAATCTTGCCGATGAAACGGGGGTCCTTGGAAATATCGACTATCTGCTTTATGAGGTCCTGGCCTGCCTTGTCTGCAGGGTGGGCCTTGCCGGCAAAGAGGAACTGCACGGGCTGCACGGGATTGTTCACAATCTTGTCCAGACGGTCAAGGTCACGGAAAAGGAGCGTTGCGCGTTTGTAAGTTGCGAAGCGGCGTGCAAAGCCTATCGTGAGCACATCGTCCCTCAGGGTGTCCAGGATGGTGACAATCTGCGAAGGGCTGTAGTGGTTGGAAACGGTGGTGTCCTGAAGGCGCACGCGGATAAAGCGCATGAGCTTCTCCTTGAGGCGTTTCTTCACGTTCCATACCTCCGCGTCACTCACGTTGTAGATACCCTCGAAGCAGGATTTGTCGTAGTGGTGGGTGGAGAATTCCGGGCCGAACACCTCTGCATGTATTGGCTTCCACTCCGGAGCGCACCACGTGGGATAGTGGACTCCGTTCGTGACGTAGCTCACGAAGAGTTCCTCCGGCAGGTATCCTGGATACATGTGTGCAAAAATATCCTGTGAAACCTTGCCGTGAAGCATTGAAACGCCGTTTACATTCTGCGAGATATTGGCCGCGAGGTTACTCATGGAGAACTTTTCGCCCTGGTCCATAGGATTGTCCTTTCCAAGGGACATGAGGGTTTCCCAGTCCACCTTGAGACGTTCCGGATAATGGCCGATGTACTGGCGCAGCAAACCTTCCTCGAAGGCGTCGTGGCCGGCCGGAACTGGCGTATGGGTTGTGAACAGAGAGCTTGCCCTCACCACCTCCAGAGCCTCGGAGAAGTCAAGATTGTCGTTCTCTATATATTCACGCATCCTCTCTAGGCCGATGAACGCGGCATGACCCTCATTGCAGTGATATACCTGCGGGTCGAGCCCCAGCTTGCGCAGGGCGCGTATGCCGCCGACGCCAAGAAGGAGTTCCTGCTTGAGACGGTTCTCCCAGCTGCCGCCGTAAAGGTGGTATGTGACTTCCCTGTCTTCCTGGGAATTGGCCTCGTAGTCCGTATCCATCAGGTAGAGGTCTGTCCGGCCCACCTCAACCTTCCAGAGGCGTGCGGTGATGGTTCGGCCCGGGAATGCCACGGAAGTGGTAACCCAATTGCCGTCCTTGTCCATC
>FLNZ01000101.1_pt1 | contig 13382 bp, 13 predicted proteins | sample 1140391 | NCBI WGS metagenome assembly FLNZ01 (sample SAMEA3878171, study PRJEB12797) | bioreactor metagenome | biome: Moose rumen | place: Sweden | collected 2011-10
AGCCGCTACCTGCGGGCGTTCGAAAAGAAGGTGGAAGACGAGAATGCGCTGGTGCTTGCAGTGCGCCCGCGTTACCAGCTCGCGGTATGGAACATCTTCAATGACCCGGGCGAGAAGGTGGTGCTCGGTGCAGGTGAGGAGCGCTGGCTTTTCTACCGGCAGGATGTGGAATTCCTGGTGCAACCGTCCCCGCTGGATGAGCGCAGTGCGAAACTCGATAACCCGGTGCAGGCGATTCTCCGGTTCCGCGACCAGCTGAAGGCGAAGGACGTGGAACTCCTGGTGGTGGTTACTCCGGGCAAGCCGAGCATCTATCCCGAAAGGCTGACCGGCTCGACACAGGATTTAAACGGCGCAGGCGCTGCGGGTGTCGAGAATGCCGCCGCAGGTTTAAACGGCGTGACTGCCGCGGGTCACGGCAAGTCGATTCTCGATTCGCTCGCTCGCCTCGGGCTCCATACGGTGGATTTGTACACGCCACTCCTTGCCGCGAAGGCAGACGATGCAAAACTTGGACCGCTCTACCTGAACGACGATACGCACTGGACTCCGCGCGGAGCAGAACTTGCCGCAGGCGTGATTGCAGGCAAGGTGCGCGAGATGGTGGATGCAGGCATCGTGGATATTGGCGAAGAATCCATGACCTATGTTGCATCTGATTCTGTGGCCGACCGCATGGGAGATATCGGCGAGATGAGCGGGCTCAACAAGTTCGGCGTGTTCAAGACGCAACGCGTGATTGGACATGTCATTTCGCAGCAAGAGGTCTCAGAACGTGCGCAAACCTTGGACAGCATGGAAACGCCCGCAGATTCGCTTGTCGATTCGGCGGCCGTGCAAGAAGCCATCGCCTACGATACGGTCAGGACGCCTTTCAAGGACGATTTCCGCAAGGCACAGATTTTGATTCTCGGTGACAGCTTCAGCCGCATCTACCAGACCGATTCGCCAGTAAATGCGGGCTGGATTGCGCACTTCGCGAAGGAAATGGGAAGGCCTGTCGCAAGCATCGTGAGCGACGGCGGTGCATCCACATTGGTTCGTGAAAAGCTCGCCCGCAAGGCCGGCGTGCTCAAGGGCAAAAAGCTTTTGATCTGGGAATTTGTGGAACGCGACCTCCGCTTTGGTGCGGAAGGCTGGAAGGAGGTTGCGTTTTAGATGAGAGACGAAAGACGAAAGACGAAAGATTTATAAAGGCGCTTCGCGCAATTGTTATAAAAGGATAATGCAATGGCAAGGCATGGAACCCCCACTCCGGGGCAGGCAATTCTGGAAGGTATCGAGTGGCTCAAGATGGACAAGGCCGAATTCGCGCGCCGTATCGGGGTCCCGATAGAAACGCTCGAGGGCCTGATTGCAGGGACCATCGAGATTACCCGAGAACTCGCTGAATCGCTCGAGTCCGTGACGGGGAGCCCCGCCGCCTACTGGCGAATGCTTGCCAGTAAAGCAAAAAAAACTATTGACCAATAACTAATGACCATTGGCAAACTATGAATATTACTGACGCAGTTTCTTGTATGTGTGACCTCGCGAAGGGCGAGGCGGAACAGTTCGACATAATCGCTTCGAATTCGCATTCCGAGGGTATCTCTGTTTTTCAGGGGCAGGTGCAGAATACTGAAATATCCGATTCTGTAGGGCTCGGCATCCGCGTCATCAAGGACGGACATCCGGGATATGCGCACACCGAACGCCTTACGAAGGATGCTATTGCGCAAACCATCAAGGATGCGGTTTGTCACACGCAGTGGACGGAGCCTGTAAATATTGAACTTCCGAAACCGGCGCAGATTCCGGATGACAGCCCGAATTACAATCCTGCCCTCGATTCGCTTTCGCTTGCGGAGCTCAAGGATTTCTGCATAGAACTCGAAAAGGAAACATTCGCACGTTCCGCCGACATCAAGAACATTCCGTACCTCGGTGCCGACCTGAACCGTGAAATCTCTATCGTGGCGAACAGTAACGGGCTTTTCTACACCGACAAGGACAACTCCGTTTCTGTCGGTGCGGGTGCGGTCGCAGTACGCGATGGAGTCAGTAAGTTAGGTAATTGCGTAAAGAGCCGTCGCGACTGGAATGAAATTTCGATGAAAGAAATCGCGGACAAGGCTGCTACATACGCCACTGAACTTTTTGGCGCGAAGAGAATTGAAGGCGGAAAAATTCCTGTGATTTTCTCGGAACGCATTGCCGGCCGCTTTGTTGGAATGTACGGGTCGCCGTTTATCGCAGAATCCATGCAGAAGGGCATGTCCCGCCTTGCGGGTAAGCTGGGCGAAAAGATTGCGTCCGAAAAGTTCTCTCTCTGGAGCGACCCGAATTCCGAGAATTTCTGCAACAAGGTCTATTTCGATTCCGAAGGCTCTCTCACGCGTCGCGTTGAGGTTATAAAGGATGGTGTCTTTAACGAGGCTCTCTATAATCTGGAAACAGCCGCGAAAGATGGCTGCAGTACAACAGGTAGCGCTGCCCGCGGTTTCGGTTCGAAGATGGGTACCGCGTTCTGGAACATGTATGTGCCTGCGGGCGACAAGACTACGGCGGAACTCTTGAAGTTATTCCCGAAATGCCTGTTGGTTGTTCGCCTGGAGGGCAATTCTGGCTGCAATGCCGTTTCGGGCGAACTGAGCATCGGGGCTCACGGGTTCTGGTGCGAAAACGGGGTGATCCAGCATCCGGTTGATGGCGTGACGCTTTCCGGAAATTTCTTCGATATAATCCAGAACGTTGTCGCCGTCGGGAGCGAATACTACGACAAGTTTTCAGGTATAAAGGTGCCCGCGCTCGCGGTTTCAAACCTTGCGGTGAGTTGCTAGGTTTACTGATGTGGTCCGTTGCATCCAGGACTAGCCGTTTTTAACGGCCTTTTTCTGACGGTAAATCAGCACAATCAGCCACACAAGGCCTGTGATAATCATGAGGCTGCAGAGCGTCTGCCCGCGGCTCATGCCGAACAGGTCGATGCGCCCCAGGTGGGCATCGGGCCTGCGGAAGAATTCGATAAAGAAGCGGAATATGCCGTAGCCCATCAGGTAGAGGCAGGGCATTTTGTCGCGCAATAGCGGAATGCGTCTCAGGTTATAGAGAACCGCAAACAGGATGATTCCCTCGAAGCACATTTCGTAGAGCTGGCTCGGATGGTGAAGAATCGGGTTCGTGATGGGGCTGTCGTGGGCAAGCGGGAAGAACATGCCGATAGGGCTTGTGGTCACCTCGCCAAAAAGTTCACCGTTGATGAAGTTGCCCCATCGCCCCCAGGTATAGGCGAGCGGGGCAGCAAGGAAACTCAGGTTGAGCGTTTTCCACACGTCCATCTTGTTGCGTTTCATTCCGATAATCGCAAAGATAGTGCCGAGAATCATGCCGCCATGATAGCTCATGCCTGCAATGCCCGTAAAGTGCCACCCGAGTGCGTCGTGGGTGAGGGGAATGATTATTTCGAGCGGGTTTGCGAGGTAATAGCCCGGTTTGTAGAAGAAAACGTACCCGAGTCGCGCACCGATGAGGATGCCCGCGATGACCCACATGAACAGGTTGTCGAACTGCTCTTTGGTGTACCCGAGATTTTCCTTCGAGTTGATTTTCCACATGGTAAAGTATGCGGTGACGAACGCGAAAATGTACATCACGCCGTACCAGTGGACCGGGAAGTTCATGAGGGGAATTGTAAATGCGATTCCGTCAAAGTAGGTCGGTATAAGGTTCCACCAGGAAGGTTCCATTTTGTCCTCGCTTTTAGTTTGTCTGCCATAATTTCTGGTGAGCCCAGTAGTTCATTATCATCGCCGCCACCTGGCATGCAGGCTGCGAGCGGTAGCCCTGCAGGTCGTGAACCTGCATGATGACTACGATAATCGCCTTCTTGGGGTCTTCCTTCGACTGTGCAAATCCCATAAACCATTCGTATCGCCCGTTCGGGTCGTTCCCGTCGAGCGAACCAGTCTTGCCGCCGATGTTCAGGGCGTTGAAATTCTTGCGGGCCATATTCTTGGTCGATAAGTGCTTCCTTGCGGTTCCGTTCGTGACGGAACGTAGCATGGCGGCCCGTAGCCCGTAGTACGTGTTCTCGCTGAACTTACCCACGTCGAGAGCGATGCGCTGCTTGGGGGCGATGCCTTCGAGGTCTTTCGCCCACGGGATTTCGAGAGGTTTCTTGGCGAGTATGGAACGCACCTGCGCTGCCGCTAGGAGGGGAGAGAGGGTTGTCGACTGGATAAACCCGCAGCTCACTTCGGCAAGCCCGTATCCGGAATCGGGAGGTGCATAGTTCGAGCGCCCGGGGAGGCCGCCGGGGAAGTTCGTGTTGTACCCGAGCATCTTTGCCGCGTCGCGCAGGCGCTTTGCCCCGACGTTCAGGCCGATGATGCCGAGCGGCGGGTTTGCGGATTTCGCATAGGCGTCCTGCAGTTCAATAGTCGGGCCCGCATAGTTCTCGGGCACGCGCAGCTGGTTTTTGTACAGCGTGTGGTGAGCGCCCCTGTCGGGTATCGGGGAATTGAGCGAATAGCGGTTGCTTTCCATCGCGGCTGCAATCGTGACGGTCTTTGCAAGCGATGCGGCGGGGAAGGTGTTGCGCGAGATGTAGTCCGGCGCATTCTGCACCTTGTAATCCTTGGTTTCGCCCCAGGCGATTATCTCGTTGCTGTTCGGTTCCACCACAAGAATCGCGCTGTGCATGGGCTTGAAGCGCCGGAGCATGTTGTCGATTTTCTCGGCGAGGAACACGTCCTTCTGGTTCTTGATGTGTACCGAATCGACAATTTCTACTTCGGGGGGATTTTCAGGGGTGACCGCGGCGGTTACGGTCGCCTGCGTGTTCTCGAGGTTTTCGTTCCTCTCGGATTCTTTCGTGGCGGCTTTCGTTGATGCCTTTGCCTCGCCGAAAAAAAGGCTCTTTGCTGCGGACTCGGTTAATGGATCCTTCAGCTTGATTGCTCGGTGCGCTTCCTTGAGCGAATCGATGATGGAAGAATCCACACGGAGTGTGTCCTTGATCCATTCTTTGGATGTCGCCGTAGGATCATTGCCGTTTACGACGAATCCTTTCGGTTGCGCCGCCCGTTCGCCGCTCTTGAATATGCACGAGCCAATCAGGGCGCAGGCTGCAACAAAAATGGCAATAGCGATGCAACGGTTACGTAATCTCTTCTTGTAGGGGAGTCGATTCTGGGGGTCGTAGTAATATTTCATCGATTTACTTAAAAATGGTCTTACGGTAGTAGGCGAGTTCGGCGATGCTCTCGCGGATGTCGTTCAGGGCCTCGTGGCGCTTTTCCTTTTGGAATTCATCAAGTTTTGGATACCAGCGGAATGAGAGTTCCTTGATGGAACTTACGTCTATATTCCTGTAGCAAAGCCAGTTCGATATTTCGGGCATGTACTTGTACAAGAAGCGCCTGTCCTGCGTGATGGAATTGCCACACAGTACGTTCTTTGCCTTTTCGGTAAAAGGCTTGATAAAGTCGAGCGTCACCTTTTCGGCGTCGGCGGTGGAGTATTGCGAATGCCTGCAGCGTTCTACAAGACCGCTCGCCGTATGGTGCTTGGTATTCCATTCGTCCATGGATTCAAAGACGTTCTCGTTCTGGTGAATGGCAATGACGGGCCCTTCGGCTAGGATGTTGAGTTCCGCATCGGTAACGATGGTGGCAATCTCCAGGATAACGTCCTTTTCGGGGTCGAGCCCGGACATTTCCAAATCCATCCAGACCAGGTTTCTAGAACTTTTCTTTTTTGCCATATCGTTGTAAATTTAGTTTTTTGTACCGAAGTGTAAAATTGTCAAAATAATTTTAGACCTTTTGTCTGCCTATTTTTACACTTTGTCAAACAACGATGTCAATGAGAAATAAAACACTTTATTGTAAGAAAATTATTTGCTATATTCGGCTCGTTAATTTGTTACACACAGGAATACACTATGGAAGAAGTAGTAATTACCGGTATGGGCTGTGTTTCGGCCCTTGGAAATTCCCCCGACATCCTCTGGGACAACCTTTTGCAGGGCAAGTCCGGCATCGCAAAGATTGATAGGTTCGACGTTTCTGCACTGCCGGTCCAGATTGCGGCTGCGGTCAAGGAATTTGACGGTTCCGAGTTCTTTAGCACCAGAGACCAGTCCAGGTTCTCGAAGTGCATCCAGTACGCAGTCTATTCTGCCTTCCAGGCATTGAAGAATGCCGGTGTTGACCCGAAGGCCGAAGACCCGTCCCGTTCCGGCGTGATTATTGGTGCCGGTATTGGCGGTATGAACACTTACACTGACAACGCGGTTACCTGGGGTACCCGTGGTCCGACCCGCGTTTCTCCGTTCTTTATCCCGATGTCCATTACGAACATGCCTGCGGGCGAAGTTTCCAACCGCACTGGCTGGATGGGCCCCTGCTTTGCGGTGGTTTCCGCCTGCGCGACATCGAACCATTCTATCGCGGCTGCATTTGATGCTATCCGCCTGGGTCGCGCCGACATCATGCTTGCTGGCGGTACCGACGAGACGGTGAACCCGCTCGCCCTCGCTGGCTTTACCAACATGCACGCCCTCTCCAAGCGCAACGATGACCCGGCCACTGCTTCCCGCCCGTTCGACAAGGACCGCGACGGCTTCGTGATGGGCGAAGGTTCCGGCATTCTCGTGCTTGAAAGCCTCTCGCATGCAAAGAAGCGCGGCGCGAACATCCTTGCCCGCGTTGCTGCAGTCGGCATGAGCGCCGACGCTCACCACATGTCCGCCCCGCGCGAAGACGGCGAAGGCGTGCGTCTCGCTATCGAGATGGCGCTCCGCGATGCTGGTATTTCCCCGAAGGAAGTGGGCTACGTGAATACTCACGGTACGTCGACCCCGCTCGGCGATGTGGCTGAATGCTCCGCCCTCGAGAAGGTGTTCGGTGCATCGGACTCCCTGAAGATTAACTCCTCCAAGTGCATGATCGGACACGCTCTCGGCGCTGCCGGTGCCCTTGAGGCCATCATCACGGTGAAGTCTCTGCAGAACCAGATGATTCACGCTACGACGAACGTGTTCAACAAGGATGAACGCATCCACCTCGACGTTTGCGCGAACAAGAACACGAGTCACAGCTTCAAGTACGCCCTGTCCGATGGCTTCGGCTTCGGTGGCCAGAACAGCGTGCTTCTCTTGGCCCGCGACTAATTGGTTGTTAGTCATTGGTCATTAGCTATTAGTCATTAGTCGTTGATTGGTGGCTGACGTGACCTGCCTTGAACCCCCGTCATCCTGTAGTTACGCAGTAGCGATAGGATTTGGCGGGGTTTTCTTTTTCTATCTTTAGATGCGTGAGATTATCGTTTCCGAAATGCCTTGCTGTTTTCGTTTTTGCGCTGGTTTGCCTTGTGCAGTCCACGCAGGCGGCCCCTTTTGACCCGCCCACATGGCGCGATTCCACGTGGGATTATCGCAGCGAGGATTCTGTCGATATCAAGTCCGAAATTTCCTGGTGGAAGGTGGGAACTGTCGGCGGACTTGCTCTTTCTTCGTATGCGGCGGCCTACGTGTTCGTGTTTGCGAAGGGTTGGTGGGACAACGATTCTAGCCATTTTCACTTTGAAAACGATTTCAAGTATGCGCTGAATCTGGATAAATTTGGCCATTTTGCGGCTGGCGTGGTTCTCGGTGAAACTTTCTATGAAGGATACCGTTGGTCAGGCCTTTCGGAATTCCAGTCTTATTTGTATGCAGGCCTTTCCGCGATGGCGACGCATATCGCAATCGATGTGAAGGATGGCTATTCGCCTGCATGGGGGTTCAGCATTTTTGACGTGCTGTCGGGAACCCTCGGCGGTTTCTTGCCAATGGCGGAACGCTATGTACCTATATTCAAGTACGTAGATCTTAAGTGGAGTTACTGGATAAATTCTACGTATTTTTACGACAAGACAACTCACCGTGGCGATGCCGTCTTTACCGATGACTATGTGAACCAGACTTTCTGGGCATCGTTCAAGCCCTACCGCCTGCTGCCTGCTGGTGCACGGAAGTATTATCCGAGCTGGCTAGCCTTTGCTGCGGGCCTGAGCATCAACGAAACGGCGATGGACTACCATGCTCCAGACAAGGACAGGCACCGTGAAGTCTACCTTGCTTTAGACTACGACCTGGAAGCGTTTAGGCCCCAGAGCCGTTGGGCCCGCACGCTTATCAAGTACTTGAATTACTTCAAGTTGCCGGCCCCTACCATACAAGTTTACCCGGAATTCCACTGGTACTTGCTTTACCCGATAAAGTTCTAGGAGGTTCGCGTGAATTGCATCCCTAAAGTTGCCTGCGTTTCGCTTTTGCTTGGAGCGACATTCGCACTAGCCCTGCCGCAGACGGGCACGTTCCGCGATAATCGCGACGGCAAGATGTATAGGACCGTCGTTATCGGGAGCCGCGTATGGATGGCGGAAAATCTCACGTACAACGTGAAGGGGAGCGCCTGCTACGACAACAAGAACGAGAACTGCGCGAAGTACGGGCGTTTATACAATTTCGAGATGGCAAATAAAGCATGCCCTTCGGGATGGCACCTGCCCGAGAACGACGAATGGAAACGCTTCCGCACGTTTATCGAGGATAGCGACGGCAAGGAAGCTGCCTGGATGAGTTTAAAGTCCCGCGACAAGTGGGATGGCAGCGACCGTTACGGGTTCGACGTGGTACCTGCGGGCAAGGCGACCGACGAATTTGTGGAACTGGGTGTCTCTGCGCATTTCTGGAGTTCCACGACCGAAGATGGCGATGCCTATGGATGGCATCTCGAACCCCCAGGCGATTTCAGGATGGAATTCGACGTGAGCAGCAACATGTATTCCGTGCGCTGCCTCAAGGACTACTAGCCGAGAGTGCCGTTGTCGGCTGAGTATCCATTTCTTTGCCATGCAGGCATCGCTATTTTATAGCGATGATAAACCCAATGGCTATAACGATCCCTGCATAAAGTCCGCCGAGCAAATCATCGGCCATGACTCCCCAAGCGCCGGGGAGTTTTTCCATTTTATGGATGCCGAGCGGTTTTAAAATGTCGAAGAATCGGAACAGCCCGAACGCAATGGCCAGGAAGAAGGGGTATTCGACAATCAAGTTGCTGGGTAAAAAGGCGAGCGCCATCAAGATGCCGCAAACTTCGTCGATGACAATCCAGCCGGGGTCTTCGGTGCCGGTATCCTTCATCGCCTTGTTCACGAAGGGGATTGCAGCAAAGAACACGACAAGGGCGGCGGCCAGGAAAAAAAGGTTTATAAACAGGCCGAATATTTCGCCACCGATAAAAACGTCGGATTTAAATTCAAACAGGCTGCATGTCAGAACTGCCATGGGGTAGGCGACAATCGCCGCGGCGAGGCTTCCCATGGTGCCGGGAGCCTTCTGACTCATTCCCGAACCGAAAAACGTTACAACGAGGGTGGTGAACCAGTCCGTCTTGCGCCATTCATGCGGTTCGCGCTTCTTTCCGTATTTTTCTTTCAGTTCTTCCTTGTTCATGGATTATTAGTTCTTGGTCAATAGTCAATGGTCATTAGTTGTTCGTCATTCTGAACGGAGTGAATCATCCCTCCGGTGGCCACGGCATTTCTGCCCTTTTCTTTTCGGCTGCTTCATGTGCTTCGCGCTTCTTTTTCCAGGCGGCAAGCTGCGTCTTGAATGCGTCACGCAGGCGCTCCATGCCGATGTTTTCGCGGGCGCTTACCTGGATTGCTTCGGGATAGTTCTGCAAGAGCTCGGTACGGCGGGCCTCGTCGCAGATTTCGGCCTTGTTGAACACGCGGATGCGTGGAGTGTCTTTGCTGATGATGCCTTCGAGCGTCTTGTGCGTCACTTCCAGGTGTTCACGGTAATCCGGCGCACTCCCGTCTACGACTTCCAGAATGCAGTCTGCGTGAGATGCCACCCCGAGGGTGCTCTTGAAGGTCTCGATGAGGTTGTGGGGGAGCTTGCGGATAAACCCGACAGTATCGCTGAGGATGATGTTTTCGCCATCCAGGTAAAGCTTGCGGGTAGTGCTGTCGAGGGTAGCGAACAGCTTGTCTTCTACGTACACGTCAGCGCCGGTGAGGCGGTTCGTGAGGGTCGATTTTCCGGCGTTCGTGTAGCCGACGATACCCACGTGGAAAATGTCGTTCCTGTTTTCGGCCTGGCTCTCGCGGGCATCCTCGATTTTTTCGAGTTTCTTCTTGAGTTCCTGGATGCGCTTGCGTATCATGCGGCGGTCTGTTTCCAGCTGCGTCTCACCCGGCCCCTTGGTGCCGATGCCGCCGTTGTGCTGGCGGCATAGGTGCGTCCACGCACCGGTGAGCCGCGGCATCATGTACTGCAACTGCGCGACTTCCACCATCAGGCGGCTTTCTGCGGTTATGGCATGCTTTGCAAAAATATCAAGAATGAGGCCCGTACGGTCGAGCACCTTTATTCCGGGCAGGCGCTGCTCAAGGTTACGGACCTGCGAGCCGGAGAGGTCGTCGTCAAATACGACCATCTTCGCGTTGTCTTCTTCGAGGGCGCGCTTGACCTCGTTCACCTTGCCTTCGCCAATGAGGGTGGCCGGGCTAAAATTCTGCACGCGCTGGATAAAATTGCGGGTAACGACAGCGCCCGCAGTTTCGGCGAGGCGCCCCAGTTCCGCTACCTGTTCAGATACGAGCCACGGGCGTGTCTTCGGGGTGCATATCCCTACGAGAATGCAGCGTTCTTTTTCCTGTTTATGTTCTGCGGGCTGTTTCATCTATGCGGTCAGCAATTCCCGTTCAGTTTCAGGAACCAGTAATCCTCGCTGTTGATGCTGCTGCCTTCGGGCGAGGCGGCATCGGCGAGTTTCGCGAAATCCGGCGCATTATTGCCAGGTGCATTGTTGCCTGGCGCATTACTGTCCTGCGGACATGCGCTGGCAGCGTCTGGCGCATTCTTGTCCTGAATATTTTTGTCGTTCATATCGGCCATACGCAGAATATAATAAATCTCGATGCTCGCGCGCATCTCCGGTGCGTTTCCGTTGCGGGCAAAAAACTATATTCGTGTCATGCGGCTTTGGCTTTCGACATGCCTCGACGATTTTTCCTCGGAGTTCGATGACATCGAGGAGATGTTCAAGCGCGGGCTCACGAGGCTCATTCTCCAGAAGCGTGTGCCGGGCTCCGCACAGAATGTGGCTGGCGGCATGGTACGGTATGCGACTGAAGCGCAGTATGAACGCTGGCTCATGGCCCTCCCGATGGAATTCCGCGACCGGATCTGGGTGCGCGGTACACCCGATATGGCGGAGCGCCTGGAAGTGCGCGGATGCGTGTGCGATGCCGCCCTCCTTGCGCAAGATGTTCCCGAACGCTGGAAGCGCGTGAACTGCATTGCGGTCTGTCGCGACCTTGAACAACTTAATTCTCTGCCGGAATGGGTGGCGGGAGCGCTTGTAGGGCCCGTTTTCCAACCGCAGTCCATCTACGAGCCGGTCGAAACACTCGGCATCGCGTACATTACTGATAAACTCGCCGCGCACGACACGGCCGGCGATGAATATCAAAGTTCCGCGCAAGATACGACCCGCAAAATGCCCGAAATAAACATACCCCCGCAAGTCATCGCCTTCGGGGGCATCGATCACGAGAACCTGGACGATATCAAGAAACTCCCTTTACAGGGAATCTCCGTGCTGGGTGGTATCTGGAACTACGCCGACCCCGTCAACGCCTTTTTCAAGCTCGGGCGTGCTTGCGGCGGGCTCTGATTCCTTGGGCACGATGCTCAGGGATTCCTTGAGGCTCACGAGTTGGTGCGCAAATTCGTTGCACCGGCTGTCTTCGGGGAGTGTAATTTCCCAATCGAGGGCGCCATTGTGGAGGACAGGGTGAATCCGCCATTCGGTTTTGTACGGGCAATGGTAACTTGTCATGTATTTGACTCTAAGACCATTCCCGTCCATTCTGTATAGGAATTGTCCGTTCCATTTGACGGATGTGCTCATGTAGCGGATCTCCTTTACGTCGCCGATTTTGCCGGTCTGCTCAAAATAGTTCTTTTGGGCCAGCATGTAGTCTTCGACAGCCAGTTCCATCTTGGCGGTAACCCGTTCACCACTGTTCCATACAATCTCGTAGGTAGAATATCCGTCGAAATTCAGCATTACAGCGTGGATAATTGTGAAAATGAGGGCCAATGCGGGCATCCACGATTTCGACTCGTATTTTTTGCCGGTCTTTCTGTTCCTGTACTTGCCGAGCGAGATTTTCCACACATCCTTCAGGAAAAGGAATACAATGAATGCGTAGCCGACAAAAGCGATTGCACATACCGCGGCTGGGATCGTGAGTCCATTATTCCGAAGGATGAGGTAAATGATTCTGTATGTCAGTCCACCGAAAATCAGGTAAAGTGCACCGCGAAGGTTTCGGCCGCTGCTAGAACAGTGAGCACCGGTAAAACCGATGAGGAGTGCTAACCAGAATATTTTAAGGCCGGGCTCCTTTGACTTGTGATGGTGGTGTCCTTTTGCGGGTTTTGTTTCGGGCTTGGGCGTTTCTGGCTTGATTTCAGGTTCGGATTCGTTCTCCGGTGAATCTTCCGCTCCGTAGTTCGGGTTCGGTGCATCGCACCAGAGGCACTTGGGCATGTCGTCTTCGTATTTTCGCTTGCATTTGGGGCAAATCATTATGTTTTTTTACCTTATGCTAATCTTTGAAATTCTCGACATCCCATTATCCAGAATTTCCTTTCGGATATATACACCTTGTTCGCGCGGTCTGGCCTTGAGCATCTGGCCGTTTACGCTGAAGTATTCCGTGCGGACGACCTTGCCTGCGAAATTGAGGTCGCGCGCGATACTGCCTGCGATTTCAGTCTTGCCGGTGTCAATCGTAGAGGTGTCCGGCTCCACGTACGGCTTGTCCGGGTCATCTACCACAAGCTTGATTCTCGCCCGGCTCTTGCATCCGGTCTCGTTCGTGTAAACCACGGTGTAGTAGCCGCTAAAGTCCCCGTCCACGTTCTTGAGCGAGTTCTCGCGGGTGGTGGACTTGAATCCGTTCGGGCCTTCCCAGTTCCAGATCTTGCCGTCCCACGGGTGCGGGCCGAACTGCACTGTAGCGCCCTTCGCGACCTTCAGGTCAAGCGATTCGTTCCATCCACCGTCATCTACCTTCACGTAGGGGACAATCTTCGTGCCGCTGCAGGGACCAACAACCTTCTTCCCGTCGCACACGCCTATGGAATCGGGAATTTCAATCACCCGCGGTTCAAAGTCTGGGGTGGGGAAGGCCTTCATGAGTTTTGTGGTCTCTTCGGCGGTAACCGGGAGGATTGTCCCGTGGCGGGGCGTGAATGCGCCGCTCGTCTTGGTATCCTGTACGAACTTGAAATTTTCGAGGTCGGGGCTGCTCGTGAACTGGTAATG
>FLNZ01004469.1_pt1 | contig 13381 bp, 7 predicted proteins | sample 1140391 | NCBI WGS metagenome assembly FLNZ01 (sample SAMEA3878171, study PRJEB12797) | bioreactor metagenome | biome: Moose rumen | place: Sweden | collected 2011-10
ACCCGCCTCAACCGCTGCGTGAGCTGTGTGGTGAGTGCGATTTCGGGCACCAGATACAGCACCTGCTTGCCCAGCGTGAGGGCATCGTTGATGAGGTGCATATATATTGACGTCTTGCCGCTCGAGGTCACGCCATGCAGCAGCGTTATGTCTTTTTCCTTGAAGGAGCTATGAATACTCTTATATGCCGTGTTCTGCACCTCGGTAAGGGTTGGCAGCTCCACCACTCCCCTACCCATCGACTCAAAACGGTTTATCTCGCGCTTGTAAATCTCAAAAAGTCCGTTTTTGCGGGCGGCGGCAAGCACTGGCTGAGTGCATCCCGAGCGCTGGAGAAGCGCCTCCTGAGTGACCTCCTTCACGGGCTTGCCGCGCTGCATCCAATGCGAGAGGTCGAGATAAGCCAGCAGCAGTTGCTCCTGCTTCTTGGCACGGCTCACCCGGTCGAAGAAGCCGTGCAGTCCCTGCTCATCGTCGCGCTCAATGGTCAGCCGCACGCAGGTCTCGGTCTTAGGGCGGTAGTTGTCCATCACCCTTTCAGCAACATGCACCGCGCCCTTGTCGAGCAGTCGGCTCACGATGCTCTCCACGTTCTTGAAGCCAGTGGCGTTGGTAAGCTCAGTAATCTGCACCTTGCCGCGCTGGTTGGTGAAGTCGAGAATCACCTTCTCACGGTCGTTGAGCTCGCCAGGCGTCTCCGCCTCATAGTCGGGATTAGGGCTGATGAACGTCTCACTCTCAACCTTCAGTCCACTGGGCACAGCCGCCTTATACACCTCGCCAACAGTACACAGGTAATAGTCGGCAATCCATTGCCAAAACTTGAGCTGTGGATGCCGCAGCACTGGTCCCTCGTCGAGCAGGGCAAGGATTTCCTTTACCTTATAGCCCTTGGGCTCTATGTCGTGAGTCATCACCACAATCGCCGTGTAGTACTTCTTGCGGCCAAACGGCACCAGCACACGAAACCCCGCCCCCACGGTCATCGACTCGGGTATGCGGTAGGTGTAAGTGCCCTGCACCGCCAGCGGCAATACTACTTCAGCAAAATGTGGCATGATTTAGTTTTCAGTTGTCAGTTCAGTTATCAGTTTTTCTAGAAGTTCTAGATTTTCTAGAGATTCTAGAGGTTCTAGTTTATTTATCGATTGATGCCACAAAGATAGTGCAAGTTGAGAGAAATATAAAATAGAAAGCGAAGTTTTTCATTTTTATTTTCGAAACGCAGCCTATCTTATCCAAAGATAGTGTTTTTTACTTGTTTTGCCAAATTATCTTCTCACTCCTTTTCGCTCAATTCTAGCCAGCGCATTTCTTTTTCTTCGAGGAGTTGCTGTAGCTCGCTGTAGTGTGCGCTTTTTGTGTCCATGTCGGTAATCACCTCACCGCTGGCGAAGAGGGTGTCAAGCTGCTGCTTCTCGGCGGTGAGCAGCTCTATTTCGGTGGTCAAAGCCTCAAATTCCTTGCGCTCCTTGAACGTGAGTTTATTGCTCTTGTCACGCACGTTATACTTCACCTTATCTTTAGGTTTTGCTGTGGCTCGTGCCGCCTCGGCGTCGAGGCGGTCGTGGTAGTCTTTCCAAGCTCGGTACTCACTGTAGTTTCCAGGAAAATCCTTCACCACGCCATCGCCCATGAAGACGAAGGTGTGGTCAACGGTGCGGTCCATGAAGAATCGGTCGTGGCTCACGATAATGACGCAGCCGTTGAACTTCGACAGGTAGTCCTCCAAAATCTCAAGCGTGGAGATGTCGAGGTCGTTGGTCGGCTCATCGAGAATGAGGAAGTTGGGCTTGCTCATGAGCACCATTGCTAAGTAGAGTCGGCGTTTCTCGCCTCCGCTCAGGTTGGCGATGTACTTCTGCTGCTCGCTGTTATTGAAGAGGAATAGGTTAAGGAACTGCGCAGCAGTGTATTGCGTCTTCTCATCGAAGTAGATATATTCGGCGATGTCGCGCACCGCTTCAATCACCGTCTTGCTCTCGTCGAGGCTCATTCCCTCCTGGCTGTAGTAGCCGAAGCGCACCGTCTTGCCAATCTCGAAATTGCCGCTGTCGCACGGTACCTCGCCGAGGAGAAGTTTGATGAAGGTAGATTTCCCCACTCCGTTGTCGCCCACGATGCCCAGCTTCTCGTAGCGCGCGAAGGTGTATTCAAAGTCCTTGAGAATGACCTTGTCGCCAAATGCCTTGCTCACCTGATGGGCGGTGAAAATCTTCTTGCCGATGTAGGCGGAATTCACATTCAGGCGCACGTCGCCACGGTCGCGGTAGCCGCGAGCGCGCTCCTGCAAGTCGTAGAACGCGTCGATGCGGTACTGCGCCTTGTGCTGACGCGCCTGTGGCTGGCGCCGCATCCATTCGAGCTCGGTGCGCAGCAGGTTGCGCGCCCTCTCAACTTGAACGTTCTGCGCCTCGATGCGCTCGGCACGTTTCTCAAGGTAGTAGTTGTAGCTGCCATCGTAGGTATAAATCTGCTGATGGTCGAGCTCCATAATTTTAGAGCAAATATTGTCGAGGAAATAGCGGTCGTGAGTGACCATGAGCAGCGTCATGGTGCTGCGCTTGAGGTAGTTCTCAAGCCATTCTATCATGTCGATGTCGAGGTGGTTGGTAGGCTCGTCGAGAATGAGGAACTGCGGCTCGTCAATGAGAATCTTGGCAAGCGCCACACGCTTCACCTGGCCACCGCTCAACTCTCCCACCGGCTGATGGAAGTCGTCAATCTTGAGCTGCGATAGAATCTGCTTGAAGCGCGCCTCATAGTCCCAGGCGTGGCTGTTGTCCATCGCCTGGATGGCACTTGTCATCGCCGAGGCATCGCCATTGGCAAGCGACCGCTCGTAGGCACGCACCGCCACCGAAGCTGCATCATTACCCTCAAGACACACCTCCAATACCGTCTTTGCCGACTCAAACTCAGGACTTTGTGGCAGATAGCCTATGCGCAGGTTGTTACGGTAGATGATAGTGCCGTTATCAGGACTCTCCACCCCAGCCAGAAGGTTTAGCAGGGTACTCTTTCCCGTGCCGTTCTTGGCAATCAGCCCCACCTTGTCGCCCTCGTCAAGACCGAAGGAGATATCGGTGAACAACGGCTCATAGCCGTAGGATTTAGATAAGTTCTCAACTTGAAGCAATGCCGACATAGTTATTATTATTTCTATTATAAACGTATATAAACTATAATTAATTGCCTCAAACAATTGCAATTTCCCCCATTTTAGAGTAGCGAAAGAAAAAATATGGCAGCAAAAATAAGGTAATGTAAAATTTTTTCATTAAATTTGCCTTTTCATTAGTAGAGGCTTATTCTAAAACAATCATTAACGACTATAAACCACCATTTTATGAGTAAAATTACTAAAGTCGTATTAACTGGCGGTCCCTGCGCCGGAAAGACTACCGCACTTGCCAAAGTGGTAGAGCATTTCTCAAACCTTGGATATCAAGTTTACACAGTGCCCGAAGTGCCCACTATGTTTGCCGTGGGAGGTGTTGATTACCTTACTAAGAACCAATCACAGTTCTATAAAGCCGAGAAAGCGACTTTGCAACTTCAGCTCGACCTCGAAGACCATTTTGCCGCTATCGCCGCCGAGAGCGAGAAGCCTGTGCTGCTGGTGTGCGACCGTGGCACGATGGACATCTCGGTATATCTCACCCCCGAGACCTGGCAGGCAATAACCCAAGAGGTGGACATCCCCATCGACAAGCTCCGCGACTCGCGCTACGACGCAGTGTTGCACTTGGTAACCGCTGCCGACGGTGCCGCCGAGTTCTACACCACCAGCAACAATGAGGCACGTACCGAAGGCGTGGATCTCGCCTGTACCCTCGACAAGAAACTCCGCAACGCCTGGACTGGTCATCCTCACCTGCGCGTGATAAGCAACAGCGAGAATTTCGAGAACAAGATTCGCCGTGTGCTTCGTGAGATTTCCAAAGTGCTGGGTATCCCCGAGCCCATCGAGAACGAGCGCAAGTTTATGGTTGAGCTCGTTGGCGAGATTCCCAATGCCATCGAGACCGATATCGTTCAGACCTACCTCATGAGCGAGCCTGGCACTGTGGTGCGCTTGCGCAAGCGCATGATGAACGGCAAGTATGTGTATCTGCAAACCACAACCAAGACTGTGGGGGAAAACGAACGCATTGTCACCGAGCGAAACATCAGCTACAACCAATATATGAGCATGATGGCGATGGCCGACCCCACACGCCAGTCAATCCACAAAATCCGCAAGAGCTTCATCTGGGAAGGACAGTATTACGAGCTTGACCAGTTCATCGACCCAGACCCAGGCTTTAGCATACTGGAGATGGACAGCGGAGCCCAGGACGAGGAGACAAAATTCCCGCCGTTCATCAAGGTCATCAAGGATGTGACCGGCAAAGTGAAATACTACAACATCAACCTCGCCGTCAAGACCCTTTATGACTAATGATGAATTAGGGCTGACGCTGAGAAGTGGCTCTATACAATTCAATCCCCAGGCCTCTTGACTTGGGGATTTTTGCATCCCTTTTTATAAAAAACTAGAGCAAAAGGCTTTTGTTTTTTAGATTTATATACAATCTTTAAGGTTATTTTGGATATTTTTACGTTCAGTAATGTAACTATTATCTAATTTTGCAGTCCAATTTCGGTAGGTAATTATTTTTTGATTATTTTTATTACAAACTGCCCAATCCTTAGAAGGGAGTAAGCCTAATTTTTATTTTATAATATGATGAAAAAATTTAAATGCGCCATTTTAGTGGCAATGATGAGTTTGTGCTCTGTTTTGAGTTATGCAAGTGATTATGACACGGATTATATTAATATTCCTTCGTCATATATCAATAACAACAATTCACAACTTCTTGAGAAAGCCGCAACAATATTTGGAAAGACTTATCGCTTGACATTAAGGAATATTTCTTTGAGTGAATACTGGTTCTATTGCGACATTGTAATAGAGCATTTTGATGAAGATTTTGATGTCACACAGCAGTGCAACGATGAATATGTAATAACTGCTGACTCACCAATTATTGTACCAGGCACAACATCATCGATAGAAATTGGACAGGGAGCCTACGATATAGTTGTTCATTCAGAGGTGAGACTTTATCGTGATGATGATGCAGCTAATGATGATGGGAAGGTCGTAACTGTCACATATCACTTTATAGAAAATCGTCCTGGAGGCGATGACTATTATCTTGTAATCACATTCTCTTACAGAAGAGGCACTGTTACTGGAATAGACGAAATTGATTGCGAACCATTGTCGGTTGAGTATTACGACATCAATGGTCGCAAGCTCAATGGTCCCCAGCCAGGCATCGTGATTGAGAAGCAAGGCAACAAAGTGACAAAGAAAATGTATCGATAATTAGATACAGCACTACACAAAGTAATCCCCTTGGGCTTGAACACACCCAAGGGGATTGTTGTATTCTGCATTATCACGGGTCAGCCGAATTGTGCATTATGCATTAAAGAAGGTGCAACCCAATTCCGCATTCTGCATTCCGCATTCTGCATTATTAAACTCGTCCGTGGCAGTTCTTGTATTTCTTGCCGCTGCCGCAGGGGCATGGGTCGTTGCGGCCAATCTTGGGACCCTCGTTGCGGATAGGAGCCACAGGACCGCGACCTGCTTGGCTGGCGCTCAATCCAGCTTGACGTTGAGCTGCGGCGGCTGCTGCCACAGCATCTCCGCGTCCCTCGCTGTAATTCTGTCGCTGGCGACGCTGCTCTTGAGCTCTGCTCACCTCGGGATTGCCCTCCTGCGTAGGAATCTGTCCACGCATGAGAGAAGAGATTGCCTTGTCGTTAAGGTCGGCAAGCATATCCTTGAAGAGGTTGAACGACTCGAGTTTATAGATTACCAATGGATCTTTCTGCTCGTAGCTGGCATTCTGCACGCTCTGTCGCAGTTGGTCGAGGTCACGCAGATGCACCTTCCACTTCTCATCGATAGTGAGCAGCAAGATAGCTTTTTGCCATTCTTTGGCGATGTTCTTGCTCTGTGTCTCGTAAGCCTCCTTGAGGTCGATGACGATGCCGTAGGTGCGCTTGCCGTCGGTGATTGGCACACGCATCTTGCCGTGAGGCTCGGGAGCCCCTTCGCCCATCTGTCGCTCACAGATACTCTGAATAACAGGGTTAGCGACCTCCGAGAGTCGCTCGGTCTTGCGCTTGAAAGACTCCATCACCGCCTCAAAGAGTTGGTCAATGCTCTTTTGGGAGTCTTGTTTGCGGAACTGTTCGGCATCAAATGGAGGCTCAATGGCATAGAGCGAGAGCACTTGCATCTTCAAATCCTCATAGGACGATGGGTCAAACTTATTGACAGTTTCCTCGATGCTGTCGTAGAGGGTGTTGATGATGTCGATGCCTATGCGCTCACCCAGCAGAGCGTGGTGGCGACGGGTGTAGATGGCATTACGCTGATAGTTCATCACGTCGTCATACTCGAGGGTGTGCTTACGAATACCGAAGTTGTTCTCCTCAACGCGTTTCTGGGCGTTCTCAATACTCTTGGTGACCATTGGCGACTCAATCATCTCGCCATCGTGCAAGCCCAAGCGGTCGAGCAGGCGCACTACGCGCTCACTGGCAAACAGACGCATTACCTTGTCCTCAAACGAGACGAAGAACACTGAGCTACCTGGGTCACCCTGACGACCGGCACGACCACGCAGCTGGTTATCCACGCGGCGTGACTCGTGGCGCTCGGTGCCGATGATGGCGAGACCTCCAGCTTCCTTAACCTCAGGAGTGAGCTTGATATCGGTACCACGACCTGCCATGTTGGTAGCGATGGTCACCACACCCTTGCCGTTGACCTGACGTCCGGCTTGTGCCACGATATCCGCCTCCTTTTGGTGAAGCTTGGCGTTAAGAACGTTATGCTCTATGTGCCTCAAGCTCAGCTGACGGCTCAGTCGCTCAGAGATTTCCACCGAAGTGGTACCCACCAGAGTGGGTCGTCCTATATCGCGCATCTTGACGATTTCCTCGATTACGGCGTTGAACTTCTCCTTCTCGGTCTTGAACACGCGGTCGGGCTGGTCCTTGCGGATAACGGGGCGGTTGGTGGGGATGTTCACAACATCGAGTTTGTAAATCTCCCAGAACTCGCCAGCCTCGGTCATCGCGGTACCGGTCATACCTGCCAACTTGTGATACATGCGGAAGTAGTTCTGCAGGGTGATAGTGGCGAAGGTCTGTGTGGCAGCCTCCACTTTCACGCCCTCCTTAGCCTCGATAGCCTGGTGCAAGCCATCGCTATATCGACGGCCCTCCATGATACGACCAGTCTGCTCGTCAACGATTTTCACCTTGCCTTCCTCGTCAACGATATACTCATCGTCGCGGTTGAAGAGTGTGTAGGCCTTGAGCAGCTGGGTGACGGTGTGCACGCGCTCTGCTTTTACCGAGTAGTTCTGCAGCAGCTCATCTTTCTTCGACAGCTTCTCTTCCTCGCTAAGTGGCTCATTCGACACCTGCGAGAGCTCGGTGGCGATATCGGGCAAGACGAAGAATTTGGGGTCGTCGGTACCGCGCGTGAGCACGTCGATACCATTGTCGGTAAGCTCCACGGTGTTGTTCTGCTCCTCGATGATGAAGTAGAGCGGGTCGGTCACCACGTGCATCTCACGGTTGTTGTCTTGCATATAGAACGCCTCGGTCTTGAGCATCTGCTGCTTCACGCCCTCTTGCGAGAGGAACTTGATGAGAGGCTTATACTTGGGCAAGCCCTTGAAAGCGCGGAACAGCAGCAATGTGCCTTCTTTCACCTGCTCTTTGTCCTCGCTAGCCATCAGGCGGCGGGCATCACTCAAGAGCTGAGTGACAAGGCGGCGTTGAGCCTCGTAAACACGCTCCACATTGGGCTTATATTCGTCAAACATCTGATCCTCGCCACGTGGCACAGGACCAGAGATAATCAATGGTGTGCGGGCATCATCGATAAGCACCGAATCGACCTCATCGACGATGGCAAAGTGGTGAGGACGCTGCACGAGCTCTTCGGGACTCATCGACATGTTGTCGCGCAAGTAGTCGAAGCCAAACTCGCTATTGGTACCGAAGGTGATGTCGCAGTTGTAGGCAGCACGACGTTCCTCACTGTTAGGCTCTGTCTTGTCGATACATGCCACACTAAGACCGTGGAACATATAAAGCGGACCCATCCACTCCGAGTCACGTTTTGCCAGATAATCGTTGACAGTAACCACGTGAACACCACAGCCTGCCAAGGCATTAAGGAACACCGGCAGAGTGGCGACGAGGGTCTTACCCTCACCAGTCGCCATCTCGGCAATCTTGCCTTGATGGAGCACCGAGCCACCAATCAACTGCACGTCGTAGTGAACCATGTTCCACGTCATCTCATTGCCGCCGGCTTCCCAAGTGTTGAAGTAGGTGGCTTTGTCACCATCTACCTCAAGGAAATCGTGGCCGTCGGCAGCCAGCTTGCGGTCGAAATCGGTGGCAGTCACCACAATCTGCTCATTCTCGGTGAAGCGTCGTGCGGTTTCCTTAACAATGGCAAACACCTCGGGCAGCACATCGTTGAGCTTCTCCTCGATGCGGTCGAGCACCTCATTCTCCAGTTTGTCAACTTTACCCCACAGCGGCTCTCTTTCCTCATACTCTAACGTCTCGATTTGAGCTTTGATAGCTGCAATCTCGTCGCGCTGTGGTTGCACATAATCTTGAATCTCCTGTCGGATTGCCGCGCTGCGTGCGCGCAAATCATCGTTCGACAACTGCTCTATTTTGGGATATACAGCCTGAATTTCACGCACTATAGGCATAAGCTTCTTCAGGTCGCGATCACTCTTGTTGCCGAAGATGGACTTCAAAAAACTATTTAATGACATATTTTATATTATTGTTTTTATTTACAATGTAAAATACAGATTGCAGCAAAAACTATGCCAAATCCATAACAAACTGCAAAGATAGTGCAAGTCGAGTGAAATACAAAATCATAAACAGATTTTTTGATTTTTATTTCCTAGGCGCAGCCTATCTTGGGCGATAGCCAACGGTAAGAAAAAACTTTTCAGTTATCTGTTGTCAGTTTTTTTATTTTCTCACATTTACTATCGACCGCAGCAGGAGTGCGGCGATGAGAGGATAAAAGGCGGTGTTGGCAACTTGCAGGCGGCTAATCCACACCACTGCCATAGTGGCGATGAGGGCGATGTTGATAAGGTGTGCCCATCGCAGCGATTTCTTGGCACCCTTAATCCACGGCAAGATGGCGAGCGCCAGCAGCAATGGGTGCAGCCACAAGATATTATAGTTGGGCAGCACAGCCTCGTGGGTGGAGATGAACTCCACAAAAAAGATTATGCATCCCGCCAGTGCGGCGATGGTGAAAAGCACGGTGTCAAACCATCGCGTCGCCTTGCGAAGCCGCCAATCTTTACGGCAGATCAGCACTGTGAAAGCAAGCAGCAAGAAAGCCATGGTGAGCGGGTGGAGATACCAGGGCGTGGGAGGCAGCACGAGGCCATTGTCGTCGCCATCCACTAGCACCTCGGTGTGTCTCACAAGTTTCTCGGGACCGTTGCCGTTGTCCACCTCCACCGTGTTGAGAGCGTTCATAAGAAACAGAGGCACGAAGGTTTGGGTGCGTGCGTCAATCAGTGTGTCGCAAGCCGCTCCCAGCACGAGGTCGATGCCAAACTGCTCCCACGGATAGTTGCGGGTGTAGTGCGACATCACCTGCCGCAGCGTCTCGCCCACAATGTAGTCGCACTTGGAGCAGTCAATCTCATGACCGAGGGCTTTCTCAATGATGTCGCGTGGACGTGTGGAGCAGTTGTCGCTGAAATGGCGGTAGCGATACACGCAGTTCTCGCGCCGAGCGTTGGTAAGCAGCATCTCTAGCACCTGCCGCGCCTGCTCGGGAGTGAGGTTCAGGTCCTGCTTTATCATCTTGCGCCCTCGCTTCACCCCACCGTCCATAGCCGGTGGCATGATGGCGCACATATAGTCAGTCTCGCCCATGATATATCGGCCTAGGAAATTTGGAGAGTTGAAGTCGAAGACACCATAGTTAAAATAATAGGCGTGCTCTGAGTCGGCCACCAGAATTTCAGAGTGCCCAAACACCTCAAAAATCTCATCGCCAGGATAAAAGGTGATAAGGCTCACCTCGATATCGCCCACTGTGGCAGCGCTATCGGCTACAAGAGCTGTCTCTTGCGACCATGACGGCAGCCACGCGGCAACCATCATTGCCATTATGATAGAGATATTTCTCAAAAAATGTGTCATAGCAGTAGGTAATTTTCTCTTTTGGGTGCAAAGGTAGTAAATAGTTGCCAGTTTTAAGTTATCAGTTGTCGGTTTTTTGTACACCGCAGTGCGGCGCAATACTCCAACACCACACTAACAGCACTCCAACAGTGCCCACGACTGGGACGACACGCGCAGCCAATTGTGCATTATGAATTGTGCATTGTGCATTAAAAAGAAGCGCAGCCCATTGTGCATTATGCATTATGAATTATGCATTAAAAAAAGCCCGGCTCTCACGAGTGGGACTTTAAATTTATGAATAGAATCTGTATAGAAAAGTGCAATATAATATTGCTGTCCTAATTATTATGCGTTGCAAAGTTAGTCACGATTTCAGACGTGCGAAAGGGAAAAAACTCCTAAAGAGTAGTCCAAAACTCCACTATAGAGTTTTGGACTAGTATTAACTGCGTTTTTTTACCACTATTTTGTTTTTTTCCTTAGTTTTTTTGTATCTATTGCACATTTTTTTTACTTTTGCGCCTATAAATTCAATCATTTTTTCACACTAATTGTCACACAATATCCATTAAATATAATTGAGACTATGAAGAAATTTTTTGTTATCGCAATGATTCTTGTTGCCCTGTGTGCTCAAGGAACTGTAACGGTGAAGACCCAGCATTTTGAGGTTAGTGACTCCCTACGCCTGCTTGAGAAAGACGACCCGCAAGCTCAAGGCTATAAGTTGAAGACAATGGTTGTTGCCGACTGGCCAGTGAGCGTCAACGGAAAGCCGTCGAGCGCATTGACCAAGCTGCTCCTCGACTCGGTGTTCTATGCCAGCAACAACCGCGACATTATCCCTTACTACACAAGCGACGTGAACGTGCTGCGCGACTTCATTGGCGACTGGGTGTATCGCTCGCTCAGGGCTAACAGCATGGCGCAAGAGTATGATGTGAAAGAGCCTGGCAGCGTCCCCGACATTAATTGTGAAGAGGAGCCTATGAGTTGCTGGTATGAGAATTGCGAGCTCAAGCTCAGCCATGTTGTGGGCAATCTCGTGTTCTTCATGGAATACAACGACTGCTACTATGGCGGAGCGCACAACATGTTCTTTACCACATATCACGCCTTTGACGCAGCACTCGACCGCCACATCACTCTCAAGGACATCGTCACCAGCCCCAAGAAATTGCTGAAGATGCTGCCCTACTACGACAAGCGTGACCCTGATGTAAAATGGTGGGACGACATCACCACCGACAACTTAGAGAATTTCTATGTCAAGAACGGCAAGATGGTGTGGGTCTTCGCACCCTACGCGATAGGTCCCTTCTGCGACGGAGAGATAGAGATAGCAGTGTCACTCAAAACCTTAAAGGCAAAAGGCCTGCTCACCACCTACGGCAAGAAACTCAAATAAGATATTGGCGAGGCACATTTATATATTTAACCCGCAGAACGACTTGGCGTTGGCAACGGGCGGCATCAATTATGTGGCGCCGCCTTTTGCTATGCACATGGCGCGCGACCTTGCCGTGCTGCCGGCATTACTCGCTGAGCCAGGCTCGCTGCTGATTACCGACAGCGACCTCGACACCGAGTGGCTGGAGCACCTGAACGCCACATTCGGCATTGACGTGCACGCCATTAAGCGCGCCGAGCTGCGGCATCTCACCGACTACCGCATCATGCCGTGGGGATGGTGCCTCGACCTGCGGCGACGGCTGTTGAAATGGGGAGCAAATAGCGCAAACTTACCCAGCAGTGACGAGGTCAACCATCTGCGCGGTCTCTCTCACCGTCGTGTGTCAATTCTCATCCACCTGCGCCTCAAGGAGCTGCTGGGCAAGCAACTATGCCCAGCACCTGTGGAGCTGGCAATCGCCGACGAAGTGCTGGATTTTGTGCGCCAGCACCGCGAGTGCTTCATCAAGACCCCGTGGTCAAGCAGCGGCCGGGGCATCTTTCACACCATTGATGGCGCATCGCCCGAACTAGAGCAGTGGTGCCACGGCGCGCTCAAGCGGCAAGGGTCGCTCCTATGCGAGCAAGCCTTCGACAAGACAATGGACCTGGGCGTGGAGTTCTATTGCGACAATGGCAAAGCCACCGTGCGGGGCTACTCGCTCTTCACCACCGACAGCCACAGCCAATACAATCACGGCATTGTGGCTAATGAAGAAGAACTAAAAAGCAGAATCACAGCGCAATATCCCGATTTTGACGAAGTGGCCACTGCCCTGATGCAGGTGCTTGACGAAATGATAGCGCCACACTACACTGGCTGGATGGGCATCGACATGCTCCTTTATAATGCAAAATGCATAATGCACAATGCACAATCTCAAAACAGCACTAACGGCATTGGCATCAACCCTTGTGTGGAGATGAACTTGCGACCAACAATGGGAGCGATAACCAGTGTGATAGGCAACAAGCTGCTCGCTCCTGGCGACACGGCAACGTTCCGCATTGAGCAACGCTCCACTGCCAATGAGCCGTGGCAGCAAGGCAAAGAGACGGTCATAGAGAATGGGCGACTCATCGCCGGCACTCTGCCACTCACCCCACCCAGCCCCACAGCCCTCTACCGCGCCCTGCTGGAGAAATAGATTTGAAAGATTCCTGTGGCTGCTGCAAAACTAAAAATGCTTGCATTTTTAGCTGAGGGGGGCAAAACTAAAAATGCGAAGCATTTTAGCTCCCCCTCCTGATTTCGTCATTGCGTCACCCAGAATTCGTCAGTGAATAGTTTTGCTATTCGCTGATGTCGTTTCATGGGCATTGTCTTTGTGAAAGTCTTGCCACTATCAGGCAGTCGGAACACGATGGTGGTGACAGTCTTGGCCATGTTCATCACCTTGTCTACGCTCATGCCAATGTTGGTGCTCTTGAGTCTGCGCTCTAGCTCTTTGTAGCACTTCAGTGCCACGAAGCATATGCAGATGTGCGCCTCGATACGCTTGCGTGTGAAGTGGAACATGGGGCGTATCTCGATTTTCGATTTTGCAATGCGGAACGCCCGCTCTACGTTCCACAGGTTGTGGTAAGCTGTAAACACGTCTCCTGTTGGTATGTCGGTGTTTGTCAGATAGCCCTTGAGCCCATCCCATGCGGC
>FLNZ01000419.1_pt1 | contig 13374 bp, 7 predicted proteins | sample 1140391 | NCBI WGS metagenome assembly FLNZ01 (sample SAMEA3878171, study PRJEB12797) | bioreactor metagenome | biome: Moose rumen | place: Sweden | collected 2011-10
CCCGACCCGGTATCTTCCGAGGCGGGCCCGTTTTCCTCGGCTAACACCCCCGTCTCTTCGGCCATGGACCAGCCCGTCTCTTCCTCGGCCAAATCCTCGTCGTCTTCGGCGAAGTCCTCCAGCTCCGTAGCGCAGTCCAGCTCGGCCGCATCCTCCAGCAGCCAGGCCAGCGCCTTCCAGATCAAGTACGTGAACGGCGGCAAGAGCGGTTCCGGTTACGCCACCCGCTACTGGGACTGCTGCAAGCCCCACTGCGCCTGGCCCGAACACGTGAACGGCGGTAAGCTCGCCAGGACCTGCGACGCCCAGGGAAATCCCGTCGTAGGAGACCAGACCGTTTCCATGTGCGACGGCGGAAACGCGGGCATCTGCAGAAACCAGTTCCCCATCGCCGTGAACGACACCCTGGCATTCGCCTTCGCGGCCACCCCGGGCGGCGAGAACAACTGCGGCAAATGCTTCGACCTCGTATTCACCGGCGAAGGCAAGTACGCCACCGACCGCCACAAGAAAATCAAGGGCAAGCACCTTATCGTCATGTCGAGCAATGTCGGCTACGACGTGGCCGGCGGACAGTTCGACGTGATGATTCCGGGCGGCGGATTCGGCATATTCGACGGTTGCTCGGCCAAGATGGGCTGGGGATCCCAGGGCGCCCAGTACGGCGGACTCCTCGCCGAATGCGAAACGGAAACCAACTATTATTCGGCAAACTACCAGAAATGCCTGACGAATAAATGCGAAAAATCGTTCTCCTCGGATCCCGAGGCCAAGGAAGGCTGCCTCTTCCTCGCGAACTGGATGAACGCCGCCGGTAACCCGCTCCTCAACTACAAGGAAGTGGAATGCCCGCAGGAACTGCTCGACAGGTACTAATCCGTATTCCGGAATTTCATATCCTGTCCCGGCCCCGCCGGGACTTTTTCGTTACCGAACGCGGGCCGGTGTGACCTGCATCTCGTAAACATATATCTTACAAAAATTTACGTGCATTTTCACGTCCTTTTAACTATCTTTAAGCGCGGATGGAATTGGAAGGGCTTTCAAAGGAAAGTCATGTTGGATTTTCTTACTGGTTTTAACCAAGGACACTTATGAAACACCCATTCTTGAAGTCCGTGCTGGCCCTTGGGGCCGCCCTGGCCCTCGTGAGCTGCTCCGAAGACGCAGCCAACGCGGTAAGCAACCTCGACCCCTACGCAGCCGTTCCCGACAGCGCCAATAGCGCCGAAACCAATGAAAGCGAACCGTGCTGGCTCATGGAAGCCATCGGACAGAAGTACCTGGTTTACCCTGCCGGCATCGTTACCGATATCAACGGACAGACCATTGCCCAGGTGACGCTGACCCAGGACGAGACCGAAGCGTTTGTCGGTACGGCAATCACCATCGACGGCACGCCCCTTTTCGAAATCAACACCGCCGACCTTCCCGTCGTGACGCGCGAACAGGTGACCGCGACGGTTTCGGCCTCTTCGGCAGCGACTCTGCCGCCGGTATCCAGCGCTACCGTTCTCGTGCTTTCCAGCGCATCGGTTACCGCCCTTTCTTCCAACAGCGTGACGATTCCGGTCACCCAGAGCAGCTCCGCGATGGTAATTGCCGCAAGCTCCTCGTCGCAGCAGCAACAGGTACAGTCGTCCGCCACCACCGCCTCGGGCAACTGCGACGGCAAGTGTTACGACAGCATTTCGGGTAAATGCGTCGACTATTACGCAGAACAGACCGGTTCCAAGGGCGAAAAGTACGCCTACGACAACACCTGCAGCATCAAGTGCTACTACGATCCAGACAACAAGGACTGCAAGAACATCTCCGGTTCGGCACCGGCGAGCAGCGCCCAGGCGAAGTCCAGCTCCAGCGTGAAGTCGTCTTCGAGTTCCGCCAAGTCGAGCAGCTCCAGCAGCGTAAAGTCTTCGAGCAGCTCTGCAAAATCCAGCTCTTCTAGCCAGCAACAGATTTCCACCAACTTCAATGTCAAGAGCGGCGGACGCAGCGGCCAGGGCTGGGGTTCGCGCTACTGGGACTGCTGCAAGCCCCATTGCGCATGGAGCGGCAAGGGCGGCCCGATCGCGAGGACCTGTAACGCCCAGCAACAGGTCCTCGAGAAAGGCGACGACATGGTCAAGAGCATTTGCGACGGCGGCCCCGCCGGTCTCTGCAACAGCCAGGCGCCTTTCGCCATCAACGATAATCTCGCCTATGCATTTGCCGCCGGTCCGGGGACAAGCTACGCGGGTTCCTGCGGATCCTGCTTCCTGCTGACCTTTAACGGCGAAAGCCGCCACACGACCGACGCACGCACGGCCGCGCTGAAGGGCAAGCAGATGGTGATTATGATTTCCAACATCGGCTATGACGTGGAAGACGGCCAGTTCGACATGATGATTCCAGGCGGCGGCGTAGGCGCATTCAACGGATGCTCCACACTCTGGGGAATCAACAACCTGGGCGCGCAACACGGCGGATTCCTGAAGGACTGCGGCGGTGACAAGAAAGTCACCGACGTCGCCACGGTCCAGAAGTGCCTGGAAGACAAGTGCAACTCCGTGTTCGCCAACATCCCAGACGCAAAGGCAGGCTGCCTGTTCCACGCCCAATGGCTCATGGCGGCAAACAATCCCTCGTTCACTTACCAGGAACTGGAAAGCTGCCCGCAGGAACTCGTTAACAAATACTAATCTGCGGATTATACAATTTACCCCCCGCAGGCTTAGCCTGCGGGGTTCTTTTTAAGCCCTTGGGAACGGCCTAAAAAGAGGGGCGCCGGCCAAAAGTTTTGACAATGCCTTACTTTTTGTTTACATTTCGAATAATGAAATAGGAACACCCAGGAGAACGGTTGCAGGGAACAGAAAAAAGCCTGTTCCCGAAATCGGCAATATGCCGGTACAGCCGGGCCGGGCTAAAAAGGAGTGTTTTAGGATGTTTGGAAAGAATCGGTTTCTAGGGGTAGCGCTTGCGGGCACCTTCCTCTCGCAGCCGCCACGGCCTCTCACGCGGCGAACGTGGCCTGCGTGGGCAACAGCATCACCGAAGGCTACGGAATCTGGAGCGAAAAGAAATACCCCGAGCACCTGCAGGAACTGCTTGGCGACGGATACGCCGTATCGAATTTCGGCGCAAGTTCCATGACATTTGCCAACAAGGGCGATGGCGACAACACGAGCTACTGGAACCGCGAGCAGTTCAAAAGCGCGCTTGCGTCGGAGCCCGACATCGTGGTGATAGAGCTGGGCACAAACGATAGCAAGTTCTTTACGAACAACTGCCTACTGGACGGAACCGAAAAATACAACTACAATTACGGACAGTACGAAAAGGCGCAGCTTTACAGGGATTACGAGGCGCTCATCGACACCTTCGCGCACCTGCCCTCGGCACCGGAAATATACGCGACGCTACAGCCTTATTCGAACAACTGCGACTGGGGCATCATGGATACAGCCATCGTGAACCAGATAAACCCCGTTATCAAGGAGACCGCGCTTAAGAAGGGCGTGAACATCATCGACCTGCATACCCAATTCCAGACCCCCGCATGGTTCTTGGACAACAGCGTGCACCCGAACGCAACCGGCGCCCAGGAACTGGCAAGAATCGTGAACAAGTACATTACGCTCGAAAAGCCGAAGATCGTGCAAGAAAAGGCGACATTGCAGGTGAGCGGCGACAATTACGGAACCCGCTGGTACAAGGACGGCAAGCTGATCGAAAGCGACAAGGCGACCCTTGCGCCCACCGAGAAGGGCAAGTACAGGGCGCTCGTGAAAGTGGATAGCGACAGCGATTCATGGATTGCGAGCAACGAGATTGAAGTCACGGACTTGAACGGCGGCACGACGGCGATTTCAACGAACCACCGCAAGGCGGTACAGCCGAAACAGCGTAGGCCGCACCGCAGGGTAGACGTGAAGGGCCGGGCGGTAAGCAGTTGGTAGTTAGGAACTAAGGGGAATGCCTTCCCCCTACTTGCAGCCCCGGCCAACACTATCCTCCAGCCTGTCACCCCCCGGCCACTGTGCCGGGGTCACCATTCCCCATTACAAAAACGCCGGGTCTTCCAGCACCCCTTCTGCGGGCTTCAGACGCCAGCCCACCTAAAGGTGGGGCCATGTACAGGCTGCAACGCCCGGCTCCTTTCGAAAAAGAAGAGCGACGTAGCGGGAAACTACCTTGCCAGGCGGGCATCGAGGAACCTGAACATGATGTTGTACGCCCTGTCGCGGGCAGGCCTGTGCGAAAGGAAAAGGTCATGCAGGCCTCCGTCGATTTCTTCGAGCTGCACGCTCGGCCCAAGGTTCCTGCCGTACTCGCGGATGTGTTCCACGTTCAGGACACCGTCGCAACGGGTGTACTCCTCGCTCCATTCGTCGTCGCGGTAGCTACAGCCGCTGTGCATGACAAGCACGGGGGAAACCAGGCGGAGTCCGCGCTGGATACGCACGTGCCCCAGGTGAATCGCACGGAGCCATCCCAGGTCTATCGGGAGGCTGCCCGGAACCTTGAGCGAGGTATCGTACATCCATTCGCCATCGTAGTTCCTGAGAAGGCTACGGTCATAGTTGATATTCCTGCCACGGGGAATCCCCACGTCCGAAAGCACGGAACCTACTGCGGAAAGCGCCGGAACGGCCAGGCTGCGCACCGGCCACGCATAGTTCATTTCCAGGAACGGGCTATTGAGAACGATTGCCGCGAAACCCTCACCGTTGTTGCGGTCGGCGGCGTAGAGGCATGCGACAAGCCCGCCGGTGCTATGGCCCAACAGCACCAGCTGAACGGAATCCCCCTCGATCCGGCGGATAACCGCAATCGCGGAATCCAGTTCACCGTAATATTCCGAAACATTGCGGAGTTCACCCATCTTTTCGCCTTCGCGGTATGAACGTCCGTAGTTGTGCAGGTCTATCGCGTAAAAGGCGTAACCTGCGGAATCCGTTTTTTCAGCTAGCTCACGCTGGAAAAAATAATCGTTGAATCCGTGGATGTAAAGGATAGCCGCCCTGCGCAAAGGGGCGACCGTTTCCCCCTGCGGAGCAGACGCCGTATCGAACGGGCTTCTTACGGCATAAGCCACTAACGTTGCACGATGCCCGGAATTTTCGCCGGCACCATAACCATATACGACAAAGGGCTTTCCGAGAAGCGGATCTTCCTGGAACCCGGTTTCCTGAAACTCCAACACGCCATCCGCCCAGAGGACGGAAGCCAAAAACAGGACGAGGATGCGCATCCATTTCATCTTGTGACTAATATAATTTTTTTATGGCCCCGGGCAACCGCAAAAATTCTTCGGATGCAGATTTTTTTCAAAAAATAGCAAACTATAGTTGGCGTTATTATGGCGCATTCGTTTTTAAAATTGCACCATGTACGATGACGAAGTCTATAAGAACGCTTTGAAGGATTTTATCGCTTTCTTAAGGACTATTAATACCCAGAAGAATATCGCCTTCTTCAGCGACGTTTCGAGAGAATATGTCAGGCACATTGGGAAAGGCGAAAAAATACCCACCGTCAAGGTATTCTTCAACATGATTGAAGCCGCCGGAATGGACCTGAAAGAAGGCGTGAGCCTCTTTATCGACTATCTAGGACAACAGAAAAACGCCCTCGCCGCAGACAGGGGCAAGGGACTGGAATATGTCAAGAAACTGAAGGCGAAAAAAGCGAACCGGGACGCCTAGAAGAAGTCCACGTTGAACCACCCCTTTTTCCCGTCGGAAGACAGGGCGATACCGCAAGCGACCTTGGTATAGCCCGTGTTCTTCATGTTCAGGTAATGGCCGATGTAGGGGTAATCTTCCGACTTGTTCGGATCGCGTTCGCCGCTTGTCACCTTGGCCTTTTCGTCTTCCCACATCATCTTGAGGTAGTATTCGGCGACGTCGGTCGCGGACTTCTGCCAGGCGGGATTGAAGTTGGGGTCGCTGTTCTGCGCAAATTCGCCGCAGTCGCCGAAGTGGCCGTGGGCCACGTTGGAGGCGAGGTCGGCGGCGGACTGTTCGTCGGCGCAAGTCTGCTTTTCTTCGGATGCAAGCGTCAAGGGTTTCAGGTTTTCGGTGGCGCGGTACTCGTTGATTTTGGCGAGGCAGTCTTCGCGCCAGCCCTCGTTGACAAAGGAAGATTCCGCCGACGAACTCGAGGAATTTCCCGTGGGAATATCGAACGATATTTCGTCACCGGAATCGATATGGGCATTCGTTCCCGACGAATCGTCGGAACAGGAGGTAAGTGCGGCCGCGCAGAGCGCGAGCAGACAAGAAATTTTTTTCATAGACACCTCGTTGTTTGGTAGAAATATAAATAAAGATTTTCTAAATTTCACATCCGTGATTCAAGTACAGAACGTTTCGAAGTCCTTTGGCGAGCAGGTGCTGCTTGACGGCGCGAGCATGCTCGTAGGCGACCATGAGCGCGTGGGCCTGGTGGGCCGCAACGGTTGCGGCAAATCGACGCTTTTCAAGATGATTCTCGGCCAGGAATGCCTGGACGGCGGGAGCATAGATATTCCGAAGAAATACACGCTGGGCTACCTGCAACAGCACCTGAACTTTACGCACGCCACGGTACACGAGGAGGCCTGCAGCGTCCTGAAGCCCAACGAAGACGGCTGGCTCGAAGCACACAAGGTGGAAGCGATTCTCTTCGGTCTCGGATTCGACGAAGAATCCATGCACAAGAGTCCCATGCTCCTTTCGGGCGGTTTCCAGATTCGACTGAACCTGGCGAAGGTGCTCGCGAGCGAACCCGACATGCTGCTGCTCGACGAACCCACGAACTACCTCGACATCGTGTCGATGCGCTGGCTCAGCAGATTCCTGCGCAACTGGAAAGGCGAAGTGCTCCTGATTACGCACGACCACCACTTTATGGACGAGGTCTGCACGCACACGGCAGGCATTTTCCGCCACAAGATACGCAAGGTGAAGGGCACGGTCGAAAAGCTCCGCGAGACGGTGGCCGAAGAAGAGGAAGTGGCCCAGCGCACGCAAGAGAACGAGGCGAAAAAGAAGGCGCAGCTGGAACAGGTGATAGAGCGTTTCCGCTACAAGGCCGCGAAGGCCGCTATGGTGCAGTCGAAAATCAAGGCGGCGGCAAAGCTTGCCACCGGCGAGCGGCTCACCCACGAGCGCAATCTGGAATTCAGCTTTACCGAGGCGGGGTTCCCCGGCAAGAGAATGCTGCAAATCAAGGGGCTGACCTTTGCATACCCGAACAAGGGCGAAGATGGTACCGTGCAGGGAATGGGCCCGGAGCTAATCACCGACCTCACGATGGAAGTTTTCAAGGGCGACCGCATCGCGGTCATCGGCCCGAACGGACGCGGCAAAACGACGCTTTTAAACCTAATTGCAAAGGAACTCACGCCTACCGCAGGCGAAATCGTAGCGAATCCGAATGTACAGATAAACTATTTCGGACAGACGAACATCAACCGCCTGAACCTGGACAACACCGTCGAAGAAGAAATCGCCTCGGCCATTGAAGAAGTCTCGCAAAAGAGCCGCGCCCGGGGGCTTGCAGGCCTCATGATGTTCAGCGGCGATACCGCATTAAAGAAGGTGAAGGTATTAAGCGGCGGCGAAAGGAGCCGCGTGCTGCTAGGCAAGATTCTTGCGACCCCCTGCAACATGCTGCTGCTCGACGAACCCACGAACCACCTGGACATGGAATCTATCGAGAGCCTCATCGACGCGCTCGAAGACTACGAAGGCACCGCGCTGGTGGTCACCCACGACGAGGAACTGCTGCACGCGTTCGCCACGAGGCTCATCGTGTTCGACGGCGGCAGGTGCCGCATTTTCGAAGGCACCTACGCCGACTTCCTCGAAAAGGTGGGCTGGGCATCCGAAAAGAAGCCCGGCGGCGCGAACTCCGCGAACATCAAGGTTTCAAATATCGACGTGAAGGGCGACGGATTGCGCCCCCATTCCGCTAGGGGTTCCGCAGCACCCACCACAAGCGCAACACCGCGCGCCTCCATGGACCGCAAGGCACGCGCCGACTACATCGCCGAACGCAGCAAGATTGTCAAGCCGCTCGAAAAGCAGCTCGCGAAACTCGAAGAAGATATCGCGAAGGCCGAAACGCTCGGCGGCGAACTCGAGGCGAAACTCGTAACCGCCTCCGAAAGCGGCGACGGCAACGCCATTACCGCTATCGCAAAAGACATGGACGACAACAAGAAGAAAGTCGACCAGCTCTACGAGGAGTGGGAATGCGTGAGCGCCGAACTCGATGCCGCCAAGGACAAGTACCCGATATAGGCCTGATTCCAGGGCGACATGACAATGCCAGGGTAAATCCAGAAGGCAGGAAAACTACTTTCCGCGGCGAATCCCTATGGTATACGTGTCGTCCGCACTGCCGACCTTTTCGCGACCGTTCGTTATTTTCAATTTCACCTTCGATATGTAGGCGCCGGTACCTACCAGGCGGCCCTTTTCGCTACGGGCGTTCCACTCGAAGAAAATGTTACCCGGGTTGTCATAGCAGTTGGACCTTTCGGGGTCGGAACCGTTGTAGAATACCGTCCTGTCGTTGCATTTTACCACGCCCTTCGCCTTGTTCACGAAGTTGCCTAACTGCGAAAAGTAGTAGCCTTCCCACCTGATCTGTATCAGGGCAAGCACAGAATCCCTGTCGGCGCCGCTTGGTAGTCCCATCATCACGGAGTTCGCAAGCTCGCCGATATTGAAGTTCAGCAGGAACCCGGGCTTGCCGAGACTGTCGATGACGTCATGGACGGTCTTGTTCGAGGGTACCGAGAGCGCGACAATAGGTTCGCTGTATGGCCACGGCTCCGTCTCGTCGGTCACAGTCACCACGCCCGGCACCTTGATTTCGGTGCGCTGTTCGCCCACGATACGTACCTTGGGGTTATCCAGATGGGCCACGTTCCCGCTGCGATCCTGCAATTCCCCGGGAACGATACGTACGTAATCTCCCACGGCAGGCAACACGCCCGCTGCGGACCTCCTGAAATACACCCTGAACACCGTCCCCATCGCGTTGACATCGGCACTGTTGATTTCAAGGGAATCCATGAAGTTCACCATGTCGCGGTAAAACACGAACGCCGTCTTTCCGTTGGCAAGCTTGGTATCGACGCCTTCGCTCAGGTTGATTGTCACGGCGCTGATTTCCTTTGTCACCGTCTCGATAGTGGCACTCAGCACGACGGGTCCCACCTTGTCTTCTATGCCTGTATTCATCGAGAGCCTGACTTCCTCGCCGGACTCTTCGTCCGTGTACGTGTAATGGTACAGGAGCGACCCGGAATACACCTGGTCGGCAACACCCGTAAACACGTCCTTGCGCAAGCCCTCCGGGCTATAGAGCGAAATCACCGAATCCAGGAGCACGAGCGGCCATATATTTTCCATCCCCGCCGTCGTGTGGAATTCCGTACCGCCAAACGACCACGAGAGCGTATCGGGCACCACATCCTTGAAGGGCTTGCTGAACGGTACAGACAAACTATCTGGAATGCCGTCGCCGTTCACGTCGTACATCGAAGCCTTGAGCGCAAACGGCACTGGCGGTTCCTTGAAGTGGATATCCTTCCAGCTCAATACGTTGTTCACACCGGCTCCTTCGACCGTGAAGAAAGCATCCACCATGGCGGAATCCCCCACCACGTAGAAACTCGCATAGCCAAGCGAGTCGGTCGAAATCGACGTAACGCGCTGGTTGTTTACATCCAGGAAGCTGAGCGGGAACTTCGTATTCAGGCTAAGTTCCTGCACGCAGTCCACGTCAGCGCCGTCTTCCATTTCGCCACAGGCCACCATCCCGAAAAGGAGCGCAATCCTGATAGGCACGGTATCGGGATAAGTCACATGCGCAAGCAGCGTGTCGTTCTTGCCGCCGTCGATTCCCAAAAGGTCGCCGCGCAGCGTGTATCCTGCTGGGTCGAAATACGCCGAGTCCGTCACGTGGAAGATATCCACGAACGCGATATCGGGAAGCGGGTACTCGGGCACCGTAAAGACAATCACCTGGAACTGGCTCCTGTCTGTCGCGAGAAAACAGTAGAGCGCGTACTTGCCCGGACTGAGCTTGCGGGAATTCACGAACGCCGAGGTATCGACCGAGACTCCCGCCATGTTCTCGTCGATATAGATTCCCCCGTACTGCAGACCCGTTTCGAGCGTCACGCCCTCGGAAGGGAGATTCCCGCCCTTCAAGATGAAGATGGATTGGGCGAGCTGGTCGCGGGCGTTCTGCACGCTGGCGACATCGCAGCTGATGGACTTGTCGACAAGCAGCTGGTGGAACTCGTAATCGACGGAACCATCCGGGTTTTCCTTCTGCTTCGAGAAATACGTCTTTTCCGTCTGCAAGTTGATGGAGGTACGCATCTTGAAGTTTGAACCCGTCGCATTGCGTTCCGAGAAAAAGATGTGGAACGGGTATTCCACGCCCTCCTCAAGCCCCAGCGTATCCAGGTCGACCGCCCCTTCCAGCGGACTGTGGCAGCCGCCGATGTCCACCACGAGGCGGTTATTGATGTACACCCACACGTCGTCGTCGCCGCGGAACTCGAAGTACTGGCCCTTCACGTACTTGAACTGCGCCGAAATCTTCATCGAGAAGCTGTAGTTGTGCATCTTGCCGCCCGCCGTAAGCTGGTTGTCCCAGTCGAACTTCGGGTTCTTCACCGTCTTCGCGGAATCGAGGTACTCCAGGTCGTCAACCGGGAAAAAGCCGCCGTCCTCATGCGATTCCGAAATGTCGGCCAGCCAGAAACCTTCCTCGTCCAGGGTCAGGTCGATATCGCGGCACACGCCATTGGTATACTCCTTGCCGCCCGCATCGGTCGCCACTACCACGGGCACAAACCACTTTTCGATTTCGTGGGCGGCGGCGCACTTGCTCCAGGGGTACACCAGGGAATCCACGCGGGCGGGGAGCCCGTTCACCAACGTGTCCTGCACCATGCCGGTCACAAGCCCCTGGCAACTCTTGTACTCCGTAAGCGTTCCCGTCGAATCGGGATGCATCACGACCGTATAGTCGTTGCCGTCGTAAATGCCGCCGAAATCCACGTCCTGGCTAAAGTCAGTCACGAGGTTATACGGATCCGAGCCCGCCTTTTTCACGCCCTCGCCGGCCCAGTCCACCACCAGTGCAGAAATCTTCATGGCCGGGCACACGCCCAGCACCTTCGGGTACGAACCCATGACCCGGAAGGGAATGGACGTCACCCACGCCGTATCGGATTCGGCAAAAACGGAATCGAGACCTATCAGTTCCCCGGGAATCGTATCGAGTCCCGTCCTCGAAAAATACTCGAAGCCGAATGCCTGCCTGAAATAGACCTCCCACGATTCGACATGCTTGTAAGAAACGCCCTGGTACCAGCCGCAGGTATCGCTATGAAAGGGCCCCATCTTGATGGTATCGCCGTCCACGAACATCACGGGGGTCATGTTGTCCCACGGGCTCATCAGGCGTACCACCTTTTCTTCGAGCGGCGAGAAAATCAGCTCGATATTCCCGGTAGTGGTCGTGTAGACCCATGTCTCGTAGACACCCTTCGGGAAAAACGACGAAATCGGCGGACGGATCGTATCGGCTTCCCAGTTCTCCACGTTCCAGAAACGCTTCCCCTGGTTCTGGCTAGAATGGAAATTCACGCGAGCACCCGCGCCTATCCAATCCGAGGGACGGATGCTGTCCAGATGGAAATCGTAATGCCACCAGTACCTGTATTCGTCCGTGCCGTCCATCGCCACGGGATTGTTGAGGATGTTGTTCCCGACAGAGATATACAGGGCGCTGTCCCTGTAGGTCGAATTGGTGCGCCATGGATTGTACACGTGCAGCGTAAGCGTGGAATCGAAGCATTCGCCGAGAGCGCCTATTTCGGAATCCACCGACGCTCCCGCCGTGCCGTCGACATACACCGTATCGGCCAATGCAAAATAATCGGACAGCTCCACCACGCCTTGCGCGGGCACCGACAGGTAGGGCGTATTCAGGCGGATAAAGTGGGCGGACTGCACCGGGTTTCTCTTGAGCATTTCGGGCGACACCGCCCCGTAAAACCAGCCGCATTTCGTGGGATCGTCCTGCGAAAAACGCATCATCACGGAATCTGCACCGAAAATCATCTGCGGGAGCGCCTTATTCCCCCACGGGCTCTTGAACCACACCAGCTTGGAACCCGGGGCCACGAACGACTTGGTATAGCTCCTGTCGGTGACATCGGTATAGAGCCATACCTCGGTATCGCTCCCGAAAAGCGCGGCCATCTTGAACTCGCCGCCCTCCTTCCACGCCTCGCCGTTGTTATTGTTATAGTTCTGATCGGCGGTATTGGGGTAAATGCTCACCGTAAAGGACTGCCAGTCCTGGAAATCCGAGACATCCTTGTCCCATGTGTAACTGAACCAGCCGTCGCCCTCGTCCTTGGTAATTGTCGGGGAAGTCTCCCCGTAAAACGGATTGTAGCTACCGCCGGCAGCACCCAGGATGTGCAAAAAGTAGCCGTCCTTGGAAGCGTCGGTGCGCCACGGCGACTGTATATGTACCGTAAGTGCCGCGTTTGACGCTACGACCAGAAAGAGGACGACATATATCACCCAAACCCAATACTTCATAAAAATGCGACTCCTTTATCGCAAACAACTCCAATATAAAGATATATTTATTATTCCAACCTGGAATGAAAACAGGCAAAAATACATAAAAGTGTTGTGTCCCGCACAATATCCGGGATTGTTTATAAAATTCTTACATTTTGCCGTCCGTTCTCGAAATCTTGCGATACGGGATGCAAATTTCTAGATTTGACCGCGTATGAAGAACTTGCGTGCCATATTGATGCCAATCGCCATCCTGCTCGGCATACTGCTCCCGCAGGCGCACGTGCTTTCGCCGCTGATGCCGTTTTTAATCGGCGCCATGATGTTTCTGACGTTCGTTACAAGAATCCCGCCGCAGACGCACGGCTACACCTTCAAGATAGAAATCCGCGCACTCGCCGCGAGCCTAATTCTCGTTTTGGCGATTGCGGGAATCGTGAAGCTGTTCGGCCTCCCGCGCGAGGTGCTCCTGGGGGGCGCCATCATCGCGCTTTGCCCGCCTGCAAACGCTGCCCCTGCCATGGCGAAGATGCTCGGCGGCTCGGCCTCGCTTGCGCTAAAGATTTTCTTGAGCGGCAACCTCATCGCGTGTTTTTCCATACCGCTGGTGTTTGGCTACCTCACCGGGACCGACACGAACCTAGGCGAAATCGCGATGAAGATTTTCAACACGATCCAGCCCATCATCAGCATCCCGCTTGCGTTTGCGCTCGGACTCCGCGCCTTTTACCCCGAACTTGCCGACCGCGCCGCCAAATACCAGAAGTACACGATG
>FLNZ01002948.1_pt1 | contig 13327 bp, 11 predicted proteins | sample 1140391 | NCBI WGS metagenome assembly FLNZ01 (sample SAMEA3878171, study PRJEB12797) | bioreactor metagenome | biome: Moose rumen | place: Sweden | collected 2011-10
TGCCATCGGCATAATAGGCGGTGCAGACGGTCCTACGGCCATTTTCCTCAGCTCAAAGCTGGCACCGGAACTTATGGGTGCTATTGCCGTATCGGCCTATTCGTACATGGCCCTCGTTCCCGTTATCCAAAAGCCTATAATGCTGCTTCTCACAACAAAGAAGGAGCGGCTCATAAAGATGAATAAACCGCGTACGGTGAGCCAGAGGGAAAAGATCATCTTCCCCATCGTGGGGTTCATCTGCACGGCGTTCATCGTTCCAAGCGGTCTTCCGCTGCTTGGCATGCTGTTCTTCGGCAACCTGCTCAAGGAGAGCGGCGTCACAAAGCGCCTTGCCACTACCGCAGGCGGCCCGCTCATTGACATTGTAACCACCCTCATCGGCCTCACCGTGGGCGCTTCCACGCAGGCCGATGTCTTCCTCACCGGAAGGAGCGTCCTCATCTTCGGTCTCGGTCTTGCGTCGTTCGTCATTGCAACCACTTTCGGCGTGAGTTTCGTAAAATTCATGAACCTCTTCCTCAAAGAGGGGCGCAAGATTAACCCGCTCATCGGCAATGCGGGCGTTTCGGCAGTTCCGGATGCAGCCAGGGTTAGCGAAACCGTTGGCCTGGAGCAGGATCCTTCCAACCACCTTCTCACCCACGCCATGGCGCCCAACGTCGCGGGTGTCATAGGCTCGGCAGTTGCGGCCGGTATCCTACTCGGCTTCCTTGGATAATATGCGCAAATACTTAATATTCATCGCTTTAGCCGCAGCGGTCTCCTGCGGAGAGAGGGCCTCTTCCATAGATATGGAGAGGCTCTCTCTCATAGACAGCTGCGTGAACGTGTCAATTGCCGCCGGAGAGATTCCCGGCGCAGTTGTCGGCATAGTCCATGACGGTGAACTCGTTTATGGAAAGGCCTTCGGATACAAGTCTGTTTATCCTCAGAAGGACACGATGACGCTTGAGACCATGTTCGACATGGCATCGCTGACAAAATGCATCAGCACCACCATTTCCGTGATGCAGCAGGTGGAGAGGGGAAAGATCAGGCTCATGGATCCCGTGAAATTCTATCTTCCGGATTTTGAGCCCTGGGAAGACCCCGATACACATGCCAAGGTGAATATCACAGTACGTGACCTTCTAACGCACGCCTCCGGACTGGAAGCATATTTGCCTGATGTTGAAGGGTACGTGAAAGAGTTTGGCGAAAATTCTCCCGATTCCCTTGAAATGTATATTTGCAAGAGTATCAAGAGAAATTTCCGTCCCGGCACGCAGCAGCTCTACAGCTGCCTTAACTTCATCACACTGCAGCGAATTCTGGAGAAAGTGACCGACGAACGCCTCTGCGACTATGCCCAGAAGAACGTTTTCGATGCTCTGGGGCTGCAGCATACCTGCTACTTCCCTCCCGCAGAGCTCTGCGCGCCCACGGAAATGCAGCCAGACAGTTCCGTGCTCAGAGGGCAGGTGCACGACCCCATCGCCAGGCGCATAATGGGCGGAAATTCCGGCAATGCGGGAGTGTTCTCCAACCTGGAGGATCTGTCCGTGATAGCATCGGCCCTACTGAGCGACGGATCCTGGAACGGGAAACGGATTCTGAGTCCACTTACCGTGAAGAAAATGTTTGAGGTGCCGCTTGCCAACGATCCTTCGGTGGCCCGTTCCCTGGGCTGGGATACTTACTATCTGGAGCCCTACTCGAGCGGTGACATCTTCCCCCTCGAAGACCTCCGCGGCCACACCGGTTACACCGGCACGTCCATGATCCTCTCCCCCTCCACCAATACGGCGGTCATAGTCCTCGCTCACCGCGTGCATCCCCACGACGAAGGCTCCATCGCCCGCCTCAGGGCCCTTATCGCCACCATCGCCGCCAGCGCGGTGATGTAATCGCCGCCTCCGCGCTGATCGTCGTTTCCGAGGCAGGGCATGCTTCGTACTGCGGCAGGTCGTCTCACCTGCCGCGGCAGGTCGGTTCCCAAACTGCGGCAGGTCTGCATTTTTTCTCCGACCTGCCGTGCATATCGGCCTTCTGCGCTTTCCAGTGCGGCACGTCGGCCGATTTTTGCAGACTCGCCGCACTTTATCGCTTCACCTGCCACACTTTGGAAAATGACCTGCCACACTTTGCCACAAACGGTACGGAGCGTCTGTATAAAATAGCACCATGTCTCAAGTCTTACTAATCGCCTTGAACCAGAATACGGCTGTGGTTTCGCAAAACGAGAGTTGAAAAGTGCATGCCAGTTTTATCGGCATATCTTCTGTCAATTATTTGTATCTTTGCAATTGCGATTCCAAGAGAAAAGCTAATTAGACCGACCTGTTTTGATGCTGTATGTACTGATCATACTGCTGGTAGTGGCCATCATCCTCTGGGTGATGATACCTATCCGGTCTAAACAGAAAGCGAAAAAGCATCAGGAACGTCTGGAGGCCATCGCACATTTAAGGCCAGACATCGAGTCTGCATTCGCTGAAATCAGTTCATTCTACAGCTATAGCCATTACATCACGGAGACCGAGCGTCTGATGTTAGCAGAGAAATACGATGAACTTGTCCGGGAGGTCAAGCCCCTTCTCAACACCAAGGAAATGGAGGAATCAGCCAACAAAGATGCCTTCCTGCGCTTCCATACGGCAATGACGGACACAAGGGCGCACAAGAAGGCCAACAATGACCACTTTGTCGAAAATGAGCTTTCCCGCTGCAGCCAGTATTTCGATACCGTCCTAAATTATCCTCTCGATGCCCAGCAGCGTGAGGCCGTCGTTTCTCTGGAAGACAATGTTCTGGTGATAAGCAGTGCCGGCAGCGGCAAGACCATGACCACCGTCGGCAAAGTCCGCTACCTTGTCGATGTGCAGCACGTCCCGGCCGAGAAGATCCTGCTCATTACCTTCACCCGGAAGGCGGCGGAGTCTTTGTCGGAGCGTCTGGGAGAAAAGAAGCTGAAATGCCGGACCTTCCACAAACTGGCGCTGGACATCATCGGCGAAGCAACCGGAGAAAAGCCGACCATTACACCGCAGGATTTCTCCGTCCAGGTCTATCACAAACTCTCTCAGGAGAATCCAACATTCAGGGCTGCCATTGCCGATTATATCATTCGCTCCCGTTATACGATGCGGGACCAGTTTGAGTATTCCTCAATGGAGGATTACATGATGGACCGGCAGAAGCATGGAATTCAGGCCTTCTTCAAGGATATGGATGGCCGACCTGTATTCTGTAAGTCAGACGAAGAGAGCCAGATCTGTGATTTCCTTGGCTCCCGAGGCATCAAATTCCGCTACGAAGAAAAGTATGAAGTCAACACCGTCGATGCAGAATACCGGCAATACTGCCCGGATTTCTCCATCTATATCGATGGCCCGGACGGCACGGTAAAGCGTGTCTATCTGGAGCACTTTGCCGTCAATGAAGCCGGCCGCTGTCCTTCCTTCTTCTCGACGGAGGATGAGATCAAGTACCTGCAGGGAATGTCCTGGAAGCGCAATCTGCATCAGATGAACGGCACCAAACTTCTGGAGACCTCCAGCGCTGGCTTTCATCGAGGCGATGTCTTCCAGGTACTCGGCAGTCAACTTCAAGATCTGGGAGCCATTTTCAGCAAAGCCACCCAACAGAACGTTGCCCGCGAGCTGCTGCGTCAGGAAGAAAACATCCTTGGGATGCTCACGGCCTTCAATTTCTTGCTCAAATCCCGCAATAGGACAATGGATGATATCCGGCTGAGTGCAGGTGCTGGCCCCGATGCCATCACCATCAACGACATTGTTGAACCATTCGTTGAGGCATACCGCCAGATGGAAGAGGAGAATAATGAGATAGATTTCACCGATGCCATCATCAGGGCAACTGAGCTTTGCAACAATGGCCACCGTCCGGACTACGACTATATTCTGGTCGATGAGTTCCAGGACATCTCTATGGACCGCTATCGGTTCCTTCAGGCGTTGAGGCGGAAAGAGCCGCTTACAAAGCTCTTCTGCGTAGGAGATGACTGGCAGTCCATCTACCGCTTCGCGGGCAGCGACATGGCCCTTTTCAAGTCTTTTGAGAAGTTCTTCGGCTACACCAAGAAATGCCTGATGGAGACCACCTACCGCTTTGGGGAACCGGCCATTGCCGAATCTTCCAAGTTCATCCTGGCGAATCCAGAACAGGCTCAAAAGAGCGTCCATTCCTTCCGTGATGATGCGGAGACTTGTCTGGATTTCCTATCGACGAATGGACGCGAAAGTGTCGTGGAGACGGTGAAATACCTGGCAGACCAGATTCCCGCAGACAAAGAGATTCTGCTGCTGGGCCGATACGGGTTCGATATCAACATTTTCAAGAATACTGACCTGGCAGTTCACGACGGCCAAAACGGTGCCTATGTGACCTATGGCCACCGTAAGATGAACTTCATGACAGTCCACCAGTCCAAAGGCCTGGAGTGTGACTACATCATCCTGCTGAACTGCAATGGCGGCACCATCGGCTTCCCGTCCCAGATCAGCGACAGCCCCGTGCTGAAATACGTCCTCAGCGAGCCGGATGCTTATGCTTTCAGCGAAGAGCGCCGTGTGTTCTATGTCGGCATCACCCGGGCCAAGAAACACACCTGGGTACTCTACGATATGAATAATCCGTCACCCTTCGTGAAGGAGTTTGTCACAACGCTGGAGCTGGAAACAAAGCCAGGTGCCGGCATCCCCGCATCGGAGCTTTGCCCGAAGTGCCATTGCGGCCGTATTAAGGTCATCAAAAAAGGCGTGGCCGTCAATGGAAACCCGTACACAACATTCGCCTGCACAAACGAGAAATACGGCTGCGACTATCTTGAAACCAAATTCGTCAACCTCAATTCAACACACCGGACACCCCGTAAAAAGATTGGATATTAAAACACGCTTCACATATGGAAGAGAATAATAACAATGCAATTGTCAAGGGATTAGCCATCATCCTTATTGCTATCCTGGGACTCAATGTTTACCGCACCGAAACCACGAAGAAGGAGATGGCCCAGCTTGCCGATACAGTTGAACAGATTAGCGCACGATTGGATTCTCTGAGCATTGTTAAAGTGCCGTCGGCAAATAGCATCAAAACTTCTGCTGCCTCCTGTTCCTCATCTGCAAAAGGCCGCATATCAGTCTCAGCTAAAGTGAAAGTTGAAGATCGCTATGTTTCCGGGACAACATATCTTCCAAAAATTACAACTGGCCCTACTGGAGTTGTCGTTGTTGGGATTACCATAAGCCATAGCGGTTCTGTGACTTCAGCAAGGATCAAATCCGAATCAACAATCACCGATGAAGATGTTTTGGATGCCTGTAAGGATGCGGCACTTCGTACTAGTTTTAATGTGAATATTGATGTGTCTAACAAACATCCCGCAACTATAATCTACACCTTCGCCGCAAAATAATTAAACACATACCCTCACTCTGATTTAGCCGATGGTTTCCTTCCCATCGGCTTCTTTGTTTCGGGGCCGATACATAGCATTCATCCACAACGGACATTTTATTTACGCCTATTAAGTTAATTATCAAATATATAGCACTTCTTCAATCCAATAAAAACAGTATGAACTAATTAGTAGCCAAGCAATTAACTAAAAATTATATAATTATCAATTTTATTGGATGCGTTGCAGCCCTTACCTATAATTGCTCATAAAAACGAAACCCGATAACTTGGACTATCCAGAGGTTACCGGGAATGAACGACGCAAATGTAGTAAATTTTTAAATAATCAAAAAATTCTGACATGAAATTCAACGAATTTGAAGAGATTATCTCTGCCGACAGAATGAGGCGCTACGTTAACGCATGTGGAGGTAATGTAAATAAAGGGATGACATTATATCGGTACAATTTGACTCTTTCTGCAGAAATGCTAAAAATAATCAGCTGTTTTGAAGTGGCTCTCCGTAACAGGATAAATTGCACCCTCAAATCCACTTTCGGAAATGAATGGCTAAGAGATAGTTGTCTTCCTGGTGGTATTTTTGACAATCCACACACAAGGAAAACAAAGACAATCATCAACAATGCCTATAACGGCCTTACTTCCGCCGGTTCATATACACCTACAAAACTAATGTCAGAAATGGAGTTTGGAATCTGGAAGTATATGTTTTCCGGCCCCCAGTATGCAGCAACAGGACAGAAACTTCTTTCAATATTTCCATCCAAACCAAAGTCAACACGTTTGCTTCGGATTGATAACAAATACATCTTCAATGAACTAGATAGCATCAATCAAATTCGAAACAGGATTGCTCATCATGAACCAATATGTTTTTCGGCAAGGCTACCCTTAAAATCAGTTTCGTACGTTCAAACAGAATACAATCGCATATTAAAGTTACTAAATTGGATGGATATTGATGGCAAAAAACTTTTGTACGGCATCGATCACGTGAGTAAATCCTGCCGTAGAATTTTAAGTATTTGAAGGCTTTTATTTCCAAAAATGTTTTATTACATTTGTAGGATAAAGGACAACACTAACAATAAACACAATATGGACAAACTCCAGGAGTTGACCCAGAAACTTTACGAAGAGGGTCTTTCAAAAGGAAAAGCAGAGGGCGAGGCCCTTCTGGAAAAGGCCAGGAAAGAGGCCGGGGAAATCTTGAAACAAGCCCGCGAGGAGGCAGAAGCCATAATTGCCAAGGCAAACAAGGAAGCCGGTGAGTACAAGATCAAAGTGGAGGGTGACGTGAAAATGGCATCCATCCAGGCACTCCAGGCAACGCGTGCAAGTGTTGAGAATCTCATAGTTGCAAAGGCCGTGGAACCCGTCGGCAAGAGTCTGGAAGACACTTCCTTCCTCAAGGAAGTTATCACCGCCGTGGCAAAGAACTTTAGTGCAAGCGAATCCAAAGACCTTGCCCTCGTACTTCCCGAAAAACTCCAGAAAGAGCTGGAGCCTTTTGTGGAGGGAGAGCTCGCAAAGGCCGTCGGAAAGGGCGTGAAGGCATCATTTTCCAAGAAACTTAGCGGCGGGCTGCAGATAGGCCCCAAGGACGGCGGCTATTTCATAAGCCTCACGGACGAAAGCTTCAAGGAGCTGATTGGCTCATACATGCGCCCCGCCACAAGAAAAATCCTCTTCGATGAGTAATTTCGAATACATCATCTCATCCCTTCCCTACCTCACCCTGGACTACAAATATGCTGGAGGCGAAGGTTTCGGCACCGTCATAAGCGAGATAAAGGACAACCTCGGGGAGAAGGATACGGCCGCGCTGGATAACCTTCTCGAAGGCTTCAATCCGGAAAAGCTGGATGCAGACTTCTATGCATCGGCCCTTAAGAATCCGGTGAAGTTCATCAGGGAATACTTCCGTTTCGACCTCAACCTCAGGAACGCAAAGGTGCGCTATCTTAACGGCGCACTGGGACGTCCGGCCGACATGGACATCATGAGCGGAAAAGGCGGAGAATACGACGAAGACCTTGACATAGACCTCAACCGCTTTACCGGCGGAGAGTTCGAGGAGAGCGCAAAAGTCCAGGATGCCCTTGCGGAGGAAAGCCTGCTGGAAAGGGAAAGGGCGCTTGACAGCATCACCTGGGAGAAGATATCATCGCTCGAGACTTTCCATTACTTCGACATCACCGCCGTGCTTGCATACGTTGCAAAGCTCCACATCGTGGACCGCTGGCTCTCCCTGGACGAGGAGACGGGCCGCGAGCTTTTCCGCAAGCTTGTGAAGGAAGTGAAGGGAACATTCAAAGGAGTAGAATATAACGAAAGATAACCATATGAAAACTAAAGGAATTGTCACCGGTATAGTGTCAAACCTCGTTACGGTGAAGGTTGACGGGCCGGTTTCCGAGAACGAAATCTGCTACATCCTCTCGCAGGGCGTGAAGATGATGGCCGAGGTAATCAAGGTGAACGGGGAAAACGCTTCCGTGCAGGTGTTCGAGAGCACCCGCGGCATGAAGGGCGGAGACACCGTGGAGTTCGAAGGCAGGATGCTGGAGGTAGAGCTTGGGCCCGGCCTGCTGTCGGCAACATACGACGGATTGCAGAACAACCTTGCCACCATGGAAGACGTCTTCCTCAAAAGGGGCGAATACACAGATCCTCTTGACAGGGAGAAGAAATGGGAGTTCACCCCCATTGCAACCCCCGGAGACACGGTCATTGCGGCCGACTGGCTGGGAGAGGTGAAGGAAGGCTGGCTGCCCCACAAGATAATGGTGCCCTTCTCTTTCAAGGGAGAATTCAAGGTAAAAAGCATAGTTGATGCGGGCGAATATACCGTTGACACGCCCATTGCCGTCCTCACGAACGAGGAAGGCGAAGATGTAAAGGTTACGATGACTCAGAAATGGCCCGTGAAGGTAGCCGTCAAGGGTTATAAGGAAAAACCCCGCCCCAGCCGCATCATGGAAACCGGTGTCCGCGTGATTGACACCCTCAATCCCATTGCCGAAGGCGGTACGGGCTTCATTCCCGGGCCCTTCGGCTGCGGAAAGACCGTTCTCCAGCACGCCATTGCAAAGCAGGGTGATGCCGATGTGATCGTCATGGCGGCCTGCGGAGAGCGTGCAAACGAGGTGGTGGAAATCTTCACTGAGTTCCCGGAGCTCATAGACCCCCACACCGGCCGTCACCTCATGGAGCGCACTACCATCATCTGCAACACCTCCAATATGCCCGTTGCTGCCCGTGAAGCCTCCGTCTATACCGCAATGACAATCTGCGAGTATTACCGCGCAATGGGCCTCAAATGCCTCCTTCTCGCAGACTCCACCTCGCGCTGGGCACAGGCCCTCCGTGAGATGAGTAACCGTATGGAGGAGCTCCCCGGCGCAGACGCATTCCCAGTAGACCTGTCGTCCATCATTTCCAACTTCTACTCACGCGCAGGCATGGTGATCCTTAACAACGGACAGACGGGCGCAGTCACCTTCATCGGCACGGTATCCCCCGCCGGCGGCAACCTCAAGGAGCCCGTCACGGAATCCACCAAGAAGGCCGCCCGCTGCTTCTATGCCCTTGAGCAGAACAGGGCCGACCAGAAGCGCTATCCCGCCGTGGGCCCCCTGGAGTCATACTCCAAGTATCTCGAATATCCGGAAATAATTGAATATCTGGACGATGTGGTGGAGAAAGGCTGGGTGAACAAAGTGCTTGAGGCAAAGAACATCATCCGCCGCGGAAAAGAAGCCGCAGAGCAGATCAACATTCTCGGAGACGACGGCGTTCCCATGTCCTACCACGTCAATTTCTGGAAGAGCGAGCTCGTGGACTTCGTCATCCTCCAGCAGGACGCGTTCGATTCCGTGGACGCCCTCTGCCCGCTCGAGAGGCAGCGCTACATGCTGGACCTTGTAATGGACATCTGCCGCAAGGAATTCGAGTTTGAAGACTTCGAGAAGTGCCGCGAATACTTCAAAAACCTCATAAACGAGCTCCGCCAGATGAACTACTCCGTCTTTGGAAGCGAAGACTTCAATGCATACCGTGAATCCGTTAACAAGATGACCGCCTAAGACTATGAAAGCATATCAAAGAATATACACGAAACTTGAAGGCATAACCAAGGCAACCGTTTCACTCCACGCAAGCGGCGTTTCCAATGACGAGCTCGCCGTCGTGGGCGGAAAACTTGCACAGGTGGTGCGTATAAAGGGAGAAGTGGTCACCCTCCAGGTATTCTCCGGCACGGAAGGCATCCCCACAAATGCCGAGGTCACCTTCCTGGGTGTTCCCCCTTCCCTCAAGGTGGGAGAGCAGCTTTCCGGGCGTTTCTTCGACGCATACGGCCATCCCATAGACGGGGGCCCGGAAATCGAGGGCGAGGAAAGGCAGATAGGCGGCCCTTCCGTGAATCCTTACAAGCGCCGCCAGCCTTCGCAGCTCATCCCCACGGGTATCGCGGGCATAGACCTTAACAATACGCTGGTATCGGGCCAGAAGATCCCCTTCTTCGCAGATCCGGACCAGCCCTACAACCAGGTAATGGCCGACGTTGCCATCCGCGCAGACGTAGATAAAATCATCCTGGGCGGCATGGGCCTTTCAAACGACGACTACCTCTACTTCCGCAGCCGTTTCGAGGCCGCAGGCGCCCTTGACAAGATAATCTGCTTCATCAACACCACGGAGAATCCCCCGGTGGAGCGCCTCCTCGTGCCGGACATGGCACTTACGGCTGCAGAATACTTCGCCGTGGACAAGAACGAGAAAGTGCTGGTGCTCCTCACGGACATGACGCTTTATGCCGATGCACTTTCCATCGTCTCCAACCGCATGGACCAGATTCCTTCCAAGGACTCCATGCCCGGCTCCCTTTACAGCGACCTTGCAAAAATCTACGAAAAGGCCGTACAGCTCCCCACCGGGGGTTCAATCACCATCATAGCGGTTACCACCCTCAACGACGGAGATATCACCCACGCCATCCCGGATAACACCGGCTACATAACTGAGGGCCAGCTTTTCCTCCGTGCCGATTCGGATACCGGAAAGGTAATCATAGACCCGTTCCGAAGCCTATCCCGTCTAAAACAGCTTGTGCAGGGAAAGAAAACCCGCGATGACCACTCCCAGATCATGAACGCCTCCGTGCGCCTGTATGCAGACGCGCAGAACGCAAAGACCAAACTGGAGAACGGTTTTGACCTCAGTGATTACGACCACCGCTGCCTGGACTATGCAAAAGACTATGCACGGCAGCTACTCGCAATTGACGTGAACATTACCATAGACGAGATGCTGGACACCGCCTGGAAGCTTTTCGCAAAGTACTTCACCCCGGCAGAAACCGGCATCAAGCAGGCCTTCATAGACAAATACTGGGTTAAATAATGGCAATAAAATTCCAATATAACAAAACGTCGCTTACGGAACTTGGCAAGCAGCTCAAGGTTCGTACGCAGGCCCTCCCCACCCTGCAGAACAAGGAGAGCGCCCTGCGCATGGAAGTGAGAAAGGCCAAGGCAGACAGTGAGCGGCTTAATGCGCAGTTGGAAGAAACCCTTGAGCGTTACGACTATCTTGCAGCCCTCTGGAACGAATTTGACCCGGGACTCATATCAATAAAGGACGTAGACCTTTACACCAAAAAGGTGGCCGGCGTAAAGACACCGGCCCTCGGTGACATCACCTACGAGATACGTCCGTTCAATGCCTTTGTGAAACCCGCCTGGTATGCCGACGGAGTGGCTATCCTCAAGGAACTCAGCCGCCTTGGCATAGAGAGCGAGGTGTACATGGAGAAGGCAAGGATACTGGATTACAACCGCCGCAAGACCACCCAGAAGGTAAACCTGTACGAGAAGGTGCAGATTCCGGGTTACAAGGAGGCAATCCGCAAGATAAAGCGCTACATGGAAGACGAGGAGAACCTCTCCAAGGCTTCTTCCAAGATTGTCAAAAAACGTCACGAAGAGGAAGAGGAGGCCTCCAGGGCATGATAGCATCAATGACCAAATACTCCTTCATTCTCCTCAGCGGAGAGCAGGAAGGACTCCTTGAAAAACTCCAGGAGATTGGCCTCGTGGACATTACCCGCTCCGTGAAGCCGGTTGACGATTCCACCCGCGCCATAGCTTCCGGGGTTGAACGCCTCGATGCTCTCATCCAGGGCCTCGGGAAGGCCGAAATCCCCGAAGGGACCACGCCACGCACAGTTGCGGGCGAAGACCCTGTAAGGACGGCCGAAAGCCTCCTCACGCAATACAAAGAGTGCTCGGAAGCCATATCGGCCGCACAGAAAGACGTACGCGCAAAGGAGGCATGGGGAAAATTCGACATGGGCGTTCTGCGAGACCTTGCAGAGGCAGGCATGCCCATACATTTCCACTCAGTTTCCACAAAGAGTTTCAACCCGGAATGGGAAGACGCACTGGTTGTTTCCCAAAATAAGCAGAATACGCTTTTCGTGGTTGCAGGCCCTTCAGATAACCTTCCCGGAGAAATTCCCACCCCTTCCGGAGACCTTTCTGATGCGCAGCAGCAGCTCGAGGGGCTTCTCGGCCGCAAAAAAGAACTGGAGGAATACCTTCTCTCCGCAAAGGAGGACGTGCCGCAGTTGCAGGAAATGAAACGGGACGCCCTGTCCGAGCTAGATCTCAAGCTTGCCGGCCTTGCGGCCGTTCCCGCCGCAGAAAACACCATCGTAACACTTGTGGGATACGCTCCCGCAGAAGATGACGAAAATGTGGTGAAGGCCTTGGACGAGTACGGTGTATTCTATGTAAAGGATGCGGCCGAAGCCTCCGACAATCCTCCCATCTCCTTCAGGAACAACAGGTTCGTCAGGATGTTCGAGGTGCTCACGGACATGTACGGCCGTCCCGCATACAACGGATTCGACCCCACTCCGTTCATAGCTATATTCTTCCTGCTCTTCTTCGCAATGTGCATGGGAGACGCAGGATACGGCCTCATACTCATCGCAGCAGGCCTGCTGCTTAGGAAAGTTCCCTCTTTCAAGAGCATTGCACCGCTTGTCACAACGCTTGGAGTCGCAACGGTTGTGGTGGGATTCTTCTTCCACACCTTCTTCTCCATAGACATTTCAAAGTGGTCGGTTTTCGAGCCAGTCAGTTTCCTCTTCGTCCCGGATGAAATAGCCGGATACGCGGGCGGAATGGTGGTTGCTATAGTCATAGGCATAATTCATCTGTGCCTTGCAATGACCGTGAAGGCCGTGGAGGCGGTGAAGGTAAACGGATTCAAGCAGTCGCTTGGCACGCTTGGATGGACTCTCCTCATCGTGGGCGGCGTCATCGTGGGCGGCCTCGCACTTGCCGGAGTGATAAATTCCACCGTTACCAAGTGGATTGTCATCGCCCTCGGCGTGATAAGCGCCATAGGCATATTCCCGCTCAACACTTGGGGCAGGAATCCGCTCGTGAACACTGGCCTTGGCCTCTGGGACACCTACAACACCGTTACGGGCCTTCTTGGAGATGTCCTCAGTTACCTCCGCCTCTATGCCCTCGGGCTTGCCGGCAGTATGCTTGGCATGGCCTTCAACGACATGGGCAAGATGGTGCTTGGAGACGGATCCAACTGGATAATGTGGATTCCGTTCATACTCCTTGTGCTTGTGGGCCATACCCTCAACATAGCCATGTGCGCGCTTGGCGCCTTCGTGCACCCGCTCAGGCTCAACTTCCTGGAGTTCTTCAAGAATTCCGGCTACGAGGCTGCGGGGCGCGTCTATAATCCATTGAAAAAACAATAAATAAATACTTAAACATTATGGAACAGATTTTAGGTTATCTCGGACTCGGACTCGTTCTTGCACTGGCGGGTATCGGTTCTTCCTACGGCACCACCATCGCCGGCAAC
>FLNZ01005324.1_pt1 | contig 13324 bp, 10 predicted proteins | sample 1140391 | NCBI WGS metagenome assembly FLNZ01 (sample SAMEA3878171, study PRJEB12797) | bioreactor metagenome | biome: Moose rumen | place: Sweden | collected 2011-10
GCCGGATGCCGGTTCCGACCTCCAGAGGGTGATGCTCAAGGCCACCCGCGACGAGGCCGCCGGCTGCTGGAGGCTCAACGGCGTGAAGCGCTTCATCACCAACGGCGACTCCGACGTCCATCTGGTGCTCGCCCGCAGCGAGGAAGGCACCACCGACGGACGCGGCCTCTCCATGTTCATCTACGACAAGAAGGACGGCGGCGTGACTGTCCGTCACATCGAGAACAAGCTCGGCATCCACGGCTCCCCCACCTGCGAGCTGGTCTTCAAGGATGCAAAGGCCGAACTCTGCGGCGAGACCCGCCTCGGCCTCATCAAGTACGTGATGGCCCTGATGAACGGCGCCCGTCTCGGAATCGGCGCACAGAGCGTCGGCGTGAGCCAGGAGGCCTACAACGAGGCCATAGCCTACGCCCGCGAGAGGGCCCAGTTCGGCAAGAAGATCATCGGCTTCCCGGGCGTTTACGAGCTGCTCTCGAACATGAAGGCAAAGCTCGACGCCGGCCGCTCGCTGCTCTACAGGACCGCATCCTACGTGGACATCTACAAGGGAATCGAAGACCTGCAGCGCACCGGCACGGCGCTCACCCCGGAACTCAGGGCCGAGATGAAGCAGTACTCCCGCCTCGCCGACGCGTTCACCCCGGTCTGCAAGGGCATCAACTCCGAATACGCGAACCAGAACGCCTACGACGCGATAGGCGTGCACGGCGGCTCCGGTTTCATCATGGAATACAAGAGCCAGAGGCTCTACCGCGACGCCCGCATCTTCTCCATCTATGAGGGCACGACCCAGCTGCAGGTGGTGGCGGCTCTCCGCTACATAACCAACGGTACTTATCTGAATATCATGCGCGAAATGCTCCAGGAGGAGGTTTCGGAAGAGATGAAGCCGCTCAGGATACGCATCGACGCCCTGGTGGACTGCTTCGCCTCGGTGCTGGAAGCCGTCAAGGAAGACAAGGACGAGGAGAAGACCGACTTCGCCGGCAGGCACCTCTACGACATGGTCGCCGTCATCCTCTGCTCACTCCTTCTCACCGCCGACGCATCCAAGAACCCGGAGCTTTTTGCGAAGAGCGCCCACGTGTACGTGCGCCTCGCGGAAGGAGAAGTGGCCCGCAACGCCGCCATCCTCGGCGGCTTCGGCGCTGAAGAATTAAGCAACTACCGCAAGCAATAATTTATCATGGAACAGCACAGAGTAGTAATCACCGGTCTCGGCATCATCTCCCCAATCGGGAACGACGTGCCCACCTTCTGGGAGAACCTCAAGAAGGGCGTGTGCGGCATCGAGACCATCACCGAATACGACACCACCGTTCTCCCGGTCCATATCGCCGGCAAGATCAAGGACTTCGACCCCCAGCAGTACGGCATGGACAAGGCCTTCTCGCGCAAGCAGGGCATGTTCACCCAGTACGGGGTGGCGGCTGCATACCAGGCCATGGCGGACGCCGGCCTCAGCAGCCAGGGCGAAAACGCCAACATCGACCCCTTCCGCCTCGGCGTGTACGTGGGTTCCGGCATAGGCGGCTTCGAAATCATGTTCCGCGAAATCGCCAAGATGGTCGAGGACCCCAGCGGACAGTGGATTTCCCCGCTCTTCATCCCCTCGATGATAAGCAACATCGCGGCGGGGCACGTGGCCATCAAGAACATGGCCCAGGGCCCCTGCCTCGACATAGTCACCGCCTGCGCGACCTCCTCCCACTGCCTCGGCGAGGCATTCAGGGCGGTCGCCGGAGGGCATGCCGACGCAATCATCACCGGCGGCTGCGAGTATGCCACCATTCCCCTCGGAATCGCCGGCTTCGCAAACGCCAAGGCCCTCTCCAGGGCCACCGACCCGAAGTACGCCTCGCTCCCGTTCAACGCGAACAGGGGGGGCTTCGTAATGGGCGACGGCGGCGCCATCCTCATTCTCGAGAGCCTCGAGCACGCACTTGAGCGCGGCGCGAAGATTTACGCCGAGATTGTGGGCTACGGCAACACCTGCGACGCCTACCACTCCACCGCCCCCAGGCCGGAAGGCACCACCCAGGCGCACTGCATACGCGAGTGCCTCGACGAGGCCGGCTACGACCCCGCAAAGGACTGCCTCTACATCAACGCCCACGGCACGGGAACGCACCTCAACGACCTCACCGAAACCACGGCCTACAAGCTCGCCCTCGGCGAGGACGCCTACCGCGCCCACATCACCAGCATCAAGAGCATGACGGGCCACATGTTCGGCGCCGCCGGCGCCGCCGAGGCCATCGCCACGATACTTTCGCTGCGCGAGGGCATCGTCACCCCCACCATCCACCTCGACACCCCGGACCCGGAGTGCGACCTCGACTACACGCCAAACGTGGCCGTCAAGGCGCCCATCACGCTCGGCATCTCCGACTCCCTCGGTTTCGGCGGACACAACGCCTGCGTGGCATTCAGGAATTATAACGAGTAAAACATCATATGGAACAGCTTCTCAAAGGTAAAGTCGCGCTCATCACCGGAGCGTCCAGGGGCATAGGCAAGGCCATAGCCCTGAAGTTCGCAGCGGAAGGTGCGGACATAGCTTTCACCGACCTCAAGGTCATCCCCGAGACCGTCGACGAAATCGCGGCCCTTGGCGTAAAGGTCAAGGCCTACGAGACCAACGCGGCCGATTTCGCCGCCACGGAAACGGTTGTGGGACAGATAGTCCAGGAGTTCGGAAGGATAGACATCCTCGTGAACAACGCCGGCATCACCAAGGACGGCCTCATGCTCCGCATGACCGAGGCCCAGTGGGACGCCGTGCTCACCGTCAACCTCAAGTCCGCCTTCAACTACATCCACGCGGTTACGCCCGTCATGATGCGCCAGCGCGGCGGTTCCATCATCGGAATGTCTTCCGTAGTGGGCGTCCACGGCAACGCGGGCCAGTGCAACTACGCTTCCAGCAAGGCCGGAATGATAGCTCTCCACAAGAGCATCGCCCAGGAGATGGGCCCCAAGGGCATACGCGCGAACTGCATCGCCCCGGGATTCATCATCACCGACATGACTGCAGCCCTCTCCGACGAGGTACGCGCAGAGTGGGCGAAGAAGATTCCGCTCCGCCGCGGCGGCACTCCGGAAGATATCGCCAAGGTCGCCCTCTTCCTCGCCAGCGACCTCTCCGGCTATGTGAGCGGCCAGGTAATCCCGGTTGACGGGGCAATGATGTGCTAGGCCTATGAACCGCGAAGAACTCCAGACCATACTCCCCCACAGGGCTCCGATGCTCCTCGTGGACGAGTCGGTGAAGACCGCGGAAGACGTCGTAGAGTCTTCCTACACCATTCCCGCCGAGCCGTGGTTCACCAACGGGCATTTCCCCGGCTACCCCGTGGTTCCGGGGGTCATCCTCTGTGAAATCATGGCCCAGGGCAGTGTGCTGCTCATCCCCTCCGAATTGCTTGAGGTGAACCTCGCCATGTACGGCGGGCTCGACGGCGTCAAGTTCAAGGGTTCCGTCTTCCCGGGCGACAAAGTCTGCGTGCACTCCCGCCTCTCCAGCATGCGGCCCCCGCTCGTGGTGGTGGAGTCCGAGGCCAAGGTGAACGGCAAGCTCTGCTGCAAGGGCACCCTCAAGTTCATGCTCGTCCCGAAGGACAAGCTGGGACTGTAAAGGAAAGACCGGGAAGAAGATTCTTCGGCAGTTAACCTGCCTCAGAATGACACCAAACTGTCATTCTGAACGAAGTGAAGAATCCGCCAGAAGCGGCTCAAGTTCAGCCCTGAGCTGCTGCGGGTCCCTGAAGAGGATGCCGCGCATGCCGACCGCCTCGGCGCCGGCTATGTTGGGTTCGCGGTCGTCCACGAACACGCACTCCTCCGCCTTGAGGGAATAGGTGTCCAGCAGGCAGCGGTAGATTTCGGGATGGGGCTTGAGCATGTGGACCTTCCCGCTGATAATCATGCCGTCGAGGAGCCCGAAAACGGGGAAGCCGTCCACTATCTTCCGGAACAGTTCCCATGACCAGTTGCTGAGACCCCAGACGCCGTAGCCGCGGTCTTTGAGGTCCCCCACCAGCTCGTACATCCCGGGCACCTGTTCGCGGATGGAGCTGTCGAAACTGTCTATGTAATAACGGAATGCATCCGCGTATTCCGGGTAGCGGGCGCTCCATTTGGCAACGACCTCATCCATCGGGGTGCCGATGTCGCCGTCGTTGTACCATTCGTCGGAAAGGATGATGTCTATGAAGTAGTCGCTCTTCTCCTTCGTGTCGAAATAGGGATCGAAGAGGAAATGGGGATTCCAGTCGAGCAGGACTTTGCCGTAGTCGAATACGATATTCTTTATCATACGGCTGCAAATATAGCGAAAAGATTTGGGCCGCCCACACGGAATAGCGGCCGACAAAACAAGACTGTTATTTCAAATAATGCAGAAATAATTGGATATTGTTATAAAATATTATATCTTTGTGCTGTCGAACAGAAAGAGATATGAAACGCTACAAAGTACACGAAGTGATTGAACTCCTCCTTGCAGACGGTTGGTACCTTGCAGGCCAGAAAGGAAGCCACAGACAGTTCAAGCACCCGACAAAGAAAGGACGTGTAACGGTGACAGACTAACGCGACAATATTATGGGAAAGATCCTTATCAATGTAGATTACACCGACAATTTCGCGGCGGCACCCGCGAATGAGGACATCGCCTGCATCTCTACCGGGCGCACGCTCGAAGAGCTCAAGCAGAACATGGCAGAGGCCCTCCGCTGGCACATCGACAGCATGAAGGAGGACGGCGAGGCCATCCCTCAGGAGTTCGAGGGGGAATGGATTCTGGAGTGGAACCTGTCCGTCCGGGCCCTTCTTCACTACACCGAGGGCCTGGTGCCCAAATCGGCCATCTCGAAGGCCACCGGCATCAACCAGCAGCAGTTGACCCACTACGCCTCCGGCTACAGGACCCCGCGCCCGGCCATGAGGGCCAAAATCATAGAAGGCCTGCACGCTATAGGCCGCCAATTATCGGCTATCTCTTGACGTTTGACACACCAACCAGCGATGGCCACCGGCCCCGGGGAGCACTCTCCGGGGCTTTTTCTACTCCCGGCGCGTCAGCTCAGGGCTGAACTCGAAGCTCTTCTGGCGGAATAAGCGTTTTTTACAGAGGACCGGTCTTTCATAATCTGCGCAAATTCACTATATTGTGGGCGATTATATGACTGATGTTAACGAACAATATCTCAAATTGAGAATTGTCAAAGGCGACAAAGAAGCTTTCTCAATAGTATTTAAAAAATACTTCGGGAAGGTTTATCACTTCGTCTTGTCAATGGTCAAACAACCATCAGTTGCCGAGGACCTCTCACAAGACATATTCGTCAAACTGTGGGTTAGGAGAAGAAAACTGTCAGAAATCACCTCAATTGACAACTATCTCTTCATTGTTGCCCGCAACCGCACTTTGGATTATTTGAGGTCGGCTTCGCGAAAGAAAGAATGTGTAAATCTTTCTGATGAGGTCCTTCTGTCAATGGCCTCACACGATTCATCTTATGACCGAATAGATGACAAATCTCTGATAGATGCTGTGAGGATGGCAATAAATAGTCTGCCCCCAAAAAGAAGGGACATTTTTATGATGAGCCGTTTTGACGGCTTGACCAACGATGAAATCGCAGCTTTGATGGGAATTACCCGAAAGACGGTGGAAAACCAACTTGCGCTGGCAGGCAGCCAAATAAAAAAAATAAAAAGTTAGTCGGGAGTCCCGTTGGTTTCGTTCGTCTTTTATACAGACAACACGATAACCAATGTCAGGACTCAAAAACTACTGGGATTCAATTCCTTCTTATTCGAACGACGGGATAGACCAAAATCTGGCTCTTGACCGTGTCTTTATGCGTATCAATCGCCGCCATCGCACAGCACGCATTCTCTCGGCCTTTTCGGTGGCGGCAGTAGTAATTGTAACATATCTTGTCCTTCCATCTGAGCCGGAGCCTCAGATGATGCAATGTTATGCGCCGGCCGGAGAACTCAGGACTATTAATCTGCCTGATGGCTCTGTCGTTACTTTGAATTCCGGATCAACATTGGCATACTCCTCTTCTTACAAGAAGGGTGAGCGTGGGGTTATCCTGTCCGGAGAAGCCTCATTCAATGTCGCCAAAAACCCCAAACAGCCATTTGTGGTCAAAACCAAGGATTTTGATGTTCGTGTTCTCGGTACAGTTTTCAATGTTTGTTCATACGGGGGGAAAAACGGGTCATCTGTAGTTTTGGAGAGCGGTTCGGTCGTAATTATGCGGGAAGGGAGCGAATCCTCCTTGAAGCCGGGGCAAAAAGCGGAACTGAATGCAAATGGAGATCTACTGATTTCCACTGTTTCTTCTTCAGACTACTTTGCGTGGACGCGCGGGGGCTTTATACATAAACAAGCCACCATATATGACATTGTGGATTTTATTCACAATACGTACAACGTTCAGGTGAGTTGCTCCTTCGATGAAAAATACCGCAATGCAATGATAACGTGCAAGAGCGATTCAAGGCTTGACATCAATCAGTATCTGGCGTTGCTCTCAGAGCTGATACCGGGAATGAAATATCATATATCCGATTCAATAATTACATTATACTGATATGACAAACAAACACGTTTTACTACTGGCATCACTGCTGCTGCCTGCGATATTGTCCAACGCCCAAAACGTTGTGCTCAAGAATGCAAGACAGCCTCTTTACGAAGTGCTGGCGAGTATCGAACAACAGAGCGGCAAGTCAATGGCTTATAATGAAGGTGTCTTGGATGTCAGCGAGTCAGTAGAGACCAAGGGGGGCGCGGTGTCTTTGGAAGAAGCTCTCCGCTCTGTTCTTGCCCAGGTTGATGCGGAATTCTCAATCCAGGGCAAACAGATTGTGATAACAAAAGCTCAGCCAAAAACTAAAGAGAAAGCGTACAGGGGAACGGTCCTTGACGAAGAAGGCACACCTCTTCCAGGAGCCCTTGTCTATATTGAGGAAAGGAACGAAGGCGTAATGGCAGGAGCCAACGGGTCTTTTTCAATAAAAGGACAACCGGGATATCACATCAAAGCCAGTTTCATGGGCTTCACGGAGGCAACCATTGTCACAGGCAAAGACGAGAACCTTATTATAATCTTGAGGCAGGACAATCTCATTCTTGATGACCTTGTCGTAATAGGTTACGGTTCCATAAAAAGGAAAGATCTGACCACGGCGGTATCGGTGGTTTCCACAAAAGATGTAGAGACACGCCCCATTGTTTCTGCCGGTTCAATCCTTCAGGGAAAGGCAGCGGGCGTCCAGGTTGTCCAGCCATCCGGAATGCCGGGAAGCGGTATTTCCGTCAGGGTTCGGGGGTCCACTTCCGTGCAGGCATCAAATGAACCTTTGTATGTAGTGGACGGAATCCCTACGGATGACATATCCAACCTTTCACCTGATGACATATCATCCATGCAGGTGCTCAAAGACGCATCTTCTTCCGCTATTTATGGCGCACGCGCCGCAAATGGAGTAGTTCTTATTACGACCAAGAGGGGTGATGCGAATATAACTTCGGTAAAATTCAACTCTTTCGTAGGCATATCCAGACTGGGCAGGAAAATAGACGCCCTCAACACTCAACAGTATCGCGACCTTATGACTGAACTGGCCATGGTAACATATACGGTTCCGACAATCCCGGAGTCGGAGAACCGGTATACGGACTGGACGGACAAACTTTTCGGCACGGGGGTAAGCCAAAATTACCAGTTGTCCATAGCCAGCGGCTCAGATAGAATAAGGTATTATCTTTCGGCCGGCCACACTTCGGAAAAAGGTATAGTCAACAAGGCATACTTCCGAAGGACGAACTTTCGGACAAACGTGGACGGAGACCTTTTCAAATGGCTTACGGCCAGTGTCAATGTAGGCTATTCCCACAATACCGGACGAACCGTTTATGAGAGCCGCAGTTCAATGAGAGCCGGATCCATATTGTCTGCAGTGAACACTCCTCCTTTCATGCAGGAATGGGATCCAAATGACCCGACTATCTATGATGAAGATGCATATGGCTCCCGTATTCTCAATCCGCTTGCTGCCAATGCTGCGGATATGACCAATATGGCAGATCGCATTCAAGGCTCCGTTTCACTTGATGCCAAACCTTTCAAAGGTTTTGACTACAAGATTTCGTATTCAACGGACCTTAACAATTCACGAAATGATTACTATCTTGACCCTCACAGCACATCTGACGGACGTTCAACCAAAGGTTATGTTTCGGAGTCCCTTTCGCGCAACTCGGAGTGGCTTTTGGAGAATATAATCACTTATAATGCAATCATTGCATCGAAGAATGATATTTCCGTCATGGCCGGTACGTCACAACAGCGGGCACAATGGAACGGCAACAGTATTGCAGGTTATGATCTTCCCGAGGGTTATCCTGATATTCATAGTGTGGCCGTAGCCAATCAACTTGATGAAGATGCAACATGGGCCAGTTCATCAGCGTGGTCTCTTGCCTCGTTCCTGGGAAGGCTGGGGTATAATTATGATGACCGATATTTGTTGACGGCTAACATCCGTTATGATGGCTCATCGCGTTTTGCTCCTGGTCACAGATGGGGTTGTTTCCCTTCTGTCTCAGCTGCCTGGCGCATCTCCAATGAGCCCTTTATGCAAACGTCCAAAGGCTGGCTGGACGACTTGAAGCTGCGTGCCGGTTATGGTCTTAACGGCAATCAGGGCGGCATAGGCAACTATTCATACCTGGCATCAATGAGGGGAGCGAAAGTTCCGCCTACGGAAGACAACTCATACCCGGGACTTGCCATTACTCCCAATTCCGCTTCCAATCCGGAACTCACATGGGAGAAAACCACCCAGAAGAACATAGGTTTGGATCTCACCATGTTTGCCGGAAGGGTGTCGCTTTCCGCGGACGCCTATTATAAGCACACCCGGGACCTCCTTCTTACGGTATCTCTCCCTGACAATGTAAACCTTCCCGGAGGCATCACGAGGAATGATGGCCAGATGGAGAACCAGGGCATGGAGTTCGAATTCAGCACAAAGAACCTTGTGGGAGAATTCAAATGGAATACAGAGTTCAACATATCTGCAAACAAAAACAGGGTTACAAAACTTGGCCTCAACAAGGTGTACTATTATGCCGACATGTATACAACCGGGGAGAATGCAATCATTCTCAAGGAGGGCCTGCCCCTTGGGTCTTTCTTTGGATACAATTCGCTGGGCGTGAATGAAGATACGGGAGATATCATGTATGAAGATGTATCCGGAAACGGATCAATAGGGCCCGAAGACAGGGTGGTAATCGGTTGTGCCCAGCCAAAGTTCATTTATGGCATAACCAATGATTTTTCATGGAAGGGAGTATATCTCAGTTTGTTCTTTCAAGGAAGCTACGGAAATCAGCTTTTCAACGCCAGTCGAATTGATACGGAAGGCATGATTGACTTTAAAAACCAGTCAACGGCAGTTCTCCGCAGATGGTTGAGACCCGGCATGATTACAGATGTGCCCCGCAGCGGCAATGTCGAGAATATTCATAACTCAAGCCGATTTGTTGAAGATGGCAGCTATTTGCGGCTCAAGAGTATAACTCTTTCATACAACCTGCCACAATCATTCTTGTATGCAAACGGCATAAGAAGCCTTCAGGTTTTCGTGACCGGCCAGAATTTATTGACCTTCACAAAATACTCGGGATATGATCCTGAGGTCAACGCGTATGGTTCAAGTTCCGTTGCGCTTGGCGTGGACTATGGCACTTACCCACAGTCCAAGACGTTGTTGCTTGGCGTAAATGTTGGTTTTTAATACATAGCAGATATGAAACACTCCATATTGGCATTGGCTGTCATAAGCCTGTTTATCGTTTCCTGTGAGAGGTTCCTGAATGAAAAGCCACAGGCCGAACTCACAAAAGAGGCAACGGAAACCTCCGTCCAAGAGTCGGCATACAAATCCGTCTCCGACGCCCAGTCTGAGCTTAACGGCGTATACGCGCTTTTCAAGACTGATATTTATGAAGCGTGCAATTACTACTTTGGCGACTGCATGACAGACAACTGCTATATCGGCGGCGACGGAGTCAACGAAGAGCAGTTTGACAATATCGCATTGACCGCAACCAATAGCCTTGTAGCTATAATGTGGTCCCAGTACTATGCTGTAGTGGGCTCTGCAACGAATGTGATTGAGAACACAAAACTGATGGACAGCGGCATAATTGACGAAGTCACCAGGGCAAAAATCATAGCGGACGCAAAATTCGCCAGAGCTTTTGTTCTATTCGACATTGTCAGGCTGTGGGGGGCGGCACCTATGGCCCTGCAGCTGATACCTTCAATCACGGCTGAGAACCTCGATGAGTGGTATCCCATAATGTATCCCGCCCGGACGCCAGAGGAGGATATATACAGACAGATTTTGAATGACCTGGACCAGACGACTATAGACAACCTGCCCTCCCGGAATACCGGGGCCTTCTCCGGTTCGAAGGGAGCTGCGTATGGTCTGCTTGCCAAAGTGTATGCCACAATGGGGGAAAAATCCAACAGGGACTACAATGCCGTCATCGAGTACTGTCAGAAGGTTGAGGATGAAGGATATAGCCTCGTGTCCAATTTTGATGACCTTTGGACTCTTAACGGCAAATTCTCATCCGAGAGTATTTTTGAGATGTATTTCTCTGACGCCGCCGAACAGCACAACTGGGCCTATTGGGTGCTTCTCTCGGACAAGTCCGGAGACGTTGTAGTGTCCTGGCGGCGTTATTGCACGCCAACTCAGGACATTATAGCAAAATTTGACAAGGACAATGATGTCCGGTATACATCTTCTTTTTACTGGACTTCCGTTCCATACGACACATACTATCCCGCCAGGAACTATCCGCTGGCATACAAGATCCGTCAGAAAGAAAGCGATATCATTCTCATGCGGCTGGCAGATATCCTGCTCCTTAAAGCAGAAGCTCTCGCTGAGACAGGCAGAACGGAAGAAGCGATGCAAATAGTGAATCGGATACGTTCCAGAGCGCATGTGGCATCCGTCACAGCCGCCAATGCGGCCCAGGCTCTTCTGGCTGTCGAAAATGAAAGGCAACTGGAACTGGTGCTTGAGGGTCAGCGCTGGTTTGATCTTGTTCGCACAGGTCGTCTTGAAGCCGTCATGAAGGCTGCTCACGACAAGAATGGAAACCTGCGTTTTACGGAGGTTCCTGCATGGAGGCAGAAGTTCCCTGTTCCGCAAGATCAAATAGATATCAATGAACGACTTACTCAAAATGAAGGATATTAATCATTAACCATTTTACCGCATTATGAAACATATTAAATTATTATTGTGCATCCTTGCCGTTGCAGGATTGGCGTCCTGCACAAAAAAGGACGAACCGCAAAAGTCGGTTGATTCAACGCTGGCAATCAGCGATGTCTTTGTATCAGAGTCTGTAACAGTCCCCGGTACAATCTCTGTTTCTGCAAAGGTTTCCGATGCTGAAGTCGCTCTTTCCACTCTCGAAATCTCCGTATCTCTTGAAGATGGTACAACCCTGGCTCAAAAGTCAGTCCGTACAAGCGGAAACGAAGCCGAAGTGAAGGAATCCCTGGACATTCCTTTTACTGCAAACATGGCGGACAATGCAAAAGTTGTCATTAACCTCAAAGCTATCAACGTCAACGGCGAGAATGTGTCTCAAACCGCCCTTTCGAAAATAATACGCCCGGCAATTCCAGAGAAACTGTACATGAAGACAGGAGGGACAGTGCATCCGATGACAAAGATTTCCGATAATCTCTACCAGACAGAAGCAGGAAACTTCGAGGGGGTAATCACCGCCACTATTGCAACGGCAGAGGACTTGTCGGAAGCATCCATAATCTGGGGAACATCATCATCTGCCAATCATGCGGAAATATGTTCTTTCTCCGATGCGTCGGGGATGGAGATTTCCTTCCCCACCTACATTGTAAACCAGTACACCTTCAACACCTTGACTTTTGAAGTCGGAGTGGTGGGTCAGGAAATGCATGTTGCCATCAATGGAACGGAACTTCTTCCTCAGGCCGGGGGGCTCCTATATGCAAAAATCAAGTTTACGAAAGATTCCGCAGTCTCCATTTCGGGAATTGAAGATGTTGAGAATGCATATAACCGTGATTTCTTCGCACCCGAAGGCAACGGATACAAATTCCTGCGCGCCAGCGATGAATATGACGTATACTATTCTCCCAAATACAATTATATATGGGTGGCTAAGATGTCGGCAGTCGGTCCTGAATGTCTCTGGATTCTCGGACATGGATTTACCTGTGCGCCGGTCTGGCACGAAGATTTTGGCTATGGCGGATGGGAAGCGGATTATATCTACCAGTTGGGTTACTGCGTTAAGACGGCGGATAACCTGTATCAGTGCTCCATGTATTTGAGCAACGAACATGAGTGGGGCACCTTTGAGTTCGAGGTCTATTCTGACCTGGCCTGGAGCAAAGAATTCGGTTTCTGCGCCACAAGCATTACCGGTTTCACAAAGGGCGTTGCCCTCAGCCATGCTGCCGACGGAAAACCCGGCCTCACCAGCGACTCAGGTTTCCAGCCGGGTTATTATACAATCACTTTCAACACGGCTAACGGAGAAGTCAATCTGGACCGCAAAACAGAATATGTTGACTCCGGTAAATCCGGCGTAATCATAAATGGCATTGAACTTGATGCAGACGCAAGCGGATTTGATTATGCAGACATTGAATTCTCCAACGGAGCCACAGTCTCGTTCTCCGGTTTGGAGGCATCCGAACTGAACCGGGATTTCTTCAGCATCAAAGATGGTGTTGCAACATTTGTGGGTGTAAGCGGAACATACAAGGTCCAGTATTTCCCTGGCTATAAATATACCTGGTTGATTAATTCCGGCATGTCCTTCCCTGATTGCCTCTATATTCTCGGCTCTGGGAAATTCGCGGCTCCCGAGTACTCCTCCCAGGCCAATTGGGATTATGACGCCTATGACAGAACAGCCCCTATGGTTGTTGTGGCGCCCAAGGTGGGTGAGAATACGTATAAAGCTACAATGTCAATGTCTACTGACAACTCAAGCTGGCGTGTTCTCATAGAGTTCTATTCAGATTTGTCCTGGGGGCAGGACGGAGTCAAACCGATTGCCATTACCGGCCCGGCGGCTTCCAGATTCTATCTTGGCGGAAGCACCCTCAGCTGGTTCTGTGGCGTTGACGAAGCCGAAGATCCTTTCCAGGTTGGTAATTATGAGTTTATTTTCACATCTTCCGCGGAGGGTCTGTCGATTAAT
>FLNZ01003267.1_pt1 | contig 13277 bp, 6 predicted proteins | sample 1140391 | NCBI WGS metagenome assembly FLNZ01 (sample SAMEA3878171, study PRJEB12797) | bioreactor metagenome | biome: Moose rumen | place: Sweden | collected 2011-10
CCATAACGATAACGATAACGATAACCTTAACGATAACGATAACCGCAAAAACCAAGAAAAATCAAATGAAGTTGAATTAAAGTAGAAGGTTTTCGCTGTTTTTCATTTTCGCTGGTTATAGTCCTGAAAGGACGGATGGGGCGACTGGAGGCTTTACTTAGGTGCTTGCACATAAGGGAAAGCATACAGGAACAACATCAGCGACGTAGGCGCAACCAGAGAAAATGGGTTTTATCGGTTTTTATTGATTGTACAACTGGAACAAAACTAAAATTGAAAGATTTAAATGACCCCTCCTAACCTCCCCTGTAGGGGAGGAATAGTCGGCTGGCGAGTAATATTCCCCTCCTACAGGAGGGGTTAGGGGGAGGTCACTTGTCACTTCGTTGCCACTTCGTTCTCGCTATTCGCTCGCGACCCCTTCGGCGTTCTCGCTGTTCGCTCGCGACCCCTTCAATTTTCAATCTTCAATTTTCAATCTTCAATTTTCAATCTTCAACATACTCCCTCCCCCTACGGGTACTCCCCCTACCTTAGGGGGAGAGTTTGGTACAAGAGCCACGAATCACACGAATCACACGAATCACACGAATCACACGAATGGAACGCCCTCCGATAATCAATGGTACGAGATTCGTGGAAATTCGTGAAATTCGTGTTCGTATCAATTAATATTAACTCAAGTTTCGCATGTTAAGAAGATATAGGAAGATAAAGGTAGATAGCCGCTTTACAGCGGCGGAAGATAGAGGACAATACTCTGTCTGCAGTGTTTCTGCGGCAAAACTAATGTCTTTTATCTCCTTCTGTCTCCCTCTAACTCCCTCTAACTACAAGGCAAGCGGAGCTTGCGAAAGTTGAATAATATTAATAAAAAAAACGTCATGGCTATGGGCTGTGGGGGATTCTTTACGACAACCTACGATCTATAATCCAACGGCGGAAGAATGGGTCTTCGACCTCATATCCTTCCTGACGAATGACATACCCTGCCCTCATCAATCGCTTGATGGCACTGAAGGAGGTGCTGGTAGGTGTCTTCCTGTTTTGAAGGGGGTTTTTGTGGTTGCATAGCATTTGCAGAATCTCACGGTCCTTGGTACTAAAACTTATCCATAGACGCTCGAAATCCAGGTCGTGAATGTTTGTCAGCCTTTCTACTGCAATTTCTACTACACCCGTGGTAATTTCTTCGTATTTTATTAACTCCCACACCTGCGATGCCAATTGTTGAGTGTAATAGGGGTGGCAATTGGTAAGTGAAAGAATCTCATTGCTAATGGCTTCTGCCTGATTGTCCGCAACGGGAGCCAAGCGTATGTTCAAGTATTCAGAGAAATCTTCGTAAGGAATTCTTTGAAGGCGCATGAATGAACCGAAGTGATAGAATGGCGATTTCTTACGCTCGAAGATTTCTGTCATCATGGACTCCTGACTGCCGAGAATGATATAATTCATCTGCTTTTGCAACTGCATGATGGAACGAAGTTGCTTGTCAAGTCCCTTGGCTATTGACATGATTTCCTGAAATTCATCGAAAACTATAATTAGTTTTTTTTCTGGCGTGCTTACTTTTTCGAGCATGACCATTACGTCTTCAAGTAAGACGTTCGAATCGACAAAAGGTTGGAAGGAAACATCTATGCCCTCTGTCATGGGGTTGGCAGAAATAGTCGGCAAGATACGGAAGTGACTCATCAGGTGTTTTATTCGTTCCCAAGGAAATTGCTTGAAGATTCCCTTGAGAAGTTTAGTGGCAAGGTCTTCCGTACTGACCACATTTTGAAGATTCAAAAGAATGTATGGTCGGTTTGTTTGCTTGACAGCCTTAATCACAAGACTGGACTTACCAAACCTCCGAGGACTTATTAGGATAAGATGGTTTTCACTATCCAGTATGTGTAGAATATTTTGCAGTTCTTTTGCACGGTCTGTAAAATACTCATCTTCTACTACAGTGCCGAATTTGAAAGGGTTCTTCATATTGCGATTTTTTTCGTTGCGAAAATTTTCGCAACCTTATATGCACGGCAAAGATACAATATATCTATGATACTCGCACATGCGAAAGGGATATATTGTTTCCTTATTTAAGTTTTTTTAACAGGTAACGATAACCAAAACGATAACCATAACGATAACCTTAACCTTAACCCTAACCATAACGATAACGATAACGATAACCATAACCATAACCATAACCATAACGATAACGTGGACCATAACTTTGACCTTCGGTCGAATTCCGACGCGACTTGGTGATTTAGTGATTTTGTGATTTAGTGATTTAGTGATTTAACAATGGTGACCCCTCCTAACCTCCCCTGTAGGGGAGGAATAGTCGGCTGGCGAGTAATATTCCCCTCCTACAGGAGGGGTTAGGGGAGGTCACTTCAACTTTCAACTTTCAACTTTCAACTTTGGCCTTCGGTCGAGTTCCGACGCGACTCGGCATAGCTCGAACGAGTTCGGCTCTGCACTCGCTGCTCCGTCACTTCAATTTTCAACATACTCCCTCCCCCTACGGGTACTCCCCCTACCTTAGGGGGAGAGTTTGGTACAAGAACCACGAATCACACGAATCACACGAATGGAACGCCCTCTGATAATCAATGGTACAAGATTCGTGTTATTCGTGCAATTCGTGTTCGTCTATACTAATTCGTGGAAATTCGTGAAATTCGTGTTCGTATCAATTAATATCAATAAAAAAAAGCGTCATGGCTATGGGCTGTGGGGGATTTTTTGTATCTTCGCACCGAAATTCGCGAATACATTAACTAAATTAAAAAGAAAAAGCATGAAGAAATTTTACGCATTTTTGATGGCCGTATTGGTTGCGGCTATGTCTTTTGCACAGGGACAGAAGGGCGGAAAGAGCCTGCGAGTTCCCACAACATTGCCTTTGGGCAAGAACATCGTGGCACGGCACACTCCAAAGAAGGGAGTGAAGGCCAAGGTACGCAAATACGCCGAAGATGCAGCATCGTATGTCAAGGTGAACACTGCGCCCGAGGATTGGGAAGGTCAGTACCTGATTGTCTATGAGGATGGCAACGTGGCCATGAACGGTGGACTGACGGAGAAACTGGATGCCGTGGAGAACACCATCAGCGTGACTATCAGCGATGGCGAGATTGCCAGCACGAGTGCCACGGATGCGGCCTCGTTTGTCATCAAGAAGACCGATGGCGGCTATAGCATACAGAGTGCCAGCGGTCTGTACATGGGCAAGACGACTGATGCCAATGGCCTGGATTCGGGTTCTTCGTCCTATGACAACACACTCTCCATCGACGGTGAGGGCAATGCCGACATCCTTTCGTCGGGCGGTGCCTACCTTCGCTTCAATTCTGCTTCGAACCAGTTGCGCTTCCGCTATTACAAGTCGAGCACCTATACCAACCAAAAGGCCATACAACTCTATAAGTTGGGCGGCGAGAAGACAGAGCCCGCGAGTGGCGGCAGTGGTGAACTGGTGGAATTGCCCGAAGGCGTGGAGACGGAAGAATGGAACATGGCAGGTACCATGTATGTGTGGGACGGCGAAGACTGGCAGGCGGACGCCCTCCCAAGCATCGCCCCTGTTGCCATCGACGGCGAGGACATCTATGTGCAGGGGCTGTCGTACTGGTTTGAGGAGGCTTGGGTGAAGGGCACCATTTCTGGTTCGAAAGCCCTGTTCCCCAGCAATCAGTTTATGGGCAGCGACGAATATGGCGACGACTACATCGTGGCATACGACAACGAGACCTACGACCCTACGGACTATCTGGAGTTTGACTTCGACACTGAAACGGGCACGCTGACCATGACGAACTGGTACGGCGAGTCGGATGCCATGAACAGCACGGGTGTATATAACTATTGTGAAGAACTGACAATAAGCCAGAACGCGATTGCAGGGGACGAGGTTGTGACAGTTCCGGAGGGACTGGTGACCACACAATACAACCTGACGGCTCAGTCTCTGGATTACGACGACGACAACAACGAGGAACTGACCCCTGTTGCGGGCATCACTTACGTGGGCTTCGACGGCGACGATGTCTATATCCAGGGACTCTGTGCCTATATTACCGATGCCTGGGTGAAGGGCACACGCAGCGGCAGCACCATCACCATCCCCGCAGGACAGTACTACGGTGCCTATGAGACCTTCTTCGGCGACTTTGACATGTACTTCGGCGGATGCGACGAAGAGGGCAACCTGCTGGACGTACACTTCTCCATATCTGACGACGAAAAGACACTGACGGCACAGGAATGGGTCATCACCAACAGCGAGAAGGATGAGGCTGCTCCCTACGAGATTCTCACCGCTCTGGTGCTGACGAAGGCCGTGGAGAAGGAAGCCACGCCTGCCAATCCATCTGTCAGCGACTTTTCGGACTACGATGCGGAGGATGGCTACGGAATGGTAGTCGTGGAAATACCTACCACCGACACCAATGGCGAGCCTATGCTTGTCGATAAGCTGTCGTATGTACTCTATGTGGATGAGAACGGCACCATCAGCCCCTACACCTTCGATGCCTCCTTGTATGAGGTTCTTACGGAAAGTATCAGTGAGGTTCCCTTCACGCTTGACGATGACTGGGACTTTGATGTGGATGGCGAGATGGTCTGGATTAGCCTGAACTCCGAAACGGCTACGTACACGCGCATCGGTGTACAGAGCATCTACCGAGGCATGGGCATCGAGCACAAGTCGGACATCGTGTGGTACACCATCGACCGCGACGGTACTGCCATCAAGGGTGTAAGCACTGACGAAGGCAAAAACTCCGTGTATAATCTGGCTGGCCAGCGCGTGGAGAAGGCTCAGAAGGGCATTTACATCGTGAATGGAAAGAAAGTGGTGAAACGGTAATGGGAGATTGAAGATTGAAAATTGAAAATTGAAATAGTGAGAAGTGAGAAGTGAGAGGTGAGAAGAGGATACGTTTTCCTCTTGAGGACTATTCAGGGAGTCTAATACATTTCTCTTCTCACTTCTCACCTCTCACTTCTCACCTGAAAATTGAAGTGACGGAGCAGCGAGGGCAGAGCCGAACTCGTTCGAGCTATGCCGAACCGACGCCAAACCGAATGTCATAAACTTGTTTAAATGACTGAGGTGCGAAGGAGGAAAACCAAAGGTTAGTCGCGACGGAACTCGACCGAAGGTCAAAATTGAAAATTGCCCCTTGCCCCTTGCTCCTTGCCCCTTGCTTGAAAATTGAACACCGAAAACGAAGAAAATATTATTTCTTTATTGCTACGGGCTTATATTTCGTGATTTTTATGTATATTTGCAGTCGGAATCTAACTATACATATTTATATATATATTATGTCACTAAACAAAGTCATGCTGATTGGCAACGTCGGGGCAGAGCCCGAGGTTCGCTACGTAGAACAAGGAGTGGCTGTGGGTTCGTTCCGCCTTGCCACCACCGACCGTGCATATACCATGCAAAACGGAACACAGGTGCCCGAGCGCACAGAATGGCATAACATCGTGGTCTGGCGCAAGTTGGCTGAGACCGTAGAGAAGTATGTCCACAAAGGAGATAAACTCTTCATCGAAGGACAGATTCGTTCACGCTCATACGACGACCGCAACGGCGTGAAGCGCTATATCACTGAAGTCTGGGCAGACAACATGGAGATGCTCTCTGCTCCGCGTCAGGCACAGACCGCCCCACAAACTCCTACGCAGCCACAAACAGGCGATGGGGGTGCTCCGTTCTAACAGGCCAACGAAGTTGACTACGAACATGAGCGACATCACAGGCAAACGATAAAACATTAGTCAGAAATGCAATTCCTGCAACAGATTGAAATCATGCCGCCCACCGTGGGCAGCCTCGTCGCCATCGGCATTGCCGTGGTGTTGCTGCTGTGCTCTGGTTTCGTGTCGGCATCGGAGATAGCCTTCTTCTCCCTGACTCCACGCGACATGGAGGAGGTGGAAGAGCAACGGCATAAGAGTGACGAGAAGATATCGCGCCTCCTGTCCCACAGCGAACGGCTGCTTGCCACCATACTCATCCTGAACAATCTGGTGAACGTGGCCATCATCATGCTGCTGAACTATGCCCTGATGCAGATATTCTCGTTCTCCACCTTCTGGGTCGAGTTCCTGTTGATGACTGTCCTGCTGACCTTCCTTCTGCTGCTCTTTGGCGAAGTGATGCCCAAAATCTATTCCGCCCAACATCGGTTAAGCTTTTGTCGGGTGGCGGCTCCCGTGTTTATCCCGCTCTACAAGTTGTTCTATCCGCTGTCGTCGATACTGGTTCGGTCGAAAGGACTTACGGAACGCATCATGGCCCACCATGAAGCAGAAGCCCTGACGGTGGACGACCTGGAACAGGCCCTGGAGTTGACCGACAAACGAGAGATTGCGGAAGAAGGCAGTATGTTGGAAGGCATCATCCGATTTGGAGGAGAAACGGTGCGCGAAGTGATGACTCCGCGTGTGGATATGGTGGATCTGGAGATGCGGACACCCTTTCCCGAGGTGCTGAAGTGCATCATAGAGAACAACTATTCGCGCATTCCCGTCTATAGCGAGACGGAAGACAACATCAAGGGAGTGCTCTACATCAAGGACCTCCTGCCCCACTTGGGGAAGCCTGCAAACTTCCGTTGGCAGAGCCTTGTACGCCCCCCCTACTTCGTGCCCGAGACCATGATGATTGACGACCTGTTGCGAGACTTCCAAAAGGAAAAGGTACACATCGCCATCGTAGTAGATGAGTTCGGTGGCACAAGCGGCATCGTCACGATGGAGGACATATTGGAGGAGATTGTGGGTGAGATAGACGATGAATACGACGATGCAGAACGTCCTTATATGCGCATGAATCAGAACACATATCTCTTCGATGGGAAATGTCCACTGAGCGATTTCCTGCGCGTGATGCAACTCGACGATGACTTCTTTGAGGAGGTTGAGGGGGAAGCGGACACACTGGGGGGATTGTTGCTGGAGATAAAAGGTGGATTTCCTGCCCTGCACGAACGCATCACCTATCGTCACTTGGTGTTTGAGGTAAATGAGGTGGACAAACGACGAATCGTGAAAATCAAAGTAATCATTGGGAAACGATAACGATAACCAAAACGATAACCTTAACGATAACGATAACCAAAACGATAACCTTAACGATAACGATAACCAAAACGATAACCAAAACGATAACGATAACAAAGACTAAAACCAAAACGAAGTGGCAGACCCCACCCCAGCCCCTCCCCTTGGAAGGGAGGGGAGTTGTGGCAAGTGAGAAGAGGATACGTTTTCCTCTTGAGAATTATTCTGGGAGTCTAATACATTTCTCTTACCTCTTACCTCTTGCCCCTTACCTCCCTTTAAGGGAGGGGTTAGGGGAGGTCACTTCAACTTTCAATTTTGACCTTCGGTCGAGTTCCGTCGCGACTCGGCAAAGCTCGAACGAGTTCGGCTCTGCTCTCGCTGCTCCGTCACTTCAATTTTCAACTTTCAACTTTCAACTTTCAATTGGCCTTTAGCCTTAATAATCACCAAATCACTCACCATGACCATAGCAATTATAGTACTGATGTTGCTGGCATACGTGCTGATAGCCAGCGAGCACATCATTCACATCAACAAAGCCACCACCGCCATGTTTGCAGGTGTTGTAGGTTGGATTCTCTACATCATCTATGTAGGAGACGACAAACAGGCGATAGCCGAAGGTGTGTTTGTGCAATACTCCGCCTATCTCTGTAGCATCGTGCTCTACCTGCTATCTACTATGGCCATAGTGGAAGTGCTGTCGGACTATGGGTGCTTCGACTTCATTACCAACTTTCTGCGCACCCGTTCCATGCAGCGTTTCCTGTGGGGCACGGTGCTCATCACATTCCTGCTTTCGGCTAACCTCGACAACCTGACCACCGTGGTGCTGATGCTTGTCATCATGCGCCGTATGCTGTCCAGTCGCCGCCAGCGTCTCTATGTGGGTGCCGCCATAGTGATTGCGGCTTGTTGCGGTGGTTCCTTCACGGTCATTGGCGATGTCACCAGCCTTATTCTATGGACTCGCGGTGCAGTCACCCCCACAAGTTTTGCCGCAGCCATGATAATCCCTGCCTTGGTGGCAACCGCCATTCCCGTGGTGCTGATTAGTTACGAACTGCCCGACACGCTTGACATCAATCGCCGCCACATTGTGTTCCGTGGCGACGACTCGTCCATGCCCGCATGGCAAAGGGCGATACTGCTTTTTCTGGGCATCGGCGGCCTGTGGTTTGTGCCCACCTTCCATAGGCTCACACTGCTGCCTCCCTACCTCGGCTCGTTTTGTGTATTGGGCGTAGTGTGGGTTGTAAACGAGATTTTTAACCGCAGCCGCATCCACACGGAACAGCCCGTGACGCTGCCAGGCAGCGACCGCCGCCTCCAGTACGAGGTGTTGCAGGTGATTATGTTTTTCATCGGTGTGGCACTGGGAGTCAGCGTGCTGGTGGAAATCGGTGCCATGCAGAGCGTGGGACGCTGGATTGACACATACATCCACGACATTTATGTATTCTCCGTTTTCATGGGTGTATTGTCGGCAGTGCTCGACAACGTATGCCTTGTGTTGTCGGCAGTGAACATATACGACATCATGCCCGACGGGCAAGGGCTCACCATGTATGAGGAATTCTTTACGCAGAACGGTCAATACTGGCACCTCGTCATTCTTTCGGCTTGCGTGGGCGGATGTCTTTTGCCCATTGGCAGCACGGCAGGGCTGGCGTTCCTGAAAAGTGAGGAAACCAGCATTTGGTGGTACTTCCGCCACATTTCCGGTAAGGTATTGCTGGGATGGATTGCTGCCCTCATTACATACTTTGCCGTGGACTTCCTGCTGTAGGCTGCAGGGGACATGCAAAGTTTGCAAAACGGCTAAGTTTCATAACCATAGGAACAATCTTTATTGATAAGTCAATTTATCTCCCTCCATATCTTGGAGTTAAGATGACTTTTTGTTAACTTTGCACGTTTTACAAGTTAAAATAAACAAAAACTATAAATACACGATGAAAAACCTTAGATTTTTTACTACAAGTCTGCTATTCCTCATAGCAGTCAGTATGTATGGGGCCTACAGCAAGACCACATACTATGCCAATGCCAACGGCTACACTGGAGCCACATTGAAAACAAAGATGTACAACATCATCTCCAGTGGTTGTACAGCACAGAGTTATTCTGCCGTATGGACGGCTTTTGCGACAACAGACTGCACGTCTGGAACGACAAAAATCATAGACCGCTATTCCAGCAAATCGAACTACACCTACAGCACCGACCAAGGTTCAAGCAGCAGCACGGAAGGTTCAGGCGGTTATAACCGCGAGCACTCATGGCCGAAGTCTTGGTTCGGATGTTCCACTCCTTCCACCAGCGTACCTGCAAGCGTGGATTTGTTTCACCTCTATCCCACGGATGTGTATGTGAACTCTCAGCGTAGCAACTATATCTTTGGTGAGGTGAAGACCGTTTCCAAGAGCTTTAGCAACAGTAAGCTGGGCACAGGTGGTTATGGCAGCACCACATCGTACACCGTGTTCGAACCAGCCGACCAATGGAAAGGCGACTTTGCCCGTACCTACTTCTATATGGTGACGAGGTATCAGGGAAACTTGAGCAGTTGGTACTCCAGTTATTCTTCCACAGAAGTGGGCAAGATTATCGACGGCAGCACGCATCCTGCCTTCAAGACATGGTACATTCCCATGTTGCTGGCATGGGCAGAGGCAGACCCTGTGGACGACATCGAGACCGCCCGTAACGAGGCCGTCTATGCCATTCAGGGCAACCGCAACCCCTTCATCGACTTCCCCGGCTTGGAGCAATACATCTGGGGCTCGTACAGCACTTCGTACAGTTCCTACCAGACCACGGCCCTCAGCGTCAGCAACTATGTTGACCCATATTCGGGCAGTGGCAGCGGCACTACGCCCAGCATCTCGCTGAACAAGACATCGGCAAGCATCACCGCAGGCAACACACTTTCCCTCACCGCCACCGTATCGAACGCCAGCGGTGCCACGGTTACATGGTCGTCAAGCAACAACACGGTTGCCACAGTGGGAAGCACCTCAGGCACCAGCAACACCATCACAGGCGTGGCTGCAGGCTCCTGCGTCATCACTGCCATGATTACCGTCGATGGCACCACCTATAAGGCTCAGTGCAATCTCACCGTCACCGCCTCGGGCGGCAGTTCGGGCAGCGACGGCTACTATACAAAGGTGACCAGCAGCAGCGACATCACCGATGGTCAGTACCTGATTGTGTATGAAGGAGGAAATGTAGCCTTTAATGGTGGGCTGACTTCGGCTTCCACCAGTAACACCATCAGTGTAAGCATTTCTGACGGCCAAATTCCCATCAGCACGACTACGGAGGCAGCAGAGTTCACCATCGCCTCGATGACGGGCGGCTACTCGGTCAAGGGAGCCGGCGGCTCGTACATCTACGGCACGAGCGGTTCAAATGCCCTGAATTATTCGACGTCAGCCTCTGTCAATACCATAACATACTCATCCAGTGATGGCGCGCTCATAACCAGCAACACCAGCGTCCTGCGCTACAACTCCGCCAGCGGGCAGACTTGTTTCAAGTACTTCAAGTCTACGACCTATACCGGCCAACAGGCCATCCAACTCTATAAGAAGAGTAGTTCGGGCGGCAGTACGTCCCCCGTTAACCCCACCACCAACTTTGCCACCAGTTCAAAGAGTCTGGAGGTAGGCGACACCTACACGCAGGCCGTGACTACCAACTCCAACGGTGCCGTCACCTATAGCATCACTCCCACCTCGGTAGCAACCATCAACAGCACATCGGGTCTTGTAACTGCCGTCAGCGTAGGCACCGCCACCGTCACTGCCACCACGGCTGCCACAAGCAGTTACAACGCCAGCACTGCCACCTACACCGTGACCGTAAGCCGCAAGACTCCCACCCTCACCTTCGCCACCTCGTCGAAGGCTTTGACCGTGGGCGAGACCTACACACAGACCGCCACCACCAACTCCGACGGTGCCGTCACCTATACAAGCAACAAGACCTCGGTGGCTACGGTGAACAGCAGCACAGGTCTTGTGACCGCCGTCAGCGCAGGCACCGCCACCATCACCGCCACCGTGGCACAAACCACCACCTACAGCAGTAAGACCGCCACCTATACCGTCACCGTGACGGCTGCCGCCGTGCCCAGCATATCCGTATCGCCTGAGACGGCCAGCGTAGAGGTGGGCAGCACCACCACACTGACCGCCACAAAGGAGAACGCCTCCAGTGCCACCGTTTCCTGGAGCAGTTCCAACACCTCTGTGGCCACCGTCAGCAGCAGCGGTGTCGTAACGGGTGTGGCAGCAGGCACAGCCACCATCACGGCATCCATCACCGTATCTGGCACCACCTACACCGCCACTTGTGCCGTCACCGTGACGGCTGCCGCCGTGCCCAGCATCTCCGTATCGCCTGAGACGGCCAGCGTAGAGGTGGGCAACACCACCACTCTGACCGCCACAAAGGAGAACGCCTCCAGTGCCACCGTAACCTGGAGCAGTTCCAACACCTCTGTGGCCACCGTCAGCAGCAGCGGTGTCGTAACGGGTGTGGCAGCGGGCACAGCCACCATCACGGCATCCATCACCGTATCTGGCACCACCTACACCGCCACTTGTGCCGTCACCGTCACCGCCTCGGGCGGCAGTTCGGGCAGCGACGGCTACTATACGAAGGTGACCAGCAGCAGCGACCTCACCAGTGGGCAGTACCTGATTGTGTATGAAAGTGGCAATATAGCTTATAATGGTGGAAGCACGACGTTGAATAGTAGTGCTACCATAGATGTGACGATTTCCGACAATCAGATTCCTATCACGACGACGACGGAGGCAGCAGAATTTACCATCGACACCTCTGCTGGAACCATCAAGAGTGCAAGCGGATATTATATTGGAAACACCAACAGCAACTCGAATCAGACGCTATTCAGCACCTCTACGGCCTATACTAACACGATTTCCTATAATAGTAGCAGTGCCTGCGTAGATATCGTGGCTTCATGCGGAAACTATTTAAGGTACAACAGCGGCAGTTCTCTCTTCCGCTACTACAAGTCTACGACCTATACCAGCCAACAGGCCATACAACTCTATAAGAAGAGTAGTTCGGGCGGCAGTCCCGTTAACCCCACCACCAACTTTGCCACCAGTTCAAAGAGTCTGGAGGTAGGCGACACCTACACGCAGGCCGTGACCACCAACTCCAACGGTGCCGTCACCTATAGCATCACTCCCACCTCGGTAGCAACCATCAACAGCACATCGGGCGAGGTGACTGCCGTCAGCGAAGGCACCGCCACCGTCACTGCCACCACGGCTGCCACCAGCAGTTACAACTCCAGCACTGCCACCTACACCGTGACCGTCAGCCGCAAGACTCCCACACTCACCTTCGCCACCTCGTCGAAGGCTTTGACCGTGGGCGAGACCGACACACAGACCGTCACCAATTCGGGTGACGGCGCAGTCACGTACACGAGCAGCAATACCTCAGTGGCTACGGTGAACAGCACATCGGGTCTTGTGACTGCCGTCAGCGCAGGCAACGCCACCATCACCGCCACCTCGGCACAGACTACTGCCTACAACAGTGCTACTGCCACCTACACCGTGACCGTAAGCCGTGGCACCCAGACCGTAAACTTTACGAACAGCACGGTGAGCACCACAGTGGGCAACAACGTGACCAACTCGGCAACGACAACAGGCGACGGTGCCATCACGTACACGAGCAGCAATACCTCGGTGGCTACGGTAAGCAGTACGGGTGTCATCACAGCGGTGGCTGCAGGCACCGCCACCATCACGGCAACGGCTGCTCAGACTACTGCCTACAACAGTGCCTCGGCAACATGCTCTGTAACGGTAACCCGCAACACGCCCACCCTCACCTTCGCCACCTCATCGAAGGCTTTGACCGTGGGCGAGACCGACACCCAGACGGCCTCCTATAATGGCGACGGCGCAATCACGTACACGAGCAGCAATACCTCAGTGGCTACGGTGAACAGCACATCGGGCCTTGTGACTGCCGTCAGCGCAGGCAACGCCACCATCACCGCCACCTCGGCACAGACTACTGCCTACAACAGTGCTACTGCCACCTATACCGTGACCGTAAGCCGTGGCACCCAGACCGTAAACTTTACGAACAGCACGGTGAGCACCACAGTGGGCAACAACGTGACCAAC
>FLNZ01002590.1_pt1 | contig 13229 bp, 10 predicted proteins | sample 1140391 | NCBI WGS metagenome assembly FLNZ01 (sample SAMEA3878171, study PRJEB12797) | bioreactor metagenome | biome: Moose rumen | place: Sweden | collected 2011-10
GTGCTGCGCATGTTCGTCACTTTGTCAAGCCACTCTTTGCCACCAGCCTTCGCCACGATGGACAGGATGGCCGTCTCTTCCTCGGAAGTTTGGGATTCCTTGAGATTGCCGATTTCGACATCCTTGTCGGCGATTTGCTGCCTCAGGGTCTCCAACTCTTCATTGGCTGCCTTGAGTGCGGTGATTTCCTCGTCCTTCTTGGCTGTCTGCTCGGTGAAGTCGGCAATCTGCGCACGGAGGTCGGCTATGATGGCTGCCTGCTGCTCGGGTGTCAGTTCCTCGCCGTTTTCGCCGTCATTGCCCTCATCGGTGCCGGATGGCTCTGAGATAGACACGATGATGTTGTCCTCGATGATGACATGGGTGCCATCCTCCATGACGAAATCACCGTCGGGCCATGCTTCGTCGCCAACTTGGGGGTCGCCTTCCTCCCGGACAACGGTGAATGTCTCCCCGTTTGCCGAGGTGATGACCTGGTCGAGAATCTTGAGGTCTTTCAAGTCCTCAACACTCTCCACTTGAAAGAGGTCGCAAATGCGCTTCGCGGCCTCGGGGCTAATTTCTACTTTTGGCATTTTGTTTTTTGTTTTGTTAAACGTAGTTCTTTTCGAATCAGTTGTGTCAGGGAGTATGGAGCCGACGAAGCCGAGCTCCACAGCGGTCTTCATGTCAATGTAGATGTCCTGCGCCATCAAGGCAGCAAGGGCATCACGCCCGGCAGTGGTGCGCTCCACATACAAGTCGAGGAGTTTCTGCGACTCACCCTCCAGTTGCACGGCCAGGTTTCGGAGCTTGTCTGACTGTTGGATCAACACCTCGGGGGTGAGGCGGGTATCGGGCATTTCATAGGCACCGATGGCCGGGACATGGATGCACAGGCTGGCGTTGCGGTAGGCGAAACGCCTTTCGACGGGGGCAGCCAGCAGGATGATGGTGGCGATGGAGGAGCACTTGCCCTCTATGGTTGCCGAGATCCTCTTGCCTGTCTGACGCAGGGCGTCATGGATGGACCAGCCCTCGACGCAGTTTCCGCCGTCACAGAACAGGCGGATGTCGATGTCCGGATCGTCGTCCGGAATGTTGTCAATGAACTCCCTGATGTCAGCGAACGTGGTGCTTTCCATGCCCACTTCCTTGAGCATCAGTTTGTCACAATCGGCAACGATGTCGTTGTAAATCTTGAGAATTGCCATGGCTTGTTTTTAAAAACACGCCGAAAATACGAATAAAAGGAAAGGGGCGGCAGAAAGGCGTGAATAATTCCGCTGCAAACAAAGTGCAGTAAAGTTTGGAGGAACGAGAGAAAAAGGGTAAATTTGCAGTCGGAATTTCAAAACAAAGGCTATGAGAAAGATTTTGGCATCAATTTTCCTGACAATTGGCATAGCAGTCCAAGCTCAGGTTTTTACAAAAGAGGCTTTCGACTACGCTAATAAGTCGTTCAGCATCGGACTTATCGGCGGTGTAGTGGGAGCACAGGATGATATGGCCTATGGGGCGCTTGGCGTGAACATAACGGCCTATGGCCTCTACGCAGATTTCATGGGATGGCCAAAGTCCCACGCCAACGACGTGGAGGTAGAAAAATGGCATGACAAATCATCGATGGCCGCACATGTCGGGTACCAGTTGCCTGTAACGAAATCGTTCAGAATCATTCCGGTTGTAGGGTATGCAAAGGTTGAAGAAGGTGCCACAGACGGAAGTAACTGGAAAGTTGGATCCAGCGGCATTGTCAACGACTTCGAAGCAGAACACAAGAAAGACGGCGTTGACTACGGTGCGGTGCTTGTCTTGAACATCGGGAAGATAAACCTCTACGCCGCAGGAACACGGAGGACGTTTTTCGGGGGCTTAGGTTTTAACTTCTAAAAAGCAATTAGGCTGGAGGGTCAACTCCAGCCTAAATCTTCGGTTATCTTCTTATTTGCATTATAAATGGGGGGCGTACTGCTGCGTGTTCGCATTCAATGTCGAACAGAACGTTCCAAGCACCTCAGTTTGGAATTTCATGATTCCAAGTCTTTGCTCGTCAACGCTCGACTTTTCTAAGAAGTATTTGTAGTCTTTGATTGTGGAGTTCAACAAATCTACAAAGAAATCTGCCGGAACGAATTTCTTGAAGTATTCATCAACTGTTGGATATTTGTCATCTTTCGCTATTTGTTTCAATCTGCTACATCCTCTCGAAGTTTGATCCCATTTCAGACCTACTTCGCAAATGTCAACCACATTTTCATTTTCTGCAAAGATAAACAAATATCGCAATAATTCAAAATAAAAACGAGAGTCTTTAAGCACCAAGAAAGATAGGAATGCAAATTATTGGATTCCTCTTTCCATCTTGTCCAGCACATAGTAGAACTGGCGGACGGAGATTTTGTATTTTCCCGCGAGTTTCGCCGCCACGAAACCCACTTTCAATCCATCGTCGATCAACCGACGGGCTTCCACATACATGTCCACCATCATAATGTCTTTGGGGTGAATATGGTTTGCCTCAATGGTCTTCAGTATCTCCAGGTTCTCCCTGATAAAATCAGCAATCGTCATGGTGTGTCGATGTTTAGTCATAACATGTTGAGAATTTGTCACAGCGTGTCGATGTTTTCAATGACATTCACCCTGCGCTGGCCATCATTGATGTCTTCCACCGATACGACAGGTGTGGGCAGGTTTTCCATTCCGTCAACGATGGCGTTGGCCAGCACTTCCCTGTCAGTCAATCCAACAGGCTGTTCCAAAGGAGCGTAATACGGAACATTCGCGCCTATTTCGCTGAATGCCGACGTGATGGGGGCGAAAGGAGCAACCGGCTCGATCTTGCCAGTCGCGATGCCGAAGAGTTCCCTCTGAGCGTCTGGAGTCCACTCCCCGCCCTTCCCGGTCAGGTCGAAATGGAGTTTCTTCTGTTGATTTTCGTTGAGGATGAGCTCGTCCTTGTTGACGCGGACAGTGATTAAATCCTTGTCGTTCTTGCCGCCGGGTCCGTTGACTCTGCCTCCAGTCCCATTGGGAGAGCCGCCATAGGCAAATTTGGCAGAATTGACGGTGCTGATGGCCGTGGCGATGTTCGCAAGGACGGTTGCCACGGTGGTGGCGATGGCCACGAGGTTGGACGGGTACGGCATGGAGGAAGCTGAAGCGACACCGCTTGAGATGGCCTTTCCCGTGTCAATGGCAATCTGAGCAAGGGTGATGATCTTGCTCAGTTGGGCGAACCCCTTGTTGTTCTCTCCTATGGCGGCGGTGAGCTTGACAAGACCGCCGGTTATCTGCGAGGCGGCATCATAACGGGCTTTCTCAATCTCAATCTCATAGTCAGCAATGGCCTTTTCGGCTTCTGCCTTGCGCTGCTTGGCGGCGATGATTTCCTCGTTGTACTGCTCGACGGTCTGTCCCTCACGTTGGCCACGTTCCTCCAAGGCGGCAAGGTAGGCTTCGTTCTGCTGAAGCTGGAGATTGAGGATTTCCTCCTCTTCCTGCAGGGTCCTGTCCTTTTTGAACATCAGTTCCTGCACCTGGTTCTCATACTGCTGCCGAACTTTTTCCATCTGCGCGGTCTGGTACTCGTCCTCTGCCTCGGCCTCGCGCTGCCGCTGCTCCTCGCTGATAAGCTGCTTCTGCTGGCTATATTCCTCAAAAAGCGCACTCTCTACATCCATTCTTTGTTGAATGGCCGCAAGTTCCATTTCGGTCGCTCCGTTCTGCTGGGCAATGGCGTACTCCACCCTGATGGCATCGATGTGCTGCTGCTCCTCTATGATTTTTGAGTCCAACTCTTCGCGACGCTTTTCGTACTCTTCCTGAATGGAGAGGACGGAGAGACGGTACTGCTCCTCCGAGCCTTTCTGCGCATTTTTCAACCGCAGGGCGAGGGTTTTGGACTCTTCCTCGACCATCTTGTTGTAACGCTCTTCATACAGGGCCTCCAGTTTGGCGTTTCGTTCCTTTTCAAGTGCGAGAATCTGGTTGTTGATGGCCTGCTTCGCATCCTCCGTCAGCTTCTTTTCCGTCTCAAGTTTCTTCTGCAGGTCTGAAATCTGGTTCCCATAGCTGTCCAGAATCTGCTGTCGCTGCCTTGCGAGGTTGTCGGCAATCATCTTGGTGAGGGCAGCCTGCCCTTCACGGAGAATCTGTTGGCGCTTTTCTTCCTGCCGCGCAGCATCATCGCCGCCACCGTGGCCGGATCCACCCCTTCCAGTTCCACTTCCTGATCCTCCGCTGCCGGAACCCAATCCTACACCACCGCCTCCGCCGCCTCCACCGGAGCCACCAGATATCTGAGGAACATCTATTTGCCTGATTTGGTTTTGAAGACGGGTGATGGTGGCATTGTTTTCAGCGAGTTTCTGGGTGTTTTCTTTCAGTCTATGAGAAGAATATCCCCATTCCAATTCAACATTTTGGTCAACACCGCTGTATGGCACTCCCGTTGGCATAAAGGAGTGGGCACCGCTTTGAGCTTCCACGTTCCGTTGGTTAGCAGAATGCGTCGATGCGTTGTCATTTCTCCATTTTGTGTCTTTGTCTATTTGGTCTTGGTACTCGATGTTTTGCTTGGTGAGTTCTGTTATCTTCTCTTCATAGGCTCTGGCTTTCGCGGCACGTAAAATGGCTGCCGCAAGATCATTGTACTTGCCGGCTGCCTGACCAGTCAGAATAGCTTCATTGGTGAGGTCTTTGAAATAGCTGGGGTACTTTTCCTTTAATGCAAGAACAGCTTTGGTTCTCTCATCAATGGAAAGAGTCGTGTCTTGTGTTGTGCTGTAAAGCCTATTGAGTTCGGCGATTTCCTTGGCACAACTTTCAGCCGCCTTTTTGTCGGCATCGGCAATGACCTGTTGGGCATAAGACAATTCTTCGGTTCCTGACACAGCCTTCTTTAACAATCCTATCAGTGCCTCAAGTCCCTCCAGTGCGACGGTGATGGCCGCAGTAAGGGCAAATGTCTTTGCAGCGGTTTTCGCAGCAGTGAAGAATCCTTCGACAGCAACCTTGGCCGTGAGCATGCCTTTTTGCCACGAAGAGCCAGTCGCAAACGCCGCCGCATCCTCGTAAGCCTTGATTTCAGCAGTTTTCGCTTTGTGAAGATTTTTCTCCGTAACCGCAAGCTGCTGTTTCTGGATGAGGATTTTCTGCTCTATTACAACTCGCTCGGTGCCCGACGCAGACTCGGCCTGCGCTTTCAGGTTCTCGATGGTCTTGCGTTGCTGGACTTCCTGCTCGGCAAGGGCGTTCACCCTCGCAGTGCAGGACTCTGCGGCGGAAACGACAGAGGAACTTGCCACATTTGATGAGGAACGAATATGCTCGACAAGCTTGGTCAATGAAAAGGCGGCAATGACATTCGCAACAAGTGTCTTGAAATCCTCGAAATTGTCACGGACATATTTTATGCCCTCGGTAAGCAACTGAATAGGGCCTACCAGTTTGTCCTTGCTGTTGTCAAATACGGTTATCAAGAAACTTTCCCAAGCGGAGTTCAAACTTGCCACGGCTGTGCTGTAATCCCCGAAGGACTGCTGGAACATCCTGTCGGTGGTTCCGGCGGCCTCCCCGATGATGAGCATTTTCTCGTCGAGACCCTCAAGCGAGTTCATCAGCGTTAGCGCGGACGGAGCCGCCAAGCGTCCAAAGACATCGCCCAGTTCCTTGACAGAGTTCGCAGATTGCATGATTCCACTGTCGGCCAGCCTCTTCAGCGTGGCCACCAAGCCCTCCGTCCTCAACGTGTTCTGGTCTATCTCTATGCCGTACTGCTTGAACACGGCGGTCTGAGCCGCTGTCGGTGAGGTTAGACCCATCAGGATCTGCTTGAGCATCGTGCCGGCGTTCGCCCCCTTGATATTGTTGTCGGCGAGCACACCAAGGGCAGCATTGGTCTCCTCGAAGGAGATTCCGAGCGTGTATGCCAGCGGGGCGGTATTCTTCATTGCCTCGTTCAGAAGGGATATGTTGGTAGCAGAAGAAGCGGAAGTCTTAGACATCACGTCTGCGACACGTGTGGCGTCGCTGACTTCAAGATGGAACGAATTGAGCATGTTCGTCGTGATGTCGGCAGCCTCCCCGAGTTCTATGACGTTGGCCTGCGCGAGATGCAGGGTCTGCTCCAGCACGTCGGTGGCGTCGGCCGCGGATAGGCCGTTTCTGGTCAGGTTCTCCAGCGCCTCGGCAGACTCCGTGGCGGTGTATCGGGTGGAACCTCCGAGCCTCAGCGCCTCCTCGCGGAGCATGACGAAGTCCTCTTTCGTCGCGTTGGTGACAGCCCTGACTTTCGCCATCTGGTCCTCGAACGACGAACCGACCTCGGTCATGCTTGATATGAGCTCCCTGCCTCCGAGAGCAATGCCGAGACCGCCGAGGGCGGATGAGAGAAGCCCCTTTAGATTGCTGGCCTTCTCCCCCAGCACTTCGAGGGAGGTGGCTGCATCCTTGTAGTTTCCCACGTTGCGGTAGAAACGCTGTGTGGCGTATTCCGCTTCCTTCAATTCGGTCGTGACGGCGTTGATCTTGTCCTTCAGCTGCTTACCGGCGGCGCTCTCCCGCTCCGCCTTGCTCATGGCGTCGTAAGCCTGCGTGAGTGTCGAAAGCTGGGCACGCAGCTGGTTAAGGGAGCCGTTCTGCTCTTTCTGGACCTTGATTTGGTTCATCACCTGCCTCGTTAGCTGGAGGTTCGCGTTTTGCTGCAGTCGTATGTACTGCTGGGAGGCTGCTATCTGCTCGTTGTATTCCTGACGGGTGATGGTGCCCTCCTTGAGCTGCTTCTTCAGCTCCTTCTCACGCTCCTTGGCATCGTTGATGTTCCCCTGGTACTCCGCCATTTTCTTGATGGCGTCGTCGTACTTGACTTTTATCTCAAGTATCTTGGTTACAGCCTCGTTCATTGTTGTCTTCTGTTATTGATTAGGGTGTTGGGTATCCTGAGGAGCCTGACGGTGGAAAGCCCGTCGCTCCTGCGCTTGATGGAAATGATGCCGAAATAGCTGTTGAACTGGCGTAGGAACACAGGGATGCTCATGTCAAGGCTACTGAGAGTGAAGTCATCGACATCCATGTTCACCGTCACGACATAGGGATGGCGCAGCATCTCGGAGAACACGACATACCGCTGCCACACCTCGCTGCTCTTGTTCCGGAAATTGATGGGCTCGAATATCATGGTGTCGCGGAGCATGTTCACCCACGACAAATCTGTGAGCTGGTTCGTCTGCCCCGATTCTGAAGAAGCTTGCAACCAAAAGGCGTCCGTCCCGATAATTTCTGAAAGTGTTTTCCCAAGTGAGACACGTACACCGATATGCGGCTTGCATTCTTTCAAGACATATCCGTCTATCTCGTCGGCAAAGGTCCAGTTTGAGGCGGGGTATTTCTGGTAGTTCAACACCTTCCCCGGCTCGTATATCGGCACCGAGGCCATGCCGTTCCTTGTCTTGCTTCCCTCGAACGGCAGGGTGAAGATATCGACGGAATCTTGAAGGTAGTCGTCATCGATGTCGAAGAAATCGCTGAACAAGGGGTTGTCCTCGTCGTCATCCTTGTACCACAGCCAGTTCCGCTGTCCCCAGTCCGTCAGCTCAAATTCAATCTGTGACGGCATCCCGTCCTCAACCACGAAGGAGGTCCAGTCCACAGCCTTGCCCACATTGTCGACAAGGTCCCTGTATAGCGTCAGCTTCAGGGTGTTGTTGACGATGACCGGGTATGCCCCGATGAGATAGAATATCCCCTTGAGGAAGTCTATCGGCTTGATATCAGGGAAATTCGGCTCCAGGTATAGCGGAGATTTCTCCTCGCTATTTTGGGAAATCCCGTAAAACTGCTCGTGCCAAGGCAAGGGAGTGGTGATCTCCGGGATGATTTCGATGTAGTTGTCGTATTCGGGAATGTCTATCGTGTATCCATATCCCCTAAGTTCCGATACCTTGTTTGCGAATTCCTGCTCATGCCCCAGATACGCCTTCGCCCATCCGTCAATCCATACACGCCTACCCTGGCGAATCTCTATGACATCGTCCCACACGCCTTGCCCCTGATGGGAGCCTTTCCACGAATCGTCGGCAGGTGTGTCGTTGTCTCCAACTTCCTCCCACTCGTCGACGTACTCATACTTGACAACGTACAGTCCCGTACCCCAATCTAAGAATGCAGTGGGCATTTTTTCGATGCTGGTCGCCGTCAGGCTGAGCAGTTTGGAAGCGCTTTCCTTGTTGTCGCCGTTAACGATGGCAAGTTTCACATTGCCAACCAGCTCAGCCTCGGTCATTCCAGATTCCTGTCTGTCTATGAACACCCTGACATGGACATGCACTTTGTATTTCATCTTCTGATATACTCCGACCCATCCGTACACGGGCGTGGTCTGGCCGCTGGGGAACAGCCAATAGACACGGGACATGAAGGCGGGATAGTCGCCATAGAGCCAGGTATGCTCTTCTCCCCCCTGCGATCTCGTAAGATGCCAGGTGTTCCTGCACTGGTTCTGCACATACTCGCTGTCGTGCCATGTTGTCATCGGTATGTAAAGGCTGTCGAGTAATTTCTCCGTCACCACTGACACCTCGCCGGTCAGGAAATCGACATACTTCCTGCTCAGGTCATAGGCGACACCGTACTTTCTGAAAATCCTGTCCATGAGCCAGGTCACCTTGAAACTGGGAAGGTAGTAAGTATAGCCCATCATCTCGTCCCCGATCACCCCGCTGTCATAGGCAAGGCAGACGACGTTCTCGCCGAGTTCGTCGCTGATTTTCCAGTTTGACCACCGTTCCCATAAGATTGTTGTCGGATTGTCCTCAGGACCTCCGAACACCTCCGGCAGCGTCCTGTCCTCGTCGATGACATCCTGCATCACGGACAGGCTCCCCCATGTCAGCACGACCTTGTAAAAGTCCTTCTCGGTACCGATGAGGTAGGCGTTGGCGTTTCCGAGCAGGTCGATGCCGTTGCAGTAGTAGCGTGCGCTCATCCTTCTCCCTATGGGTGTGCGCCCTCCGTTGGCGAATACATAGGAATTGTGGGCCGCATCCTCTGCAGACTCGAACACTTTCCGGTTGTTGGCCGTCATGGGGAGCTTGATGGTGTAGGAATGGCTTACCTTGAGCTTGCTGATGTTGGAGAGCATCACGGACTTCCATTCGAGCGTGATGTCAGACGTGCCGATGTTCACCAGCTTTCCGTCAATATACAATGCCTCAAATTGTTTCATAATGCCTTAATGCTAATGATAAGATAGCCAATAAACGCCATGGCAGATACAGAAAGGAGAAAGACGGCGCCGAGAATCATGTACGCGCAGCCGAATGCGACATTCTCATCATCCGACGCGGTGCGCTGACGCTCCTTGTGGGCGAGACTTGCGAAGCCATCCAGGAAATCGTAAACAACTTTCATAGCGATTGTGCGTTGATGTTGGGCAGTTCAATTTCGAACTCGAAGTCTTGCAGGATGTCGGTGGTCCGCTTGTTGGTGCTCTTAGCGATGCGGACAGGTTCCCATCCAGCCACGCTGCCAGGGTGGTAGAGGTCGATGACCGGGGAGGTCAGTATGCTTTCGAGCATCCTATAGTCCTCGGCCGAGACATTCGGGGCGCAGAGCATCAGCGACACTTCACCGAAGAAGTACTGCTGCCGCTTGATGTTCCGGAAACTGTTGCCCTCACGGTCGGCATAGTTCATGGTCAGCTCGTTTCCCCCGTCGTCGTTCTTCACTTTCCTGACTCCCTCGCTGAAGAGCCAGAACTGCAGTCTCCCGTGCCTGTCAATCCACCGCAGGAAAACGCCTTCCGAACTGTCATCCCGCACGAACATGATGGTCTGCGAGCCGACAGGCTGGAAGGTGTAGTCGAAGGTGTAGTCCCATGCGGAGTCTATGACGAAACTGTTTCCCGACGGGTTTCTCTCAGAGAAGCTCAATCCGTTGAAGACGGTCACCGTCATGGGGAAGTTGGTGAACCAGCGCACCGTCCTCTCTCCGTTGAAACGCTCGCCGGGCGCGATATAGCCCCACACGGCGATAGTCGTGAAAGTGAACTCGTTGTTTCCGTCCGACACATCGACCGAGACGCTTTTCGTCCGCTCATTGATGATGTTGTAAGTGTCGAAAAGAAGCTGGAGCGCCCTGGAAATGTTGGCGACACAGGTCTGGTCAAAACACATGAACTCAAGAGGGTAAATCGTGTTTCCATCACTAATGGTGACCGACAGCGAAGTGGCCGAGCACCCACTGACTTTGATGTAAGTCGGGTTGAAGGCAAAGCATATCTCGTCGGGGTAGGATATGCTGCCGAGGCTATGATTCGTCGTTCTCATCTTTCTTGTATTGTTGGTGAATGGTTTCTATTTCAAGGCTCAGCACGCCGGCGACCCCTTCCCCTATTTTAGAAAGAGCGTCCTCCAATGCGCTGGAATAGATGTCCCTCGGCATTTTCTTCCTGTGCAGGACGGTACCGCGTTTCATTATCGAGTATGCAATCGCCCCGCTGAGGCCGTTAAGTTTCTGCTCGGGCGAGAGTGAGGCTGTCACCCCTTTCGGCTGGAAATCGTTGTAGCCCACGCCCTTGTCCTGTACCCATTTCCTGATGATGGAGACGAAGTCGCGGGGCACGGGACCGGGGCCCCTGCCATGTTCGGCGGCCAGCAACGCCTTGGATCCCGTCAAGGTGGCGGTGTCGCCGTTCACCTCGATGTTCAGTGAAGCGGAGGTTCTGCCGCTGGCATTGTACCCTGCCTCAGCCATGCGTTTCTGAATGGCGGCCTTCAGGCCCTCCATTTCACGCCTTACGATGTCCTTTATTCCGTCCATCACCTCCTGATGTCAATGTCACAGAGGCGGATGCCCCTCACTTCCCTGATTCTCGGCTGAATGATGACACCCGAAATGATGCTGTCAAGGATGTCTATGGGAACTTGGTACCGCAACTCCCCCTCGATGGGTTCGAACAGGCCGCTCTTGTTGCAGGCATCCACGAATGCCAGCACGAGCCTTTTCATCCTCTCCACGATGGAGTCGTCATGGACGGCGTTCTCGTCGATGGCTGCTCTGTCAAGGAAAGCGATGGCGGCATCCGGCAAATCCCTTGCCTGCCCGTTCTTCAGTATGAAAGTGCCCGCAGCGGGCAGCAGGTACACGATGCACGGCGTAGGAACGGTGTCCAGTTCGATGTTCGTCCGCGTCCAGTCGTTGAAAACATAATGGACTTCCCCAAACGGAGGAACGTCCACGCACAGCCCGTCGTCAGTGCCTTCTCCCACGGGATTGCCCATCATTCTCACGACGGCACGGATTTTCCCTTCGACGGTGCCCAACTGCCCCTCCGTGTCGTTGGAGACGCTCTGCGACACCCGTTTCTCCCCGGTCTTTCCTGTCTTCATCTTCTCTTTGTTTTGCTCTTGGATTTATACACTTCCCGGAGGCGTTTCTCATACCTCCTTATCTCGTTATCGTTCATCATGCAGCGGAAGATGCGCACCCACGGCACGTCACGCACTTTCTCCTGGTCGCTGATGCCCATTCTCTTGGCGTACCAGTCGAGTACGCCGAAGCTTCCGAACTTCAGCCGTTCTATGCCTGCGATTTTCTCCTCGGAGTCGTAGTCTGGCTTGATTCTCCCGAAGATGTCGTTGATGCGTCCGACCTCACTGTTGCAGAAGGACACGAACCACAGGATGCGCTCCACCCTCTCTTCCCACACATCTTCCTCCGACACCTCCAAAAGGGACGTGCAGCAGTTCACGAGGGCCTCCACCCCCTCTCCGCTGTCGTGCAGGTCATCGAGCTGCCCGTAGGTGATGAGGTTGAGATTTTCCGGGACATCCTTTCCGCATACCTTCGGGGGGCGCGGCAGGCGTTTTATCGCGGCGTACTGCTCCTCCCGTTCCTCCGGTGAGCAGCACTCGAAGCAGAGCGCATACTGCCTGAATGTCATCGGCTGCGTGTCCTTGGTCTCATTCTTGTCCATTTTTCCGTTTCGGTTTGCGTTGTCAGTCGTTGGAATAGGTTGTCGTCCTTATCTCCATCCCGCCGCCGCCCGATGCGACCACGCGGAAGTACATCAGCATGATCAAAGCGTCGAGGTAGTCCGGGGAGTGTCCGAGGATGACCTTCATGGTCTCCTTCTTGATGATGTCGAGCCTGTTGGTGTCCCTGTCGATGTACGCCTGCTTGAGGGCACCCAGCTCGTCCATGATCCTCTCCCTCTGCTCGTTGGTGCAGATGATGCGCAGCGCACGCTTGTTGATGAGTTCGGCAAGCTTGAACGCACATTGCGCCTTGATGGTGGCATACTGCTTGTCGAATGGCGGGAATCCTCCGTGGAACTCCTTGATGCCATTGAGATAGGACTCCAAGAAGGAACCCATTCCGTCGGCGTCGACGATGGTGTACGACCTCGGAACGGAATCCTTTATCATCACGTTCTTCAGGTGTTCCTCCACCACTTTGCCCGGTGAGTATGTCAGGTCGACAGGTATTCGTATCACGTTTCCCCTGGCACTCATCACTACGAACCTGTCACGTCCCTTGCCTGCGATATCCGCAGAGCAGGTCGGCATTCCCACCTCCGGGATGTGCTCGTTGTAGAACAGGTCGTTGATGGCGTCATAGTCGCATAAGGTGGCTGGGTCGTCATCGTACTCGAAGTTCCCGAAGTACAGGCGTTGCACCGTGATGGGGTCGGCCTGGAGCAGGTTGTCAATGTACGCTTTGTCAAGATGGGGGTTGTCCGTCGGCAGGGACTTTACGAACCTCCTGGTCTTCCGGAGCGTCCCCTCCTTGGCCGGCTTGACGAAGTCATTGTATATCCAGTTTCGTCTCGGGTTGCAAGTGTAGAGGGCCTTCGGTATGGTGCGCCACTTGGTGCCATCCGGATTGGTGCCGCTCAACAGCGAGAAACGTCCCCTCAGCACCGATATGGCCTTCTCCGAGATTTGCTGCGCCTCGTCAAGGAAAGCATCCGTGATTTCCAGCGAGCCGATGCGGTCGAACTCCGGGTCGGATGGCTTCAGCTTCAGGTCGAAGAAGAATATCTGGCTGCCGTTGGCGAACGTGGCTATCTTGTGCGTCTCGCTGTACGTCACGTAGTCCCGCATCTCCAGCGCCTTGAGCACCTTGAAGAAGGTCACCAGCGTCGTGGTCTTCAGCCGCACTGACTCCTCCCTGGCGATGATTCCCACCGAACCCGCCATTTGCACACGCCGCAGAATCTGCCACAGGCAGCCGAGCCATGATTT
>FLNZ01000104.1_pt1 | contig 13228 bp, 13 predicted proteins | sample 1140391 | NCBI WGS metagenome assembly FLNZ01 (sample SAMEA3878171, study PRJEB12797) | bioreactor metagenome | biome: Moose rumen | place: Sweden | collected 2011-10
CAGCCGCCGGTAGCCCCGGTCGCCGATGCGCCCGTTGCAGAAATCAAGCCCGCCCCCGCTGGCGGTGGTTCGGCAGGCTCACCAACCGTTACGCCGTCAGTGAGCGACGGCGAAGCACATTCAACTACAGTCGAACCGCACGAACAGGAAAACTCGTAGATGCTGAAGCCTGTCCTGGAACAAAGTCGCGCCCTCCCCTGGAAAGTCGGGAACAAGGTCATCCCCTGTTCTACACCTCTCGTGATGGGAATCGTGAACGTGACTCCAGACAGTTTCTTTGACGGCGGCAAGCACAACTCGCCCGAGGCAGCCTACGAGCATGCAGTATCGCTCCTGCAGCAGGGCGCGGACATTCTCGATATCGGCGGCGAAAGCAGCAGGCCCGGTAGCGCCCCCGTAAGCGAGCAGGAAGAAATGGACCGCGTGTGCCCCGTAGTGGAGGCGCTCGCTCAGCTTGCAAACATTTCGGGCGACCTGGAGAATCCGGGTTCCCGCGAATTCTACATCTCGGTCGATACCGTAAAGTCACGTGTCGCGCGCGAATGCATGAAACTCGGTGCGCACATCATAAACGACATCAGCGCCTGCGCGATGGACCCCGAAATGGCGGGAGTCGTCGCAAGTACCGGCGCAAGCGTGGTACTCAACCACATGCGCGGGACCTTCGGGAACATGCAGCAGGATTTCAAGCCCTATGCGAACGTGGTCGCAGAGGTGCGCGAAGAACTGGTATCGCGCGCGGAAGCCCTCATCAAGGCGGGCGTCGAGAAGTCCAAAATCTGCATCGACCCCGGCATCGGTTTCGGGAAGACCGCTCAGGACAATATCGACCTGATGAAATCCACCGAAGAATTCCTCGCGGAAGGCTACCCCATCCTTGTGGGCACATCCCGAAAGTCCTATATCGGGAAGATTGCGGGCCTCGAAAAGAGCGACAGGCTCATCCCCACCATCACCGCAGGCATTATTGCAGTCCTCGGGGGTGCATCCGTACTCCGCGTTCACGACGTGCGCGAGACAAAAGAATCTATACTTTACCTGGAGGCACTGAAGACCCGTGGTACTGTTTAAACTTTTTGACGTCATCGACGTGAGAATGGCCGACATCCTGGATGTCCTCCTGATTTCCATTCTCCTTTACTACGTGTTCCTGCTGTTCCGCGGTACACGCGCCGTGCAGATGATCGTGGGTGGCCTTTTGCTGATTGTCGCCTGGCTCATCGCGCAGTGGTGGGAACTGCGGAGCATCTCGTGGATTCTCAGTAACCTTACCGGAATCGGTATTATCGCACTCGTGATTCTTTTCCAGCCCGAAATCCGAAGCGCCCTTACCCGCATAGGCCAGACCATAAGCCGCGCGGACATACGGCAACTGTTCTTCCATTCCAGCGGCCTTGACGAAGTTACCGAATCCATTACGTCTGCAGTGCAGGACCTCGCCAAGAATCATGTGGGTGCGCTCATCGTGCTCGAAAAGCGCGTGGGCCTGCGCAACTACGAAGAGACCGGTGAAATTCTGAACGCCCGAATCAGTTCACGCCTGCTGAGGGCCCTGTTCTTCCCAAATTCCGCCCTCCACGACGGCGCAGTGCTCCTGAACAGCCACAGCATCGTCGCCGCAGGCTGCATCCTCCCCATGCCCACGGGTAACGCCGAAGGCGATGCGGGCTACGGCATGCGTCACCGCGCCGCAAAGGCACTCGCCGCAGAATGCGATGCCATGGTGATTGTCGTTTCCGAAGAGACGGGCGGCATTTCCATCGCCTACCGCAACAGCCTGCGCCGCAAGCTTTCCATCAAGGAACTTGAAGCCGAAATCAAGCGCCACTGGGCAGAACTCTTCCGCGAACAGGTCGTTGTACCGGAGAAGGTCGACGTAGAAGACAACTAGCAATAAACTTTTTTAGAACTACGGCAATATGAACGAGAACAACGAAAATACGCAAGAAAGCAAGAACGCGAGCAAGAGAAAGAAGAAGAACATCGCCGTACTGGTTATCATGTTCCTTCTGCTCGTCTGCCTTTTCATTGTGCAGTGCCAGCTTGACAAGATTAAGCAGGAAGCACAGCAGAAGGCTCAGGAAACAGAACTGGAAGCGCGCCAGAAGCATATTCTTGATAGCCTTCGCAGGCTCGAGCAGGCAAAGGCCGACAGCCTCGCGAACGCAGAAGCCGCACGCATCGCCGACAGTTTACGCCTTGCAGACAGTGCTAGAGTCGCAGACTCCATACGCGTCGCCGATTCGCTCGCCTCGCTCAAGCCCGAAATAAACAAGGATAGCCTGCGCCACGTGCGCGACAGCATCAAGCACGTGCGCGACAGCATCGCAGCCGCCGACAAGGCCCGCAACGATTCGCTCGCGGCAGTCGCCGACAGCCTCGCAAAAGTTGAGAAGGCCCGCCTCGATTCTCTCGAAAAGAAACGCGTGCAAGACAGCATTCGCGCCGCAGACCAGGCTCCGCCCTCCGCCGAAATCGTACCGCCGAGCGGCCGCTACTACGACCCCATCAAGCTGAAGGTCAAGTGCGACGAAATCAAGTGCAAGACGTTCCTTTCTATCGGTGACACGCTGAACCCCGTAGAGGCAGGCAAGGCCGTGGAATACAACAAGACGGGTAGCGTGTTCTACTTTGCGGAAGATTCCGTCGGGAACCGCACCAAGTGGGAAGAAGCAAAATACGACATGGCATCGGACAACGTGTGCGGCAAGAACGCCTACCCCGTGCCCGTTGGCGGGAAGACCGTTTGCGTGGACGCCTACGAATACCCGAACGAAGCCGACGCCACCCCGCGCGATATGGTGAGCCAGGAACAGGCGGAAGAACTCTGCAAGCAGGCAGGCAAGCACCTCTGCAGCATCGACGAATGGCAGGCAGCATGCCGCGGCAAGGACAAGACGCGTTTCTCGTACGGTGACGGCTACAAGCAGAACAAGTGCAACACGAACACCAAGGCCATGAAACGCAGTGGACGCAAGGAACAGTGCCGCAGTTGGTTCGGCATGTACGACATGAATGGAAACCTGTGGGAATGGACCTCGACCAAGAGCAAGGACCACCCGAACATGTTCCTCGTGGCAGGCGGTGCCTGGAACACGAACAACGAAAGCAAGTGCACCGACAGCAAGTTCAGCTTCTATCCGCAGAACCAGTACCCGAGTGTCGGCTTTAGGTGCTGCAAGTAGGCGGCTGCGCCGCAGTGTGAAGTGTGTAATGTGTATTTTTCTCGTAGAGGATAATTCTACTAAGGTGCCAAAGCATCAGGTATCGTTTAAGTCATTTCTCATTCCACATCCCACATTCCACACTATTCTAAAAGTTCTACATGCAGGTGTTCGGCTTCGCCCTTTTCCCACAGCACGCGGAAGCGGTACCCCAGACGCAACTGGGCCATTTCGACCAACTCGCGGCGCTTGTTCATCGGCAGGTTAACTATCCGAAAATCTAGCGCGGCATTCATGTAGTGCTTCGAGTTCTTCACATGGTACGGGTAGTCGTTCCCGCTCGTAATTACGGGCACGTAGTCATCGCTCATCACCTTATGGAAGCAATGCACCACCTCGATTCCGGCGCTATCCATCGCAGGGAGCAGGCTTTCAAGATACACGCCCTCCTTCTGGCGGGTTCTCTTAAGCAAAAGCAGGTGCACACCCTGCTGGTTGAACGGCTTGTTTTTCGCCTTCAGGCTGCGCAGGTATTCTTCTGCATCAAAAACGATTTCCTCGTGCTTGATTTCGACATGCGGAACAGGCTTTATTTTAGATTTCAAAAAGAAGTAACCGCCCACCACAGCCGCAATGGCAAGAATGGGCGCAATTAAATACAAATGTTTAACAAAAAATTGCATTTTCCCGCACACAAAAATACTATTTTAATGGCATGAAAAAGATTCTCGCCCTCATTACCGTTTCCATTCTCCCCCTGATGTTCACCGCCTGCGGTCAAAAGACCGGTACGGAATCCTATATCGGCTACTGGCAGAGCGACGCGAACACAATCTTTGAAGTCCTTACCGAGAACGGCGAAGACTTCATTATCCGCAACATCTACGGCGACCTCACTGCAAAGGTCGTGGATGGCGCTCTCCGCGGCAAGAACAACGTTGATATGGACTACTCCATGACGGTGAAGGGCGATTCCGCATACTACCTGTTCGCTGACATCACTACCGGCTACAAGCGCATCACTAAAGAAGAATACGACAAAATCTTCGCGACGCTCTCCAAGCCCGCAATCCAGTAATTCCGGATTACCCGCAAAAAGTTTAAAGCCGCTGTAAAGCGGCTTTTTTCGTTTGCAGTTTTTTTATTGTTTGTTGTTTATTGCTTATCGTTTGTCGTTTATCGCGCGCGGCCTACTTGCCGCTCATCGTCTCGACAACAATCTGTTCGAGCGCCTTCGCGTTGGGCACGCCGCTCCACACGCCCTTGATGTAGCCCTCGCTATCGAGCAGCATGAGCGTCGGTACGGCGCGAATCCCGTAACGCATCCACATTTCTTTCTTTGCGTCGCGGTAAAGCGGGTACGGCGAGCGGTGCTGCCTCTCGTAGAAGGCATTGAGCGTCGGGAGCGCTTCGTCTGCAATGCCGATGACTTCCAGCCCCTGGTTGCCGAGCTTGTTGTAGAGGTTCTCGAGAATCGGGAGCGTCTGCCTGCAGGGGCCGCACCATGTGGCCCAGAAATCAAGCAATGTCGCCTTCGGTTTATCTTTCCGCCTGTCGGCATTCTGGTAGAAGTTCTTGCCGAATTCCGCCATCTTGCTCCCGATGGCAGAACCCGTGAGGCTGCTGATGTCATCGGGGCGGTCGGTGAGTTTTACCTTGAGGTTTTTCTTCTTGCCGTCGCGCAGGATTTCGACCGCAACTGTAGCGCCCGTCTTGGAACCGGAAATGACGGAGGTTATCTGCGACATGTCGGCAAGCGGCTTACCCGCAAAGCCGATAACCTTGTCACCCGCGACAATGCCCGCGGCCATACAGCCCGAACCGGGATGCACGCCCTTCACGTCGAGTGCCAGGTGGTTCTCGAATTCAGTCTTCTTGAAAATAAGCCCGAGCCACGGACCCGCAAACGAGGGAACCGTAGCAAATACAATCAGCAACAGTGCAGATAAACTAAATCGCATAGTCTAGCCTCTAAAAGAACAATACGGAAAATTTCAGGTAAAGGAAGAACCTTACCGGCTCCACAATCGGCAAGTGCTCGTTTTCCTTCTCGACAGGCTCGCCTATCACGTAGCTGCCAAAGAATTCAAGCCTCCCTGCAATCGAGCCCTTGTCAAAAAAGAGAATGTCACGGCCATACCCGAACGACACCACCGGCGAAAAATGCGAGCCGTCCTCGTGATCGAGGTAGAAGCCCGATACCGCAAACTTGAGGAAGTCATCGTGACCGGAGCGCATGAGCGAGCCCAGAAAATACCAGTGCCAGTCAATGCCCGCCTCCAGGAATTCGGCAGCAAACGGAACCGTCCCGAAAACTCCGAGAGAATGATTCTTGTGCAGCCTGTATTCAGCATCGACGCCCACCGAACCATCGAAAGTCTTGAGGTAGTAGTCAAGCGAGGCTCCCCCGCCAAACAGGAACGAGGGCAGCGGGCGTTCATCCTTCTTTGCGCGGTCCTCTATGGGTAGCCCCATAAAGTCATCGGCCAGGCACATGCCCGCGACAAACAGAACCACCAGCAAAGTAAGAGAACGGAGCATCATCCAGACAAACTAAACAGAGCGGACCATCGGCTTCTTGGGATTACGGTCATCGTATTCGCCAAGCGACTTGTAGCCGTCGTTTAGCAGGGCATCGTAAAGTTCGTTGCGCATGGCATGTGCGGCCATCCAGCGAAAGGCCACCACGGAGTAGCACTGCACCGCATCGACACCGAGTTTGATGAGGTCGTAAATCTTGTAGCCGTGGTCAATGCCGCCGCACGCAATAACGCTCATCTGCGGGTAATGCTCGCGGATGTACTTCACGTTCCAAACCATGTTATCGAACAGGGGCCTGCCCGACATTCCACCGCAGTCGCCATCGGCACGGAGCGGGGTCAAGTCTTCGTACTTTGCATTCATCGGAAGTTCGCTCATCTTCGCCGTCGGGTAGGTATTGCCAACGACCACACCGTTCACGCCGGTCCGGACAAGCATATCCATAATAGAAATCAGGTGACGTTCCGAAAGGTCGGGGCTAAGCTTCGCGTACACCGCCTTCCTGAGCGTCTGGGAATTTCTCACGTTCATGATTTCGGTAAAGATGCGTTCCGAGAAACTCATGTCCAAATCGACGCGCGACTCGCCCGTATTGGGGCAACTCACGTTAATCTCGATGTAGTCCGCCGCACGGTAGGCAATCGAGAAACTCTCGACGATATCCTTCAGTTTTTCTTCAGGGTCCGAAAGGCCCGGAGTCTCCGCAACGGAAATGCCCACGCAGAGTCCGGCCTTGTGCGCCTTCACGAGCTGAGAATCTACGCGGCGCGCGATAACCTCGACACCCTCGTTGTTGAGGCCCATGCTGTTGTGGATAGCGCGGTCTTCTTCCAGAAAGCCAATGCGCGGCCTGTGGGTGTTGCCCTCGCGGAAATGGCGCGTGGCAGTACCGACCGTAATGCCGCCAAAGCCCACGTTCGCGTAATCCCTTATACGGAGAGCAGTCTTGTTCGCACCGGCAGCCAGGATGATGGGGCACCCGAGGTAAAGCGAATTGCTGCGGTCCGAAAACGTAATTACACGACGGAGCGGCTTCGAAAGATCGGGACGGCCGCCCATGAAGGGGATAAACGGAGCAAAACGTGCGACGTGCTTGAACGAGTCGTGCCTGAACTCCGGAGACTTGTGGAAAATCTTACGGATAAGCGCAAGAACCTTGTCGCTAAAACGCAAATAATATTCGTGGTTGATGCAATCATTCGCCATATTATTTAAATTACAAAAAAAAGAGGTAACAAAAGTGCTTTTGAACGTAGAAAAGACTACTCATGCAAATTTCGACGGCTATATCGAGGCCCTCAAGCGCCTTGTGCGCATTCCATCCATCAGTTTTGACAACTTTGACCAGAAATTCGTGCAACAGAGCGCAGAAGCCGTAAAGGCGATGTTCGAGGAGGCGGGGCTCAAGAATGTGCAGTTCTTGCTGCCGCCAAGCGGGAGAGCGACCGTATATGCGGAGAGCCTCACGAGCCCCGACAAACCCACGATTCTGCTCTACGCGCACCACGACGTGCAACCCACCATGCGCGAGGCCCTGTGGAACAGCGCTCCGTTCGAACCCGAGATTCGCGGCGACCGCATCTACGGGCGCGGCACCGCCGACGACAAGGCGGGCATAATCACGCACCTTGCGGCATTCAAGCAAGCCCGCGAACTGCTCGGCGACAAGGGTCCGAACCTCAAGTTTATCATCGAGGGCGAAGAGGAATCCGGGAGTGCGGGCTTCGCAGAAATATTGCGCGAGCACGCGAAACTCCTGAAGTGCGACGCGGTGATTGTGGCCGATCTCGGGAACTTCGCGAAGGGGACTCCCTCCATCACGACAACTCTCCGCGGGATGAGCGCGGTGAACATCACCCTCCGCAGCACCAAGACGCCGCTCCATTCCGGCAGCTGGTCGGGCCCGATTCCCGACCCCGCGCAGGCACTCTGCCGCATGATAGCATCGCTGACCGACGAGCGCGGGAACATCGCCATCCCGCATTTCGAGGATGGCCTCGTACCGCCTACGCCCGAGGAACTGGAATCGTACCGCAGCCTCGGCTACAGCGAAAAGACGTTCCGCAGCGAGAGCGGCGTTTTGGACAAAGTAAGCCTCACCGTCCCCGAAGGGGAAATTCTCGAGTCGCTCTGGCGCAGGCCATCCATCGTAGTGACCGCGATGGAGTCGGGCAACCGGAGCAACGCGGGTAACGTGTTGCAGGACTGCGCCTACGCCCGCATCGGAATCCGGCTTGCGCCCGGCATGAACGCGGACCGCTGTTCACAAATGCTCGTGGACTTTTTGAAGGCTCAGGTCCCGAACGGGCTCGAATTTACCGCCGAAATCGAGGACGGAGCAAACCCGTTCGTCACCGACACGCAGCACCCCTTCTTCAAGAAGATGAGCGAAGCAATGGCGCAAGCCTACAAGAACGATACCAAGTTCATCGGCTGCGGGGCAAGCATCCCGGGTGCAGAACTCTTCCGCAAGACCTTCGGCGACATTCCCATACTGCTCACCGGCCTCGAGGACCCCGAATGTGCGGCCCACGGCGAGAACGAGAGCCTCTACCTGCCCGATTTCGAGGCAGGCATTGTCGCCGAGACGCTGTTCTTTATGTCGCTGGCATAGGGCGACCCCATTTTTTTAGAATTTGCTATATTGAAAAACATGGAAAAGAAACTGGTTGTACTGACGGGCGCAGGAATTAGCGCAGAATCCGGACTCCGCACCTTCCGCGGAAACGACGGGATGTGGGAACACGAGAACATTGAGGACGTATGCACGCCCGGCGCACTCAGGCGCGACCCGAAGCGCGTGAAGGACTTCTACAACTTCTTGCGCAAGGGACTCCCCGAACACAAGCCGAATGCAGCCCATATCGCCCTCGCCGAACTCGAAAAACGCCTGGGCGACCGTTTTCTGCTGGTGACCCAGAACGTTGACGACCTTCATGAGCGCGCTGGCAGCAAGCGCATTTTGCACATGCACGGCGACTTGATGAAGCTCCGCTGCATGAAGGACGAACGTCACGAATTCATGTTCAACGGCGAAGAGACTCTCGATACCAAGTGCCCGTTCTGCGGCGCAGGGACACGCCCCGACATCGTGTTCTTCGAAGAAGTCCCGCTTTACATGGACTTGATTCAAGATGCACTCCGCAACTGTGACGAATTCGTATACATCGGCACGAGCAGCGTCGTTTACCCCGCCGCCGGTTTCAAGAACTTTGCCAAGCGTTTTGGAGCGAAGGTAACATGCCTTAACCTCGAAATCCCAGCACACGACCCGGATACCGACGTATTTGTGCAGGGCAAGGCGACCGAAATCGTTCCCAAGTGGTGCAAAGAGTTTAAGTAAAACGCGCGACCAACGCGCGATAAAATTAGTTTGTATAAAATGCCGCGACTTAGCGAATCCGAAGCTTTAGACCTGTTTTTAAACGCGCCGCTCGACGAACTCTGCGCACGCGCAAACGCCGAGAAAGAACGCCTGCACGGGAAATCCGTGTACTGGGTGAACAACCGCCAAATCAACTACACCAACGTGTGCGTACTGCACTGCAAGTTCTGCGCCTTCTCGAAAATCAAAAAGGATAGCCCCACGGCATATGACTGGGATTACGACACCATCCGGAACAAGGCCGCAGAAGCGATTGCCGGAGGCGCGCGGGAACTGCACATCGTAGGCGGGCTCCACCCGGACCATCCCTTCGATTACTACATCGAGATGTTGCGCAAACTGCGCGTTGAATTTCCGAAAGTGAACCTGAAGGCTTTTACCGCGGTAGAGATTTGCCACTTCGCGAAAATCTCGGGCCAGACGCCCCTGCAGATCATGACCACGCTCAAGGAAGCGGGCCTGGACGCCCTCCCCGGCGGAGGCGCTGAAATCTTGGTGCAGAGCGTGCGCGACCAGATTTGCCCCGGCAAGGAGACCGGCGAGGAATGGCTCGACGTGCACCGCGCCGCACACAGGATTGGCATCCCGACAAATGCGACCATGCTGTTCGGGCACATCGAGAAGCCCGAGGACCGCATCGCCCACATGCGCATGCTCCGCGACTTGCAAGACGAAGCACCCGGATTCTTCGCATTCATCCCGCTCGTTTACCACCCGGAACACAATGCCCTGCATAAAATTGTCCCGAACATCACGAGTGAAGAGGATATACTGCGCACGGTTGCAGTTGCACGCCTATTCCTGGACAATTTCCCGCATATCAAGGCCTACTGGATACAGATGGGCATCGAGACCGCAATGAAGGCGCTACACGCCGGAGCCTCAGACCTAGACGGCACGATTATCGAGGAAAAGATCACGCACGCCGCCGGAGCAACCGTGCCTGTAGGCATGAGCCCCGAGCGCATGAAGTCGCTCATCATCGGCGAAGGCCTTACCCCAGTCGAAAGGGATGCACTATACGAACGATTCTCTTAACGAGAATCATTCCCTCCATACCCCTTTAAGGGAACTTTATCGGGAATATTGCACATAGCCCACCCACTTCTCCCAAATATTCATATATTGGGAGTATGATGCCGTATAAACGAATCTTATCGACACTCCTGCTGTTCGCAGCGTTTGCATTTTCCCAAGGCATCGGTCCCGAGCAAGTCGAATACAACAAGGTGAAAGTAAACCCTGCCGAGATGCAGAGCGAGCTGAACACGCGCGCAGACCTGCTGCAGGCCCTAAAGACGGGCAACACGACCAAGGTCGACAGCGCCCTTCTCGTGTTGTCGTATGAAAAGGTTCCGGAATCGGCGATAGACAGTCTGGAAATTCTCCAGGTAAACCTGATACGGGGGCGTTACGACCTGGCTGTCCCGCAATTCGCGAATATGCTCATGAAAGGGCGTAAAAAAGTCCGATACTCCTTCGCCAACGATTCCCTATACCATTATCTCAAAAACGAGACCCGCATTGCCCCCCGCCATCACTGGCATCGTGCGGAGCGCGACCAAGAAGGACGTCATTTGAAATTGAAGGGGTACATGACCGAGGCTGCACAGGCAAACATAAAGCAGGAATACAAGGATCTTGCAGAAATTCTTGTAGATTTGCACCCTTATTTTATTTTGTACGATAAGGGATACTGGATTTATCTTGGCTCCATATTTGAGGACATCAGCCCTGACAGCATGGCAAACATTATCCGTATTCGATCAGAACAAGGTGTTGATTTCCATAACGACATTGATACGCTTGCCGCCACAATGATGCTTATAAGAATGGAAGCCTTTTGCGAGAACTATCCGGAATCGGAGTATTCGGAGTGGCTGAAGAGAGTTTCCGGGAATATTAAGGGTTCTATAAAGAGATATAAAGAATACAGAGCCTATTATAAGGATAAATTTTATACAGGCGGCCTGGGGCTTGAGCTATTTATAGGGAACTCTTCGACTTTTGTAGTGGGCGTTCCCATACAGATTTCCAGGTTCATTCTCACTCCATCTTATATAAATGGAGAATCCTCCATAACAATAAAAGAGGACCAAGTAAAAGCACGCAATGATTTTGACGAGTTTTTCGTTACGGCAGGAATTGACGTATACGAAAACAAGTGGCTAAAAATTCAGCCTTTTGCCGGTGGATGGGATTTCTTTACAGCCGGTCTACAAGGAGATTTCCGCTTCTGGATGTCAAAAACTCCTGGTTCGGAATTTCATGACGCGACATACCTATCCCTTAAATTCCGGTACATGGGAATCTATCATGACACCAAGACCGCAACAAGTGACGAAACTGAAGAAATTGAATGGACCGAAGAAAAGGAATGGGACCACCGGTTCTTCGTGGGCATAGGCGTCCATTTCTGGTAAAAGCATAACTCATTCTGCCTAACTTTTTATACATTATGGATATGAAGACGTTATCTAGAATTTTATCCGCACTCCTGCTGTTTGTCGCATTCTCCTTCGCCAACATATCGCAGGATTCCTCCGTCAGTCGTTTCGACAAACTTAACGACCTTGCCGCCACAGGCGACTCCGCCGTCATGACAGTCGACGCCAACAAAACCGCTGCAACCGACGTTTCCGGTGCCGTGGATTCTATCGGTCGCTCTACTCCCTCCAGAATGACAGCCAATAAGAAGCGCGCCGTCTGGATTAAGCTCGAAGGCGACGTGGAACCTTCCATGTACGATTTCTGCGCCCGCGCCATCGCCGACGCCCTCAAGGAAAATCCGGACTACATCGTCTTTGAAATCAACACCTTCGGCGGCAGGCTCGATGCCGCCTTCGACCTAGTCGACACTATCATGGCGGTCAAGGGCCCCGAGACCATCGCCCTCGTGAAGAAGAAGGCCATCAGCGCGGGCAGCCTCATCGCCCTCGCCTGCAAAAAACTCTACATGCTCGAAGCCACGACCATCGGTGACTGCGCGCCCATTGTGCAGGGCGGCGACGGCACCCCGCAAATCGTCGGCGAAAAAATCCAGTCCCCGCTCCGCGCAAAGTTCAGGAACCTCGCCCAGCGCAACGGCTACCCCGAACTGCTGAGTTCCGCATTCGTAACGCCGGAACTCGAAGTGCTTGAACTCACCGCCAAGCTCGACAAGGGCAAGAAGACGGAACGCGACACGACGCTCATCATCGAGGGCCAGAAGTACGCCGTCCTCGACAGCGCCGACAAGAAGTTCTGGGGCGCCCCGAAGATTCTCGTGAAGAAGGGCGAACTCCTGACCATGACCGACAAGGAAGCCATGGAACTCGGGTTCTCCAAAGGCACGTTCAAGGACCGTAACGAATTTGAGACAACACTTGCCATCGAGAAGGCCAGTGAAGTCGAGACCACGCTCGGCGAAGACATCGCCGCCGCCATCGCCGCCATTTCGGGCATATTGCTCATCATCGGATTCGGTGCGCTCTATATCGAATTCAAGACACCCGGCTTCGGGCTCTTCGGTATCATCGGCATCATTCTCATCGGCATCGTGTTCCTCGGGCAGTTCGCCCCGCAGCTCGACGGCTACATTCCCGCCATCCTGCTCGTCGCGGGCGTCATCCTCTTCCTTGTGGAAATATTCGTGATGCCCGGAACCTTCCTGTTCGGCATCGGCGGCATCATCTGCATGATAATTGCGCTTGCGATGTCGTTCTCGCCCGCAGAACTCCCGGAATACGTCCCCGACGCCGTCGAGACGACGTTCGATGCGACCCCATGGCTACTGGGATTGCTCTACATGCTATGCTGTGCGGGCGTTGCGCTCGTGTTCCCGATTGCCGCCAGCAAGTACCTGATTCCGCTCCTGCCCGAAGGCTGGACCCCCATGCTCAAGACGGACCTGGAAACCGCCGCCTCCCCCACGGAATCCGTGCAGGAAGTGCATGTGGGCGACACCGGTACCGCAAAGACGTTCCTGCGCCCCGTGGGCCAGGCCAGCTTTACCATGCCCGACGGCAGCACCAAGCTGTTTGACGTGCAGACCCACGGCGAAATCATTGAGGCGAACACCCGCGTGAAGGTCGAATCCGTGCAGGAGGGCCACATCTGGGTCGTTCTGGACGAGAACGCCTAAAAATTTTGAGATTTT
>FLNZ01002949.1_pt1 | contig 13224 bp, 16 predicted proteins | sample 1140391 | NCBI WGS metagenome assembly FLNZ01 (sample SAMEA3878171, study PRJEB12797) | bioreactor metagenome | biome: Moose rumen | place: Sweden | collected 2011-10
AATAGCAAAGCTTGGATGGTGAAGTTCGACAACGGCAAACTCATGGACACATACAAGGGTAACAAGTGGTATGTTTGTGGAGTCCGTGCTTTCAACTAACGGCGCGGGCGCACAAAGGAGCAAATGGTAGTCGCGGGGACAGGCACCCGCTCGGTCGGATTTCAAATCCGACTGAACCAAACCCAAGGAGGGCGGCACCCCGAAAGCCACGGCGCACGGATGCCGCCCTCCGACCAAATAAAACGCAAAGCGGCCCGTGTGGCCGCTTTTGCTGTAACAAATCAGGAGGTAAACCATCTTCATGCCTCTCATTATTCGAGGTAGTTGATGTAAGGAGGCACGCTCTTTCATATACCGAGGGGGAATTTATGCAATGACCTTCAGGTCGAAGAACATCAGGACGGTTTCGTCTTCCGGAGCGGGCTTCACCAGTGGTTTAAAGAAGTTTTTGGCATAGAAACCCTCGGCTTCCCGGAGGGCATCTACCGTGATGAACCGACATCCGGCACGACGTTCCCGGAGGAAAGACCATTCAACAAAGTTGAGAATCAAGGTCCCAAGTCCATGAGTTTTGACGGTTTGGCTTACAGCAAGCTTACCGATTTTCAGTGCAGGGTATGATGATCTGCGCTTGGCATTGGGGATCTCTCGGGAGAGTTTGTTCCAGATAGCCTTGTCAGCAATCTGACGGTCTATCTTGTCGTGAAGCAAACTGAAATAAGCAAGGATATCGTGGGAGGTGTTATCCTCCACAATGAAAGTGGCCGCCAGGAGCTCTTTCTCAGAAAGAGTGGCGTTGGGCTCTTTGGTTCCGGTCTCCAACAAAAAACCGTTCAAGTCGGAGTTGCCGCAATCGAACGGTTTTAGGATATCTGTTTCGGGACGGAATTCCCGGATAGTGTAGTCAATCATAGAAAGGTGCAATGCTTCTTTACTTCCTCGTAATTCCGTCTGATTTTCTCTCGCTCCTCCTTCGGCAGAGGAACGACATTCTGGGCCGCCATTTCGAAGCGGTAGGCATCCTCGTCATAGAGGACGGGCGTTTCTTTGATAGGTTTTGCCATAATTCGTTTCTCCTTTTTCTTTTGTGTTCCTGCGGTATAGATGCAGGGAACGATGCAAATTTACGTGCAAACCGAGAGAAAAACAAATTTATTTGGTTTTCCGAGGTGCAGCCGTAAATGCCCGCGCAGCGGGAATGTAACATTTTTTCTTCATAGCATTGCAAAAATTATGCGAAGTTGTTGATATAGCGGATGATGCCATCGGCACAAACCGTACTTATCTGAGCCAGCACTTTGCCCAGCAGGGCATCACTTATAACGCTTACATCAACGGGCTTCGCATCCGGCACTTCATCCGTCTGCATCAGGAGGCCGTGGCCCAGCAACGTGTAGTCACCGCCCAGCAGTTGGCTATCGAGAGCGGCTTCCACAGCTACAGCACCTTCAGCACCACCTTCAAACAGCACACCGGGGCCACCGTCGCAGCGTGGATGCACGGCGCCGGAAAGTAGCCGACAGCCCCTCCAACTCTCAGAATTTACAAAATTTAGTCTCAGAATTTACAAAACTTGCATTCTGAGGCCTCCGGCCTATTGGAAATATGGGCCGGGGGGGGGGTAAATTAGTGGTTTCAAAGTGGAAATACTAATTTACAACCATATGGAAACAAAACTCAAAGAACTTTATGAAGCTCCCTCGACGATGATTTTCGAGGTGAAGCAGGAAGGCGTAATTTGCGCCAGCCCGGGACAGGCAGGAGTACAGGACTACAACTGGAATAATGTAGACGAAGAGTAATGAACCCACAAAAACGAAAAAGCAATGAAACAGACAATGAAGTATCTGAGCATCGCTGCCCTCGTAGCTGTGGGCGCAATCATGATGGGCTGCAACAAGCTTGATATCGTTACCGAGCAGACGCAGCAGGAAGAGGAACCTGTAATCAGCAACACCGTAACCCTGACCACAACTGTAAGCCTGGATGCTGCCACGAAGGCTCTCACCAGCGGCGGCGTGAAGACCTTTGCCGTGGCCGAAGGCCCTGGTCTATAAGAACACCAGCGGCACGACCGTCAAGGCCGTGAGCGCAGCCCTAACAGCTGGCGACATTGCCAGTGGCAGCAAGTCGGCCACGTTCACCTTCGAGCTGACCGACCCCGACCGCTCGGAGAACGTCACCTACATCTATCCCGCAGCCATGGCCAACAGCGACGGCACGGTGAACTACGACGCGCTGGCTACACAGAACGGCACGCTCGCCACGCTCTCCAGCAGCCTCGACCTGGCCACCAAGACCTCCGCATGGAACGCTGGCTCGCTGCCCGCCGCCACGCTGGAGAACCAGCTGGCCATTCTCGCCCTGACGCTGAAGAACAGCACCGGCAGCAGCGACATCACCAGCAGTATCACGGGCCTGACCCTGAGCGACGGCACCAAAACCTACAACGTCACGCGCGAGGCTGTCGCAGGCCCCATCTACGTCGCCATCTACCCCACAGCGGATGCCACCATCATGGTTACCGCCACCGACGGCACGAAGAACTACACCAAGACGCTGACCGGCAAGACCTACGCAAAAGGCAACGGCTACTCAGTGAGCTGGAAGATGGTCACTGCTTACACCCTCGCTGAATCGACGGTGGGCATGATATTGGGCACCGACGGCAAGGCATACGCCGCAGCCGACAAGGACAACCTGCCCTCGGGCGTGACCGCTGCGGGCATGGTGGCCTACAAGAACGGTTCTAACGGTCTGGTTATCGCTCTGGCCGATGAAGCCAACACAATGAACTGGAGCACGGCCACCGGCGCAAGCGGAGCTGCTGCTCACACGCCAGTCGTCACCGGCGGCACATGGAAGCTGCCCAGCAAGGCTGAGTGGAACCAGATGTTCGGGGACGACGCCGATACCGACATCGCAAATTACTTCAATCTGAACTTTTATATCAGCACCGCTGGAGGCACAGATTTGCAGGACGGCTACTACTGGTCGTCTACGGAGTCCGAAGGTGAAATCGCCTACGTGGAACTCGACTGTGGCTCTGCCTTCTGGTACAACAACGGCTATGAGGACGAAGACCGCCGTGTTCGCGCCTGCCTCGCTTTTTAACCTATTTATCCATTAACCAATATCTATTTTAGCCGCGATAGCGGCTGCGGATAATACAGAGGAGGGCGCTCTGCCGCCACGACTCGCGGACAGAGCCGCCCTCCTTTCTACGAAAGCAACAAAGCGGTCCCGTGTGGCCGCTTTTGCTGTTTCAACTACATCCAGCCATTGCACTATACGTAAGGTCAAGTCGGCAAGGGATGCCATCAGGTCCAGGGAGGACAACGTCCTGAACTACTTCATCGCTCGTTCAACGAATGCTTCTGCAGAATCACTCAACTCCAAGATGAAAGCCTTCCGTGCTCAACTTAGAGGTGTTTCTGATTTGCCGTTCTTCATGTATCGCTTACGCACAATCTTTGGGTAGCTTCCCACGGAAGATTGCAGGTGAGCCGGTTCAGGTCTCCAACAAAAAACCGTTCAAGTCGGAGTTGCCGCAATCGAACGGTTTTAGGATATCTGTTTCGGGACGGAATTCCCGGATAGTGTAGTCAATCATAGAAAGGTGCAATGCTTCTTTACTTCCTCGTAATTCCGTCTGATTTTCTCTCGCTCCTCCTTCGGCAGAGGAACGACATTCTGGGCCGCCATTTCGAAGCGGTAGGCATCCTCATCGTAGAGGACGGGCGTTTCTTTGATAGGTTTTGCCATAATTCGTTTCTCCTTTTTCTTTAGTGTTCCTGCAGTATAGATGCAGAGGACACTGCAAATGTAACATTTTTTCTTCATAGCATTGCAATAATTATGCGAAGTTGTTGATGTAGCGGATGATTCCATCGACGTGGAGGGCGATAATGGCGCGGCGGCCTTCGTCGGATTCCAGGAAAAGGAGGTCTTCGGGGTTGTCGTGGAAGAGATTTTCACTTAGGGCGCTGGCGCAGAGGGTGTTTTTGAGGAGGGCAAAGTCGGCTTCGAGGTCGGGGTCGCCGTCGGTGTAGTCTTTGCGGAGCTTGTGACCCGGGAGATGGAGGGCGGCGGCTTCGTAGAGGCAGTCTGCCAGCCAGTCACCGGCGGTCTGGCCACGGGAGGTGTAGCAGCACCAGCCGCGGGCGGTCATCCACTGGCGGCCGTTGCCGGCGGCGTTGGTGTGGATGGAGACCAGGCAGACGTTGCGTTTCCCCAGCTGGCGGCACCAGGTGTTGACGCGCTCTGTGCGGGCGCTGAGGGAGACGTCGTATTCTTCCGGGGTGAGGAGCTGGGCGTCATAGCCGCGGTACTGGAGGTGTTGTACTACTGCTGCAGCAATTTCACGGGTGTAGCGCCATTCGTAGTAGCGGCGGTCCGGGGAGCATTTGCCGGGGGTGTTGGAGCCGTGGCCGTTGTCGATGAGGATTTTCATTTGCATCAGTGTTGAGGGTTTGAGGGTTTGAGGGAATGAGGGTTTGGCTTGTCGTAGTGGCCGTGGCCTTGGCGGAGAAGGATGCCGGTGGCGGCCCAGGTCTTGAGGTAGCGTTCTGCGGTGGCATCGGGGATGCCGATGTCGGCGGCAAGGCGGAGGGCTTCGGCGGTTGTGAACTGCTCCGGAAGGCGGTTGTAGAGAAGCTGCTGTCGGGTGCTGCGTTCGGCTGAGGGCTTTTTGATGTCTTCGGAGGCGAGTTCCCGCCAGACGCGGAGGGTGTGGCGGATGAGGACGGCGGCGATGGCCATTGCGGTGGTGAAGTCTTCGTCGGTGCAGATGAGGGTGTCGGGGTCTTCGCCGGTGTCCATCAGGCGGAGAGTGGTGAGGATCATGGCGATGCGGAAGGTGATGAGGCCGAGGCGGCGGACGGAGGGGATGATGTCGGCACCGAAGAGGAGGTGGTATTCGGCCTGGGTGGTGCCGTACCAGGCGTTGAAGCGGGCCTGCTGATCCGGGGTGAGCCGGAATTCCTTGGGGCTGCGGCCCTGCAGGTATTCGTGGAAGTGGTGGTACTGGGCGCCGAGGGCGTCGAAGGCGTCATCAAGGGTGGCGGTCTCTCCCCGGGCGAAGACGTCTATCCATTGGAGCTGGAAGTCGATGTAGTAGAAGATGAAGCGGGAGAAGAGTCCGTTTTCGGCGTCGGGGATGAGGGCCGATATCTGGCGGGGCGTGCCGGAGAGGACGGCGGAGAGGCGGGGCGTGAGGAGTTCGACGTATTCGCGGTCTTTGCGGCGGGCGTAGGAGATGGGCTCGTGGTGGAAGGCCTTGCGGAAGCCGTCGGAGTAGTCGCCGTAGTCGGATTTGAAGACGTTGGCGAGGGTGTCACCCTCGGTCTCGAAGAGGAGGCCGCAGCCGTCGTTGTCGCCGAGGACCTGGTAGAAGGAGGTGGCACTGGCGTTGGCGGGGATGATGAGCATTTTCATCCGGGGCTCTTCGGGTGCGGGGATGTGGGGGTCTTTTTTCTTGCGGATGTCGTATTCTATCTTGTCGGCGGTGTAGGCGGCCATTTCGTCGGCGTAGTCTTCGCGCAGCTGCTGGTGGATGGGCTGGACGAGGCGGCGGCAGAGGGCAAGGCGGCCTTTGCCGGAGGAGGCCTGGGCGGTGACGAAGAGGAAGAGGTTGGGATAGACGCGGCGGGCGCCGTAGATGCCGTAAACGCAGGGTATGACGGCGGAGAGGGTGACGATGGCTCCGAGGATGAGGACATCGGCATCGGCCTCGGAGGTGGCGCAGGAGGCGATTTCTTCGAGGAGTGGCGGGAGGTGGCCGCGGACGGCGGCGGCGAAGGCTGGCAGGGGTTCGCTTTCCCGGGAAACCCTCAAACCCTCAAAACCCTCATTCCCCTCAGTTGCGGTTTTTTGAGGGTTTTGGTTTTTGGGGCGGGGCCTGGAGATGGGGATGCCGGCCTGCTTGGCTTTCTGGAAGAAGGTCTTGATGGTGATGCCGGATCCGCCGGAGCGGAGGCAGCGGTCGTACTGGCGGTCGGTTTCTTCCGGGGTGTAGCGGGGGTAGAAGCGGGAGATGCGGTGGTAGTAGTCGCGGCCTGCTTCGCCCAGGGCGTCGGCGAGGGCGAAGCCGATATCGCGCCAATCGGCGTAAGTGGCGGTGATGTCGATGGCGGCCTGCTCGATGCGGCTGACGGTGCGGGCGATGTCGCTGTCTTCTGCAGGGTGCGTCTGGCGGCGGGGCGGCTGCTTGGGCGTGGCTGCTCCGGCCTTGCCTTTGGGGAGCCAGTCGTCGGGGTTGAATTTGGGCTGGCTCATAGGAACTTGTGGTATCGGGGGTGCAGCCAGGCCTGGGGGTCGTGCGGGAGAAAGCAGGCGCGGGAGACGTCTTTGCCGGAGGCGTCGATGGGGACGCGATAGGTCTGGAGGATGTAGGCTTCGATGGCGCGGAACCAGTCTTCGTGGGTGCGTTCGGTGGGGTCGATGGGGATGATCCATTTGAGGCCGTGGCCCCGGGGGCTGCGGAAGAGGAGTTCGGTGCGGAAGTATTTGTCGGTGAGGAGGGCGCCAAAGAGGCCTTCGACGTCGGAGAGGTGGTCGAAGTCGATGCAGAGGAGGCCGCTGTGGTGGATGAGGCCGGAGGTGCTGCGGGTGCGGAAGAGGCCGGAGAAGGTGCAGAAATCGAGGCGGGTGCGTTTGAAGCGGGCCTGATGGTCTTCGGCGGTGAGGGCGCGGAGGTGGTCGGTGCGGGTGCGGGCGGCGTTGCCGGTGATGTAGAGCCAGGCTTCGTGGAGGGTCCATTCGGCGTCGGGAGCGGTGCGGGAGACGGGGGCGCGGAAGTAGCTGAAGCGGGGTATGTTGCTCCAGGTGAGCCAGTCGCTGCCTCCGGGGGCGAGTTTGCCCAGGCGGAGGTGCATTTCGCTGTTGAGGGTCTGGAGGAGGATGTCTCCGGTCTGCTGGTAGAAGAAGGCGGCGAAGTCGAGGGCGGTGCCGTCGGGGATGTGGCCGGAGTGGTCGTGGTGGCGGGTGCGGCGGGATGGGAGCTTGGCGCCGGGATCCGGGATCTCGTCCCAGACGCGGAGGGTGTGGCGGCCGCCGTCCCAGGGGTTGGGGCAGAGGCCGTGGTCGGCGCCTCGGGTGTGCATGACGATTTCGTCCGGGTAGTACTTGCGGAGGATGTGGCAGTAGATGTCGGCGCCGTAGCTGGTGCGGTCCAGGACGTTGGAGGGGGTGAGGGCGTGGCGGGAGGTCATTTGCGGCCTCCTTTTCTGGCTGGTTTGATGCCGGCGGAGGCGCGGGCGGCGTATTCCTGGGCGACATCAATCATCTGGAGCTGGGTCTTGCCCTGCTCGGAGGTGAGCCAGGCGTCGATTTCGTCCTGGTCGAAGATGAGGTTGCCGCCTTGTTTGTAGAAGGGTATCTTCCCGAGGTAGCGCCATTTGTAGATGGTCTCTTTCTTGACTCTGTAGGGAAGGTAGTCGAGGAGCTCTTCAAGTGTCATCATCTTGCGGGGCTGTTTGTCCGTGGATGGCGGCTGGATGGTCCTCTCGATGCGCGACAGGCGCTGGTTGATGGTCCCGAGGATGGCGGGGACGTCGTTGAAGGTGATGGGGGTTTCTTGTTCCATTGCTTTGCTGTTTTTGGATGTTTCGGGGCGAAGGTACGACAGCAAACAAGGGCTGTACCCACTTTCGGAGGGTACGGAAGTGGGTACGAATTGCGATGAAGTTGGATTTATTTCGCTGTGTCAGTGAAATTTCGTAGATTTGCAATGCTGTTCCGGAAGGAATGGCGTACATACATAGAAGCGTAATAGCTGGATTCCGTTCGAACCGAATCGCCAAATTCATTTCAAGACACGGGAAAACAGTGAAAGACGCTCGCACTGGCTATAATATGGGCTTTGGCTCACGCTATAGCAGAAGTGTGAGCCGTAGTGTTCACTTGTACGTGTCGTAGGTTTTGGCGAACCTGGTTCGAGCTGCAAGAACGAAGCTACACCAGGCTCGCACTTCTTTTATTATAACCACATCGCCCCCGGGCCAGCGGTGACACCAGAGGGTAACCAATGGCCAACAACAGCAACCTGGGCGCTGCCAAGGCGGCGAAAAACGACGAGTTCTACACCCAATATGCCGATATCCAGAAAGAGGTGAACGCCTATCTGGAGTATAATCCCGACACTTTCAGGGACAAGACGGTGCTCCTGCCTTGCGACGATCCGGAGTGGAGCAATTTTACCAGATTCTTTGCCCAGAACTTCGAGCGGCTGGGACTGCGGCGGCTTATCAGCACGTCGTATGCGGTGGAGAGCAAGAAGTACAAGGACTATGAGCCGACGCTATTTGAGACGGAGAGTCCGCTATTTGACGTGGACAAAACCCGGATTAAGGGCAAGATTTTCGAGCTCACGCGGGACACCAACCAAAACGGCCGTATAGACATTGATGATCTGGAGTGGCATTACCTGGAGGGTGACGGGGATTTCCGCAGTCCGGAGGTGTGCAAGTTGCGGGATGAGGCCGATATCATCGTGACGAATCCGCCTTTTTCGCTATTCCGGGAGTTCATACGGTGGATTGTGAGCGCTAATAAGCTGTTCCTCATTATTGGTAGCCAGGGGGCGACAGGATATAAAGAAGTGTTCCCTCTTGTGAAGGATAATCAGATTTGGCTTGGAGCCACAGGCTTTGCTTCAGATATGGTTTTCGGAGTGCCCAAAGGAACTGATGTTGATCCGAAAGATAGAGCTAAAGCAGCGCGTTTAGGGTATGTTGGAGATTATACACGTCTTGGGAACTCCTGTTGGTTTACTAACTTAGATCACGGGCGGCGTCATGAACCGTTGGTTCTTATGACAATGCAAGAGAACCTTCGATTCGGAAAGCATAGAGACTTAATTGAACGAGGTGCTTATGAGAAGTATTTCCACTATGGCTTTATTGACGTTCCCTACACAGACGCGATTCCATCCGATTATAACGAAGAAATGGGAGTTCCCATTACATATTTGGCTAAACACTGCCCTGAACAATTTGAGATATTGGGCATGAGTACTTTCTTCGCAACAGCAAAACCTGAAGGGTTACCAAAGTCCAAACAAGGCGGGCCTCAATTCTATGTGTTCCGTGATGGAGAGTATGTGCGTATGTATAACCGAATCATCATCCGCAAAAAACCTCAACAATGAAAGCGACACTATACCAGGACTGGACCATCGGCGATATCTGCAAGGGCTTCCAGTACAACGAATACGAAGGCAAGGGCCTGTACGGCCTATCGGGACGTCTGACCATCCAGCCGGAGTTCCAGCGGCATTACCTGTATGCCGAGAATGGCGGCAAGAAGGAAGTGGACGTGATTCAGTCTGTAAGAAACGGCTACCCGCTGGGCCTCATCTATTTCTCCAAGGTGGACGAAGACCGTTATGAGGTGCTGGACGGCCAGCAGCGCATCACCTCGCTGGGGCGATTCATCACGGAGAAGTTCGCCTGGATTGACCCGGACGGAAAGCCGTGGTATTTCACGGCCCTGAACAAAGACGAGCAAGAGAAGTTCTTGAACACCAAACTGCTCATCTATGTCTGCGAGGGCACGGAGAAAGAGATTAAGGACTGGTTCAGGACCATCAATATTGTGGGCATTCCGCTGAACACGCAGGAGACGCTGAATGCCGTGTACAGCGGGCCGTTCGTGACCAAGGCTAAAGAAGAGTTTTCCAACTCCAACAATACCAATATCAATAAATGGAGCTGCTTTATCTCCGGGACGGCCAAGCGGCAGGATTACCTGGCCGCGGCGCTGGAGTGGATCAGCCGGGGCCATACGGAGGATTATATGGCGGCGCACCGGTATGATGACAATATCGTCGAGATGAAGGCGTATTTCACTTCCGTCATCGACTGGATTACGTCGGTGTTTGACATCGCCCCTGAGCGGGAGATGTGCGGGCTGAAATGGGGCGAGCTCTACGAGAAGTATCACACGCGGGCCTATGATCCGGCGGCGGTGGCGGCCAAGGTGCGGGAGCTGTATGAGAGTTTCTATGTGAAGGAGAAAAAGGGCATCTTCGAGTATATCCTGGGCGGGTGTCAGGAGCCGCGCCTGCTGAATGTCCGTGTGTTTGACGAGCCGACGAAAAAGGCCGTGTATGCCTCCCAGACAGAGAAAGCGGAGGCGGAGGGCGTGTCAAACTGCCCGTACTGCGCTATCGGCCACGATGCCAACCGGACGCGGATCTGGAAGCTGGCGGAGATGGACGCAGACCACGTCACCGCCTGGAGCAAGGGCGGCGAAACGTCGATTGATAATTGCCAGATGCTGTGCAAGACGCACAACCGGGCCAAGGGGAACCGTTAATCTCCGTTTTCGAGTTCGTCCGGGTCGAGGCTGGAAATTTCGTTCCGGATGAGCTGCGCTACGCGGGGTAACAGAAAATCCACTTGGCCGGCGACTGCCCAAAGGTCCTGACGGAACTTGGGCAGTTCTTTTTGAAAGTCAAGCTTCTCCTTGATGTTCTGTTCGTTACGTCCGGTGAACCATTTGATGAAGCGGATGATCTGGGCTTTGCTGACGGTGTGGAAGGTGACGCCAAGGACGTTGAACAGGTAGTAAAAGAGAAGGACCTGCTGCGCGGTGGTAGCAGATCCTTCTTTTGCTGGTGTTTCTCCGCCGGCGCAGGATAGTCGCTGAAGAATGAGCTGGCTGCGGGCCGCCGTCTTCTCTGCGATGGAGCCTTTCGTCAGGAAGATAATGTCTTGCAGGCATTCAAGGGCGATACGGGCTTTGTCCGGGTTGGCGGTGCAATAGCGGTCGGCGGCGTCCAGGATGGCATCAACGGGGATGGCGTCGGCAGCGCGTTGCCGTGTGAGGATTTCCTTGATGTCCTGCATCCCTATCCAGATCTCTACCGGAAGCCGTTCCGGGGAGGGTAACGGCTTCGGGCCGGCATTGAGGGGGATGCCGGCGGGGTTGTCGGTGTTTTTCATAGGGCGTCAGGGTTTGAGGCGGATGGTTTCGGCGGCCTGGCGCTTCTTCTCGTCTGTGAGGTCGGCGTAGATTTGGGTGGTCTTGACGCTCTGGTGGGTGAGCATCTTGGAGACGGTGTAGATTTCGACGCCGCTGCTGGCAAGAAGGGTGGCGTTGGTGTGCCGGAAGCAGTGGAAGGAGATGTGCTTGGTGATGCCGGCGTCTTTGAGCCAATGGTTGAGACCGGTGCGCAGGGCTGAGTCGGTGAGGCCGCTGAAGACGTTGCCTTTGCCGGGCTTGCCGCAGAGCTGGTAGGCCTCCTCGCTGATGGGAAGGGTGGCGTCGTAGCCGGTTTTCTTGGTCTTGATGCGGATGCAGCGGCCACCGTCGGAGTAGGTGTCGAAGTTGTCCCACCGGAGCAGCCGGATGTCGCTGATGCGGAGGCCGGTGAGGATGGCGAAGAGACTGGCGGCGCGGACCTGAGGATAATCGGCGCAGGGGGTGTTGTAGAGGGCACGGACTTCGTCGATGGTGAGGAAGTCTTTGTGGGTCTCCGTCTGGTCGATGCCGTCAAGTTCGTCGTTGAGGTCATCAATGAAGAAGCGTTCGCTGCGGGCGATTTTGAGGAGGGCGCGGAAGGCTCCCCAGTAGGCGGAGGCGGAGTTCTGGTTGAGCGGGAGTTCGGGATGCCGGAGCTGCTTGGCCGTAAGGAGATAATTGCGGAATTTGCGGCAGAAGTCGATGTTGACTTCGGCGAAGGTGCATTTCCCGTGGGTGAAGAGTTCCAGGTACTTGAGGCAGTTGGCCCATTTGGCGGGGTGGCCGTCCAAGTGGAGGCGGAAGTATTCGAGGAAGTCCATCCGGAGCTTGGTGCGGTCGGCAAAGCCGAACTGCTCCTTCATGATGGAGATCTGGCGCTCGGCGGCTATGGCTTCGGCTTGTTTGTACTTCTCGTTGTTGAGGCGCCGTTCTACGGCGGTGCGGGGGTTCTTGACCAGGTAGATTCCCAGATATTCCCTTCTGCTCAGCTCCATGGTCCGGGGATTCCGGACGGGCGGGTAGAAGTCAAGATAGAGGGTAATCTTTCCAGATGGCAACTCCCTTTTTCTGAGTGTTACTTTTGTGGCAGACATAGTCTATCTGTTGAATTGGTTGAAAATGGTATCCATGGCGGTTTTCTGGAAATAGACGTTGGAGCCCTGCCGGATGGTGGGGACGTCCCTGGTCTTGGCGAGGTAGTGGACGCGCTGATGGGAGGTGCCGTATTTTTCCTGGAGCTCCCGGGCGGTGTAGTAGTGGTCTGAAAGGGCGTCTATGCGGCCGTGTTTGGCGTCCCAGTCGAATTTGGAGATGTAGATGCGGCTGCCGGCTTTGCGTTTTGGGATGTGGTGGTACTGTACGTGGTCATATACTTGTTTTGGGGTGAGGTTGTACTTCTGGGAAATCTCCTGGACGGTGTACCAGTCCTGGATATCGCCGTCAAGTTCGCGGTGGAGCAGGTTCTCGAGGTCTTTGAGGCGATAGTAGGACCAGGGGCCGATCTTGACGGGCTGGATGTCGGTCTTGCGGAGGTGGTAGTAGACGGCGCCTTTGGAGAGGCCGAAGAGCGGGGCGGCTTCGTCGATGGTGACGAGGCCTTCCTTGGCTTTGCGGATTTCCGGGACGGGTGTGTTGAGGGGCGTGATGACTTTTTCCGGGGCCGTGAGGTCTTCGCGCCTGATGCGGACGGTGCGGGCGCCCAGGCGGATGACTTCAATCTCTCCGGAGTCGATGCGTTTGTAGATGGTGGGGCGGGATACGCCGAGAAGGTTGGCTGCCTGGGTGATGGAGAGGTAGTCTTTGGATTTGAGGTCCTGACGGATACGCTCTTTGGCGGTGTCCTCTTCTATATGACGGGCCTCCTCGCGCTGACGGAGGTAGCGGTCCGAGCAGCGGCAGGTGTTGCTGCAGTAACGTGATGTCTTGACCTTCGACAGGAAGGTGTTGCCGCAATACTGACAAGTCAGCTTGTAATCGAATCCCATGACCTTGAACCTTTTGAGTGCGGGTTTTAAGCCGCTGTTTTGGTTGATATTTGTCAACCGTTGTAAATGTTTGTAAAGCTTGTTTAATAGTGCGGTTTTTGTTCGCTTCTATTGGGTGGATTGGTACATTTGTGGTACAAATCCCGTCAAACTCTATCAAACTTTGTCAAAGTTAGGAATAATATTTCAAATATGCAAATTGCGGTGTATCAAATATTTATTGGATGAATTTGGATGCGGAAAGAACGTATTTTGACAGATTCAGATTCCAGGC
>FLNZ01003268.1_pt1 | contig 13215 bp, 22 predicted proteins | sample 1140391 | NCBI WGS metagenome assembly FLNZ01 (sample SAMEA3878171, study PRJEB12797) | bioreactor metagenome | biome: Moose rumen | place: Sweden | collected 2011-10
TTTGGAAGCCCCCTTGGGAGCCGTAGGGGGGGCTTTTAGGGCTTTTCCCATCGCCATCGGTGAGGTCGGCCTCGATTTCTATTGGAGTCGTGAGTTTGAGCGGGAGCAGATAGAGGCGTTTGAGGAACAAGTCAGGTGGTCGGTCGAGACGCGCCTGCCGCTGATGATTCATTGCCGGAAGGCGCAGAACGAGATGGTGCGCATCCTGCGTCGCTTTGCCGACAGGTTGCCCGGCGGCGTGTTCCATTGCTTTACGGGCAACGAGATTGAGGCAGCCGAACTGCTGCAGTTCCCCCAGTTCGTACTCGGTGTTGGCGGCGTGCTGACGTTTAAGAAGAGTCATCTGCCTGAAGTGCTGTCGGCCACCGTGCCGCTCGACCGCATCGTGCTCGAGACCGATGCACCCTATATGGCGCCCGTGCCGAATCGCGGTCAGCGCAATGAGCCGTCCTATGTGCGCCTGGTGCTTAGTCGCATGGCCGAGGCCTACGGTATCAGTGATGAGGAGATGGCTCATCATACGACCGAAAATGTGGCCCGTGTTTTCGGTGTGAAAATATAAAGAAAATTAAAAATAGAGACGTTTTAGCGGAATTCCCGCGAAAAAGATGTAAATTTGCACGCGCTAAACGCAAGGAGAGATGCTCGAGTGGCTGAAGAGGCACGCCTGGAAAGCGTGTGACCGGCAAAACTGGTTCGCGAGTTCGAATCTCGCTCTCTCCGCTGAGAGCCAAATGATGTACACTTCGGTGTCACTGTATTTGGCTTTATTTAATTGAAAAACAAGGGGTTGTGCATCCCCAAGTCCTTATCAAAGTATGTACACTTTGAAGGTTCAGCAGTGTCTATGAAAATCATGTTTTGTGCATGACCTTGTTATGGTATTCCCAAGGTGTAAAACGTGATTAAAAAACAGTGTTATGGTCAGTGTTAATTATCAGACATTCGGCACAAAGGGCTTCCAGCTCAGATTACGGCTCTACCAGGACGGTGAGACCAGGTACATTAACGTTACGAAGATGTTGAAGGGGGCTATCCTCAAACGACATTGGAGTGCAAAGAAACAATGCTTCATCCCAAGCTGCCCGTTTGCGGATGAGAACAATGAAGCAATCAACCGCTTCAGGAGAAAGTATGATGAACGCGCAATTACATGGAAGGGCAGCCTGTACGGGTTCATTGCATCGTTTGAGGAAAAAGACGATGAGGTGGGTATCAAAATGCTTCAAGAGCTTATCGCCTATGTGGTCAGTGAAAAGAAAAAGCGATACCACAAAGACGGAACTATCAAAGGCACTTTTGAGGGGTATGAAAAGCTTGACAGACGATTGGCAGAGTATTGTAAGTATGCCAAGCTAAAGTATGAAAAGATAATGGTGAAAGACGTGAATCCGGCTTTCATCAATGGGGTGTTCGACTGGATTGCAGAGACCAAGGACGGAAAGGGGTACGGCTATGTGTCAGCCATGTTTCATGCCGTTATGATGGAGGCAAACGACCTTGGATTGCTGCCATTTGAAAGTCTGAAGGGCACTCGGTGGAAAGAAAAGACCCGCGAGAGCGAGAACAAATACAGGACACTCACAAATACCCAGTGCAAGATTCTGGCCAGCATGGACGTTAAGGAACTGCCTAAAGGCCCGAAATCTGAGTTGTACAGAGACTTCTGTGTGTTTTTGCTCTATACTGGCCAGTCGCCATGTGACGCAATAGCACTGAAGTATGAGGACATTAAAACTATCAGGGGAGTTGAGCATTTCATCTTCAAGCGTAGAAAGATTGCGGAACGCCAGCCAGTTCCCTGCGCTGTTCCGATTAACAAGGAAATGAAAAGAATAATGAAACGCTGGGAGAAAGAAGCCAAGGACGGCTATGTGTTTCCAATCAGAAACGACCATAAGCTGAACACTCAGCGAACCAATAACGGTGACATCAAGCATTTTATTGGAAGGCTGAACACATGGCTAAAGAAGATAGGGGAAATTCTTGGGTGCGATTTTCCGTTGCACACATATACCTTCAGGCACACCTCCATCACCAATTATATCAGCAAGGGTGTGCCGGTGGTGTATGTGGCCAATCTGGTAGGCACAAGTGTGAAGAATTGTGAGCAGATATACTACAACAATCAGGGTGACATCAAGAGCAGAAACCTTGTCATGGACGTATTCTACTGAAAAACAAAGGAGAGGCTGACTTCGCAGTTGGCCTCTCCTTCCCTGAAAACTTTTTACCTTAACTCAAAACTCATTTATTTATGAAAAAGAAAATCTGTTGCGGAAGCAGGACTCGGACCTGCGACCTCCAGCCAATGAAACTGGCGAGCTACCAACTGCTCCATTCCGCGATATAGGCTGCTTAACTGCTTTCATCAGTGGCAGGCGGTACAAACACAACAGCCTGAATGTAGGCACCGCTTGAAGTTGCTGCATCTTATCTGGTTCTCACATTATAATAGTGTGGAACGTATATTTGCATTATTTGTCTGCCTTATCGGGGTCTGTCAGTTTCACCGCGATATATGGTGACATCTGTGTCTCGGTTATGTACCGTTTATAGATGTCTGGCAAATCCTTCTTTAATCTCTCTTTGTCAAATCGGTATGTCACCGTGGTTCGGCAAAGAGAAACGGTAGAGAGGCCACTGACAATCCTGTCAATGCCTTCGTTCTTCATTAGTGTAACAATAGAGGCTTTCAGTTCTTTCACTTCTTCCTCTATAGCCTTCAACTCGGCCATTTTCGTAAGCAGTGGTGACTCAATCTTGAGGAACCAGTCTGGAATCTCAACGCCGGACAAAACCACTTTCTGCTTCTCACCTTCAGTTTTTTCCTTAGCCATACTCTGAGATAAATCTTTATTTATTGCCAAAGTCCGCAGGGATTTCCCCCCACGTCTTGTTATCCCATTTGATGACCTTGATTGTATCTATCCAGTATGACATAACCCGAAGGAATATCTCAGCCTTCATCAGCAGCTTGTTTTTCTTTACTGAGGCTGTTCTTTTAGCCTTGAACCACGCTATTGCCGTGGTGCTGTCAGAAAAAATTATCCTCGGCCTATAGTCAGTCTCAATGATGTACTTTGCTGCTTCGACAATGGCAAGAAACTCGCCGATGTTGATGGTTTGGTTGCCCAGGTTCTCGTAGAACACTTTCTTACCGGTTTTCAGGTCAACCCCCTGAAACTCAGTCTTTCTGTTTTTCATTGAGTGGGCTGCATCAACGGCTATGCCCTCTGTCAGATTAATCATGTCATCAGATTACATCGTCAAAGTTTTTGCTTGGCGTGAACACGGGGCGGTTATGTTCCGCGACAATCACCGTGGCTCCAGTCTGAATGTTCCTGGCCTTCTTCTCTGCGTAATGGCGCATCTTGAATGTGCCGAAGCCGCGTACCTGAAGAATGGCACCACGCTTCATGCCCTTTTTGATGGAATTGAATACACTTTCAACGGCTTCTTGAGCCTGCTGGCGATTGATGCCAGCATCTTTGCACACTTGTGCAATCAAATCTGATTTTGTCATGTTTTTTGATTTTTAATTGGAACTGTTTTCATCACGGTCATACATGAATGTCGGGGTCTTTATATTCTTCCGTTCCTCGGCACTCAAGTTATAATAGTTCAGCGCACGGTCAAGCATTATCTGCTGTCTTTCATCAAGCATGTCGTTGGTAATGAATGTATTTGCCTGAAGTCTTTGTACTGACTTATCCCACTGAAGCAGGGCTACTCCGTCTGGGATAGGGGCGAAGATGTGGAGCTTGTTATGATAGGCTGATGTGGTCTCAACCCACGCTACTCCAAGGTTTCTGCTTACATAGAGGGCTACAATATCATCATTGGTCTTTGTATTTTCAAGCTTGGCGCGTAGTTTCCAGTCATCACAAACATCAAGCATACGCTGTTTGTAGCGACTGAAGAAATGCGGAGAGTAACTTACGGCCATTTTCTGCTCACCGAAAAACATTAGCGTCATAATGCCTTTATATGTGAACATGGAGCCTACATGAAACGAGTGCCAATCCCACACTTTTGTCTTACCACCGCCAATCTGTTGGAAGATGATAATGCCAAGATAGTGATTGCCACGTTTGGTTGTCAGTTGCCGACGGAAAATGACACGCGCTTGTTTCTTGTGTTTCAGCAGATAGTCGTTCACATATTTTGTCTCACCAAATTTAAGGACCGAATCTTGGATTTCTGGAAGGTCTGCCTCATACTCAGCAAACAGTTCTCTGCTTGACATTGTGTCTATGAACATGTGGCCCTTCGATAGAGACCTCGCACTAAACAAGCTGAATCGAGGAAATCTTCAGCGGCTTTCTGAGCGTTCATCAGGTCGTTGCGGTGTCTAAGGTAGTTGGCAATGCCGCTGATGTCCGTTCTCTGTTCAATCTTAGATGCAGGGTCATAGATGATGACTTTATTACCGAACTTGACGATAACCTTGAACGAATCGCCATTGGCTATGACCTCCATGTTTGCCTTGAATTTGGCTATCTCAGCACTGATGGCTATAAACCCTCCGTTGCTCTTCATCGGCCTGATGCTGCACCAATAAAGTGCCCCTTCGATGACCGTCTTAGCGATAGACGGGTCAACGAATACAATTTTCTTCTTACGCTCGTCATTCTCCCTACACCCTTTCCAGTGGCCACCCTCCTTGGTGACGAAGGCATAGAGCTTTCCGTTGTTGCCTTTTGTCGTGCCTCTCTTGAATTTAAGGCCAGTCTTAATTGATGATACCATTTTTATTCTTTATAATTGATAATTAATGTGCAGATACGACAATGCCCCACACTACGCTAATAGTGCAGGGCATTGACAAAATTGGATTAAAAACTGTTAATTAGTCTGAATCAAGTTTAATAGTCCGATTCTTGTTCAGCTATCCATTCGTCCACGTCTGGAATGACAAAATCGCCATTCTCATTACGTTGCTGTATCAGTCTGAATGGTTTGCCATAGCTCATCAGCCACCCTATAGGAGAATCGCCGTGGCAGTCTTTGCTCCATTTAATGCGGTTATATGCAAGACCGTCTTCAGGTAGTCGGTAAACGACAAGCAAATCCTCAGTCTGATTTTTGTGGTCACTTACGCGGATGATTAAATGCTCATCCTGAATCTTCAAATACCGCCATAGTTTTTGAATTTTAAGCTCATCTTCTTTCATAATAACACTGCTTTTAGGTTCACGTTATAAGTCAAGGGTCTCAGCAAAGCAGTTGGAGCAGAGACCATCAGTCCTCTCGTAAGTTTTTTTGGATATTCTTACGCCACACTTCTTGCAGAACACTATTTTCGTGTTCTTTCCATAGAGAATCTGCTGAAGGACCTTTGACTCAATATTGTACTCACGCTGGAGTGCTTTCTGTACCTCTGGATAGTTGTACTTCTTGTCATTGTTCTCAAGCCAGTGAAGTCCGCTTGTCAACCTTTCAAAATCGGCCTTGATGAGAACACTGCGGATAAAGTCGGTGTTGAGAAGCATACGGTCATTCATCTGAATAAGCGTAGCCTCGTCAACTCCGAATATCTCGCTGGCCTTCTGAATATCCTTTGGTCTGAGAGTGTACTGAGGGAGAACCGAAACCGCCATTACTTGCCCTCTCCTTCCTTGACCGTTACCGACATCGTGAAACGATAGTCTTTGTCAACCATGATACGGTTGTAATACTCATCGAGAAGGGCGAGCATGATGCGGTTGCTCTCCTCATGGGTCATCTTCTTCCAGTCGATTTCAAGTTCGTCGGCAATGGATTTGGCAACCTTGTAGTAAGGTTCGTCCTCCTTCAGTTCATTGATGTCATAGGGCGAATTGTCGCCCATGCCGAAAAGACGTTTTGAGAGTGAGAAATAGTCAAGCACTCTCTGAAGTGATGTGTCTTGTACCTGTTCTTTTGTTTGTTTGTTGGCCATAATACCGGTATATTATGACACTGCTTTCATCACGTTTGTATAAATTCCAGCTTACACCTCATCACATTCAAGACTGCCAGCAGCGTTTCAATAGACAGAGGGGCTTTGCCGTCTTTTGGTGCCGTATAATGTTTTTCTGTCTTACGATAGACCAGCTTCTCGTCCACATCATATCTTTCCATCAGCATGGAAATTATGTTGTGAACGTCCATAATGTCATCAACGTCATAGCTTTCGCAAGTAGTCCAATCCGTTATGACAAACTGGATATGAAACCCCTGACAAAAGCTAATCAAGTTAGACACTGGATAGTTGGCCCTCGCTTCCAGGATAGTCATCCTTGCATATCCAGACAGCTGGCCGTCAAACTGCCTATCTCCACAGGCAGCTTTCAGTCTCTCAGCGATAAGTTGCGTTGTCATTGTTCAATAATAGCGTTTAATTCGTTGACCATTTCGACGATTTTAGGCCGTATGTCAGCATATTTCCACTCATGGTGGGTCATCAGGTCCTTATGAAGAAAGTCCATGTTGATACAGACACCCGACATCAATTCAAGGCTGTCATACATTCTGTCAGCTTCGTCACAATAGCGAAAATTGTCTGGAAAGCTGTCAAGTGCCTTCTCTTCCTCCATGACAAGCTCGTCAAGCTTATAGTTGCAGTCAGTAAGCACATTGTCAAGGCCAAGCCAGTCAAAGCCGGACTCCCTCATTGACATCAGTTCCAGCACGATTCCTCTCAGTTTCTTTCTTCTTGTCCTGTTCATACGCCTATCTGTCTAATATTTCCTGAAGGCTGTCTATAACCCCCTCAAGGTCGGACACGGCAGAATCGAGGTCATCAGCATTTTCTTGCATGGTTTCTCCCTTCTCTGCTTGTTGCAACCCTTCCGGCATGTTGTCGTAAGCCTCCTGTTCTTCAGCTTGAACCTCTTCCAGTTCCGACTTTGCATCAGTGAGTCTGGTTATCACATCTTCAAGTCTTTTTCTTCTCTCTTTGTTCATTGCGGTGCAAAATTAAGTTAAACATTCGTGAAAATACCATTCTTAAAAAATTTTTTGAAATAATTATAGAAAATTATTCTCAAAACTCGTATGAGCCAATGAATTTCTCAAAGATAACGCGCATTGTCAGTTCTCCAAGTGCTTCGGATTCAAGCTTGCATATCATATTCTTGTCCTCATACGATTCCCATTCCCTGAATAGCTGTATGGTCTGTTCTTCGCCGAGATATTTGCCAGTACAGATGATTTTTTCGTCAGTCAATCTGAATGACACTTTGGCAAGGTTCCCGTCTTTATCCGGCCACTCAGTTTTTCCAGTCTCAAGGTAGTTGATGATGCTGAACGGCACCTCATTCGGATTCAGCCCCATGTTTTCGAGCAGTATTCCACCGCCGTCCATATCTCCAAAGAAGCCACGTTCAACATCATCAACTATAAACCCACAAATTTTCTTCTTGATTGTTGCGTTACGCTTCTTCATTAGCAGGTTCAATAATACCAGATGCAGTCATCAAGTTTTTCAGTTCGGTTGCCAAGAATCGTGCATCGGGGTGTGCATCGTGTGCGCAGCGCAGGCCGAAGAAATGCTTCCAGTCGTTCACAAAAGCCGTATGAACAAGCTCGGTATTGGTGTCAAGAGGAAGAATGGTGCGGGCCTGTTGCGGCTTCCAGCCAAGACGAATCAAGTTCATATATGCAAACTCGCAAGCCTCATTCGCAAACAACCAGTAGTCCAGCTCATGCCAGCCATTAAGGTTGCTCCAATCCCTCCTCTGAACCCTGCTCTGGAAAGATTCTGTATCGTCTGGATAGACCCTTATCTCATTCTCATCAATCCATGTCGGCAAATTGATGGCAATCTTGTTGCCAAATCTTTCCTTGCTGTAATTTACATACCTTGTACTTTCCTCACTTGGGGAGTTCACACGATGGCGGTTGTATTCGCGTGTAATGGCAATCTGGGTTGCGAATCTGGCAGTCACTCTCAGCTCGTGCATCGGGCCTGGCTCAACCTGATACTTCATCAAGTCCTCAAGATGGTGTTCAATAATGACCCTATAGTTCGTACTTACAAAGAGGCTGCCAGCCTCCTCAATGGCTGAAACCTTTGAGTATGGATTGCGGTCAAACGCATCATGCGCCACTTTGCTATATGGCATCTGAAGGTAGACTGCTCCATGCTCAAGCACCGACAAATGCCCCGATTTCTTTAACGTATCGACAAACCTCTCAGCGGAATTTTCCGTTATTCGGTCTGTTGACTTGTAACATGTTCTGCCACACAATTCGATGTGTCGCATCATGCCGTCATACCCAGGCTCCTGGGCAATGATGGTCACGCTTGGTTTGATAATTTTCATTTTAGCTGTTATTAAAGGGTTCTTCTCACTACATGTTCTACTTGCCCAATATATTGTTTGTGCTCGCGTCCTTCAACGTCATAGACACGATACACACTAATATGGGTATTCAGCGGATAGCGGGCTGCAATAGCCAATGCCAATTCAATAGCCTCTGCATCACTACCGCAATGCTTGTTTGGCTTTTCGTCAATGTTCGGGCCGATGATTCGTAAAAGATAACTGTTCATGTTTCTAAGATTTTAGTTATTTGTTGCTTGATGTTGTTCCAGTCTCTCCGCTCCGGCAGACAAGCACCGTTAATCATCCTGAGAAGTGAGCGCAAATCGTCTTTTGTCATAACGATTGCATACTCAGGAGTGTTTATCGGCGAATAATGGCTTGGGAATTTCTCTATCTTCATAACTTGTCATTTTATTTCTTCTGCATCAGCCAACTCAGAATATCTCGTTCCTCTCGTACTGATATGAGCGACCGTCCCCTTTTCTGAGAATTGTCTGCTAAGAGCAAATTGTTGCAACCATTTTTTACTACAACCTCTGCTACCACTCACAATTATAATATTGCCCTGGTTTTTGGCAATTTCTTTAGCCATTTTGTTAACTTTGTGGCATTTAAGTGTTTTGTCATTCATATTGCTCATAATTTATTACTCGTTGGTAGCCTTGATTTTCCACTCTGATTTTTCATCTTTCATAAAACAAATCCAATGCGTGTTTGCCCGTTTGCCGGATATATGTCCGAATATAGGTTTGTATGGTGTCAGTTCAAGGATTTTCGACACCTTTATGTCGGTGTCATTCCACTTGAAGATAAGGAAGCCATTAGGTTGCAATACCCTGAAACACTCAGCAAAGCCGGCACGCAGATAGTCTTTCCAGTCACTTTGGCCAAGCGCACCATATTTCGTATGTTGCCACCCCTTTGGCTGTGCTTTTGGGTTTAATGAGCCGTAGATGTCCGCGAACTTGCTTTTACCTATATTCCTCAACAGATGCGGCGGGTCAAAGACAACCATCCTGAAACTGTTGTCTGGAAACTGCATATTGGTAAAGTCGCCAATGATGTCAGGCTCAATCTCAAATGGCCGTCCATCACATAATTTAGTGCTTATCCTACGAATATCCTGAAAAAGCACTCGTTTGTCGTGCTTATCAAAATAGAACATCTTGCCACCGCAACAAGCATCCAATATCGGTTTGGGGATGCTTCTAAATCTTTGGTTCTCATAGATTATCTCCATTCCCCTGCCAGCAGCAAAGGCATGTTCGCATTTGGCACCGTTGCTGTCCTGCCAGTTGTCGAGCATGAAGATAGCGTCGCATTTCCTGAGAAGTTGCAGGTCATACAGGATATAATCATCCCATTCCTTGCACTGGCGCTTCTTGTCATCTTCGCTATCCCAGGGATTGACCACCTCACAGCCCAATGCCTTCAGGTGAAGCTCTGCCTCTTTGAACTTGCTGCGGGACTCTTCTTCTGTCATTCCCCGCATCTTACCACTGATATAGACTTTCATACTACTGGGTTTTTAGATTTGATGGATTTGAGCCAGTCAATCACATCTTGCTCATTATGTTGTAAAGTACCATCAAGACCGAAATAATCTATAAGGTCTTTGAGGAACAATTCATCCTCTTCACTCCACTCAGCGGGCTCCTGCTCTTTCTGCTTTTCTTCCTTCGGAAACATATTTTCGTAACTGGCACCATTGAAAAATTCTCGTTTTAAATCTTGGTACAATTTTGTAAGAATGGCATCTTTCCTGTCATCAATAGTGTTTGTAAGGTAGCATAAAGCGTATAGCACATCCATTTCATCTTTGGATGGTTTCCACTCAATACCTTTCTGCTTTTCAAGCCAAGCAAGCCAAGCATCAGTTTTGCTCTGTGTAATCTGTGAACCTCTTGATTTAATAAAGGCTTTTATTTGTTTCCTTACCCTCTCATCCTCACTCTCTTTGAGTTCGGGGAAGATAGATTGTAAGTCGGCCTTGTTAAGGATAGGTTCAACACCTCTATCCATCACATACTTGATTTTTTCAATAGCCTTGTCGTAGGCTTTTGCTTTTTCTTCGATTGTCATAATATTATTAAATTAAGTTTTCTAAATGATACTTTTTCATTTGTTTTTAATACTAAAAGGCTGATAGGAATGTTTTACCAAACGTCTTTATCATTCCACCGTAAGCTCTCCATTACTGGTATATTTGGAATAGGATAGTATCAGCCATTACTAATTAAATCAAGTTCTCTAAACAATATTTAATAGCTGCTTCACATGCTTCTTCGTAAGATTTATAATATATATCACACAGTCCTGTAGAATATACTGGTTTGTGATTATAATTAACATCAAGAATTTTTTCTATATCATACCAATATCCATTATCTGTTAGTATCCAAACTTGAACATGAAGGTTATGAACTTCCCTCAACCACCTCATTGCCATCTGTTGAGTTGGAGCAGAGCAGACAAAAGCTTCCTCAAAGAATTGATTATTATGGGCAACCTCTGTCCACTTTTCGTATTCTATCCTTGGATTATCATCATCAAATATTGAGGCATATAATCCCCAACATTTTTCATTAAACCCTTTTTCTTTCAACAGTTTTGCAGTTTCAAAACTGACATATTGTTCTTGTATCATGCTTTTCTCCTTTCTTTATGTAATCATTTTCAAACAGCCAAACTACCATGTTATATGCTGCTTCTATTGGTGTTTTACCTCCTTCGTCTGCAAATCTGATGAAGTCATCCCCATCTTCTCCGCCATAAGAAACATTCCATCCCTCGCTATTATGGTCGAGTGTCATCATGTAGAAATCGTCATCCTCATCATAAAGATATAATGGCATCACTTCCAATAATGCACCTAAAGACCAACAAGGAAGTGTGACAGGTTCAGGATAATCGGAATCAATTTCGGTTTCTATTTTAAAAACCGCCGGCTCAAAATATTCATCATCCGAACCATATTGTGCAATATATTCCATATCAGCACTCTCAGCACTCAATCCAAGTTCCAAGAGTTTCTTGCTTTCTTCTATAGATGTGTAATGTCTCATTGCTTCAATGTTTTACGTTAAAGTGTATGTCAATATACTCAATGCAGTTCTTGGCAAACGCCTGAATGGTTGCTCCCATGTGAGAGACATTGCCAGTGGTCAGCCTCGAACATTTCTCTATGACACTTTCAAACCAGTCTCTTGCAAGTTCAAGGACTTCTCTGTCAGTCTGTTGATTCCTGTCAGACGGCTCATTACCAGCACTTCCAGACAATCCATAAAAAATCTGAGTGTTCTCAGATGGCGGCAAGACCACCTTATGCTCAGTTGGCTCAATGTTCAGAATTGGCCGTGTCCTCGCACACCAAACGGCCTCCAGATATTCTCCTTTGGCCATCTTGAATGTATTGGCCACCTCAAGCGGCACCCAAATCATGCGACCGTCATACTTCATAAACACTACGCCATCGTCAAGTTGCTCAATGAACTCATCAATCTCTTCTGTTATGCTGTTGATGTACAGCATTGGTTTCTTTTGTTTTTCCATAATGCTCTTTGTAATATTGTTCCATACGTTGAATTGTTTCCCAGGTTATCCACATCCTGCAAATCAGGGAGCGGAACTTGGGGTGTTTGATTTTACTCAGTTTCAGTAGGTTTAACTTCTCCATTCCCAATCTCGATGTCGTTGCCGGTCATAATTAAATTGCTTTTCGCTGATAAATTTCAAGTCCTTCACACAGAGATTCACAGAGTGCTTGGCTCATGTGTACTTCAACAGCATTGCCTATATACTTCTTCTGTTCAGCAACGGTGCCAACCAGTACATAGTTCTTTGGGAAACCCATAATCAGCTTCAGCTCATCAATTTTGAGCATCCGCATTTTGATGTCAACAATGCCATACAACAGCATGAATTGCTTGATTAAGATAGTCATTGGAGAGTCGCCTTCACAGAGTTGGATAGGCAATCCGCTCTCGGTTGAAATGAGGTATGGCGGCACCTTATCCATCCTTGCTACGAGTGTAAAACAAGGTTTGTCAATACTACAACCATTACTCTTAAATGAGTATGGATTAGCCAGATAATGCTTCTTCACCGTCACCAAGTTTTGCTTTGGGGTGGTCATTACCGTTGAACATGGAGCCTCAATATCCCCAAGTTGACCGCCGCCATGCCCATACTGGTTGGCAAGAAACACTGTAGCAAGCGCGTGGTGGTCCTTACATGTCAAAGTACCTGCTGGTTCATCAACAGACACGTTCTTACTCTGAGGATGGCCACTGAATTGCTTTGAAAGGAAATGCACCTTTGCTATTCCCAAACGATTCTGGCAAGCAACTGTCGGACATGGTGCGTTCACGCTTGGAGGAATATACTTTCCGGTCTTTCCGTTCATGGAATTATACTTGATAAGAAACGCATCTTCGCCACCAGCATCGAACTTAATCAGTCCGGCGTAGATTCTCTCCAAGGTCTTTTCCACAAGAGGCTTCTTGCGATTGAAGATTGAACTGCCCTCATCTGAGAAGTCAATGGCCGACTTGACCGCTTTCCAAGGCTTGTGGCCGTCTTTCCCATCCTTTGCGTATATCTGTTTCGGAAAGACAATCGGAAGGCCGTGACGGGCAAACTGGCCAAAGAAACGCTTCCTACTGGTAATGGCACCATAGTCAGCGGCATTGAGTATTCGATACTCAAAATCATAGCCGTATGCCTTGACATTGTTGACCCACTTGATATATGACGAGCCTTTCAGTTTTTCAATGGGGTGGCCATTTTCATCAAGGTCGCCCCAAGACATAAACTCCTCCACATTTTCAATCTGAATAAAATCTGGCTGAATGGCCTCAATGTAGCGGAAAAGATGCTCTGCAAGTGTGCGACTATCAGCATTGCGAGGCAGACCACCCTT
>FLNZ01002591.1_pt1 | contig 13202 bp, 14 predicted proteins | sample 1140391 | NCBI WGS metagenome assembly FLNZ01 (sample SAMEA3878171, study PRJEB12797) | bioreactor metagenome | biome: Moose rumen | place: Sweden | collected 2011-10
CATTGTTTTTTCAAAAAAAACTTTTGAATTGACGATTTTATGTTGTAATTTTGCACATAAATTATTTTAATGTCAATACATATTAGTCAGTTATGGTAGATTACAAAAATTTGGGCCTTGTGAACACCAAGGAGATGTTCGCTCGCGCCATCAATGGCGGTTATGCCATTCCAGCATTCAATTTCAACAACATGGAGCAGTTGCAGGCTATCATCAAGGCTTCAAGTGACTTGAAGAGCCCCGTAATCCTCCAGGTGTCAAAAGGTGCGCGCAATTATGCCAACCAGACTCTTTTGCAGTATATGGCACAGGGTGCTGTGGAGTATGCAAAGGAATTGGGTTGCAAACATCCTGAAATCGCTCTCCATTTGGATCATGGTGATACTTTTGAGACTTGCAAGAGCTGTATCGACTTCGGATTCTCTTCAGTAATGATCGACGGTTCTTCTCTTCCATACGAGGAGAATATCGCCTTGACAAAGAAGGTTGTTGATTATGCACACCAATTCGATGTGACTGTAGAGGGTGAGCTCGGTGTGCTCGCAGGTGTTGAGGATGATGTGGTTGCTGCTGAGTCTCACTATACAAAGCCTGAGGAGGTGATCGACTTTGTGAGCCGTACAGGTGTTGACTCCCTTGCTATCTCTATTGGTACTTCTCACGGTGCTTACAAGTTCACACCAGAGCAGTGCACACGTGACCCGAAGACAGGAAAACTTGTACCTCCACCATTGGCATTCGACGTGCTTGATGCCATCATGGTGAAATTGCCAGGATTCCCAATCGTGCTTCATGGCTCATCTTCTGTTCCACAGGAGTATGTTGACATCATCAATCAGTATGGTGGCAAACTTCCTGATGCCGTTGGCATTCCAGAGGAGCAGCTCCGCAAAGCTTCTAAGAGCGCTGTATGCAAAATCAACATCGACTCCGACTCACGTTTGGCATTCACAGCTGCTGTTCGCAAGACTTTGGTTGAGAAACCAGGTGAGTTCGACCCACGTAAGTTCTGCGGTCCAGCACGTGATGAGATGGAGAAGATGTACAAGCACAAGATTCAGGAAGTGCTTGGATCTGACAACAAGCTTGCCCAGTTGGATTGATTCTTTTCCACAATACGAAAGGCGGGAGCTTCGATTAGGAGCTCCCGCCTTTCGCTTATCCCACTGTAGTGAGGCATTCCTCTTTGTCGGTCTCAGGACCGATTCTGATTAAATCTGTGTCAGGTTCTTGAAGGCTTCTGGTATGAATTTGATGATGTCGCTGGCAATGAGACTCTCCTTACCTGTTGCCTGTGCAGCAATGTCGCCGGCGAGTCCATGTAAGTACATGCCAATCATACATGCTGTGCGCTGGTTGTAACCACGTGCCAACAACCCCGTGATGATACCCGTGAGCACATCGCCACTGCCTGCTGTGGCCATGCCAGAGTTGCCTGTAGTGTTGAACACCACTTTGCCGTCAGGCATGCAAAGTGCACTATAGTGACCTTTGAGCAGGATATAGCAATGGAGTTTTATCGCCATGTCGCGGGCTTTGGACAGACGGTCATAGTCATCGATGCTTCTCACACCGCTGAGACGGTCGAATTCCTTGGGATGAGGTGTCATGATGATATCGCGTGGCAATTGTTGCATCCATGCGCGATGACTGCCGAGGATGTTGAGTGCGTCAGCATCAGCAACAATCGGCGCCTGTGTGCGGCGCAACTGCGCGATAAGAGCGATGGCAGTACCTTCCAACAGTCCCAGTCCGGGACCTATGCCTAAAGCGTTGTAATCGTCGGTGTCTACAGCTTCTGAGAAATAGGTGTCCTCTGGGTCAAGGTGCAACACGGCCTCAGGGACGGCAGTTTGCAGGATGGCGCAGTTGCGGCCGGGTGTATGCACGGTCACCTTCCCAACACCGGCTCGTAGACAGGCACGGGTGGCAAGCAAGGCGGCGCCCGCCATGCCATAGCTGCCTGCGATGAGCAGAGCGTGGCCCATGTCGCCTTTGTGGGCAAAGTCGTCGCGAGGTAAGAGCAATGAGCGGACCTCGTCCTTCTCAATCATGCAGTGAGTGGTCTCGGTCTTACGCATATACTCTTTGGACAATCGGATATCAAGCACACGCAGGCGCCCTATGTACTGTTGGCAGTCGGCTAAGAGGAATGCCAGCTTTTTCGACTGAAGCGTCAGGGTCAAGTCTGCACGGATGATGTGGTTGTGGGTGTTGTAGGTGTTGCTCTCTGACATCAGTCCAGAAGGCATGTCGATGCTTACCACTTTACATGGCGACTGATTGATGTATTTTACCAGGGAGGCAAAACCCTTGTCAAGAGGTCTGTCGAGGCCGGTGCCAAAAAGACCGTCGATGACCACGGTGCCAGTGGTCAACTTGGGTGGGTCAAACTCGTGGATCACCTCGACGAATTTAGCTATTCTCTTATTCTCCATGGCACGACGCTTGTTCTCGGCACAATCGTCGGAGAGCAAACCCCGGATGTTGAAAAGGTAAACGGAAATGGTATATCCCTTGTCGGCAAGCATTCTGGCAACAGCAAGGGCATCGCCACCATTGTTGCCGGGACCGGCGAAAACCACCATCGGGGTAAAGGTGGTCCAGGTGTCGGCGATGGCATTGGTGATTGCGGTGGCGGCACGCTCCATCAAATCAATGGAGCTGATGGGCTCATTGTCAATGGTATATTTGTCGAGCTCGTGAATCTGGGTACTTGTAAATATCTTCATATTGATGCAAAATTACAAAATTATTGTCAACCTATAGACATCTCGGCTATATTTTTCGAAAAATTATATTTTTTACTCTTTCTCAACTATGGAAAAGGAGATTTTTCGTAAATTTAGGAAATTTACTCTATCTCGGCATAAGAAAAGAATAAATTCTTTTCGTTCTGCACTCGATTTTTCGTAAATTTGCAGAAAATAGGAGAATTATATGGATACAATTCAAGTATTGGACAAAAAATTTAGAATCTCAATACCAGAGGATGAGATTCTAAAAGCTATTGACGTGGTGGCAGAGAAACTCAATAGAGACATGGCAGGAAAAAATCCACTTTTCATGGCTGTGCTCAATGGATCTTTTATCTTTGCCGCTGATTTGATTCGTAGGATTACCATACCCTGTGAGGTGTCGTTTGTTAAATTGGCTTCCTATCAGGGTACATTGTCTTCTGGAAAGGTGACTGAAGTAATTGGTATCAATGAGAATCTTGCAGGAAGGACAATTATTATTCTGGAGGATATCATTGAGTCTGGAATCACCATGAGACAGATGCTCGACTCTCTGGCTACGCGTAATCCTGCGTCAGTGCATATTTGCACCTTGCTACTTAAACCAGAGAAGTTAAAGGTGGACCTCAATATCGAATATGTGGCCATGGAGATACCCAACGACTTTATTCTGGGTTATGGACTGGACTACAACCAACAGGGACGCAACCTCAAAGATATCTACATCCTGGATCCTGCTGGTGAGGAAAATGATAATAATGAATATAGATAGTTATAGATAATTTTGATTACCTACTTAATATACGAAAGATGAAAAATATCGTGATTTTTGGCGCTCCTGGTTCGGGAAAGGGAACACAGAGCGACTTGATGATTGAAAAATATGGACTGGGGCATATTTCCACTGGTGATGTGCTTCGTGGTGAGATCAGTCGTGGAACAGAGTTAGGAAAGACCGCCAAGGAGTTCATTGACAATGGACAATTGGTGCCCGATAGCCTTATCGTGGACATGTTGGCAGGAGTGTATGATGCTCTTGGCGAACATAATGGCGTGATTTTTGATGGCTTCCCCCGTACCGTACCACAAGCAGAGGCACTGAAACAGATGCTTGCTGACAGAGGGCATGAGGTGGCTGCCATGATTGAGCTGGATGTTCCTGAGGATGAGTTGATGACAAGACTTATCAAACGCGGCCAGGAGAGTGGCAGAAGCGATGACAACGAGGAGACTATTGCCAAGCGTCTCGACGTATATCATAAGCAGACATCACCACTCATCGATTGGTATGAGAAAGAGGGCATACGTCATCATATCGACGGACTGGGTGCCTTGAACCGCATCTTCGGTGATATTTGTTCCGTCATAGACAGTTTGTAGATTTGAGATTCAAGATGTAGGATTTCTTGCGACTCTCTTTGGTGGCAAGTGTCCTTCAGACGAGCGGAGGTCAGAAGTTCCCTCTCTTCCATTGTCTCTCATGAATAGCATTCATGAGATGATGGTTTGTGAGCTTTTGGAATGTAGCATTCCAAATAGCCCGGCTTAGGGGATTATATGTCAATCGGTTTGGTCAATGTAAGAAACTGCATATAGAACAAATGGAATCAAATTTTGTAGACTATGTGAAGATATGCTGCCGTTCAGGAAAAGGCGGCAGAGGGTCTATGCACCTGCGGCATGCGAAGTATCAGCCAAATGGCGGTCCTGATGGTGGCGACGGTGGCGACGGTGGTAGTATTTATCTCCGTGGTAATCATAATTATTGGACCCTTCTTCATCTGAAATATCAGCGTCACGTCTTTGCCGAGCATGGTGGTAATGGCGGCAGCGCCAAATGCCATGGTACAAACGGTAAGGATGAGTATATTGACGTGCCCTGTGGTACTGTGGTGTATAATGCGGAGACTGGCAAATATGTCTGCGATGTGGCATACGATGGACAAGTGGTGCAATTGCTCAAAGGCGGACGAGGTGGATTGGGAAATTTCCAGTTCCGCTCTGCCACCAATCAGGCTCCCCGCTACGCACAGCCCGGAGAACCTATGCAGGAGATGACGGTCATCTTAGAGTTGAAATTACTTGCCGACGTTGGCTTGGTGGGTTTCCCTAATGCAGGGAAATCTACTTTACTCTCCTCTCTCTCCAGTGCGCGCCCAAAGATAGCTAACTATCCTTTTACTACATTGGAGCCATCTTTGGGTATTGTGGGATATCATGACCGGCAGTCATTTGTGATGGCTGATATCCCCGGCATCATTGAGGGTGCCAGTGAGGGACGGGGATTGGGCCTGCGATTCCTGCGGCATATTGAGCGCAATTCCTTGTTGCTTTTTATGGTGCCTGGCGATACCGACGATATCAAGCACGAGTATGAGGTACTGCTCAATGAACTGCAGAAGTTCAATCCTGAGATGCTCGACAAAAAACGTGTGTTGGCGGTCACTAAGTGCGATTTGCTCGACGAGGAGTTGATTGAGATGATTCGTGAGACTGTGCCCAATGACCTGCCTGTGGTGTTTATTTCTTCAGTGACGGGTTATGGACTGGAGGAATTGAAGAATGTGCTATGGAATGAGCTGAATAGTGAGAGCAACAAACTCCAGCATATCATGTCGGAGGACACATTGGTGCATCGTGACAAGGATATGAGTCGCTTTACTCAGGAAATGGCAGCTGAAGGAGAGGATGGTGATATCCTGTTTGTTGATGAGGATGAGGTGGAGGACTTGGATGATTTTGAGTACGAGGAGGACGAGGAGAAATGATCTCTAAGGAGTACCCACAGCTATTGCGATACGATATGGGCGATGGCGTGACGGCATTCAGCACAATGCGCCGTGGTGGTGTCAGCGTGGGTAATTACGCCTCGTTCAACATCAACTACTATTGTGGCGATGATCAGTATCATGTTGAGGCCAACAGGATGTTGCTCAGTGAGTTGTTGAATCTCACACCAGACCATCTGGTATATCCCCATCAGGTACATGGCGTGGAGGTCAGACAAATAGGAAAAGAGCTGTTCTCTCTGACGCCTGCAGACAGACAGCAGTTTCTGGAGGGTGCGGATGCGGTGATGACGGATTTGTCGGGTGTATGTGTCGGTGTGTCTACAGCCGACTGCATTCCCATCTTGCTTTATGACGAGAGAGTCCATGCTGTATGTGCTGTGCATGCAGGATGGAGAGGAACCGTGCAAAGAATCGTACAGCATGCTGTAACAGCCATGAGACAGGCGTTTCAAACGGATACCACACATCTTAAAGTGACCATCGGACCAGGCATCTCCTTGGAGAATTTTGAGGTGGGTGATGAGGTGTATGACCGTTTTGCCGCTGAAGGATTCTCAATGGATGCCATCGCAAAAAAATATAAGAAATGGCATATCGACCTGTGGGAATGCAATCGTCTCCAACTTCTTGATATGGGTGTAAGTCCGGTGAATGTCTTTGTCACACGTATATGCACATATGCCCAGACGGAAGATTTCTTTTCCGCTCGTCGTCTCGGCGTCAATTCGGGCCGAATTTTCTCTGGTATTTTATTGAGATAAGAAAACTGTAGGGTCGAGTAGGAACAAAGAACTGACCCTATATGGGAAATAGGAAAAAGTCATAAAAAACCAGCCAAATAAAAATTGGCTGGTTTTTTATGTCTTTATCTTTTGTGCCTCTTGGCTCTCTGCTCACGGTATTTTGCTTTCTGACGGGCACTACCGCTGCCGTGAGCCCCTGTGATGTATTTCTTCTTCTTGGCTTTGGTCCTTACCTTGTCTTTGCCGTTGTCGTTGTCTCCCGAGCTTCCTCGTCCCCAGACGATGCCTTCCTGGATGATAGCATCGATGTCGTCGCCTTTACTCATTATCAGACACTATTAATGATGGAACAATCGCACACCTGTGAACGCCATGGCAATGCCGTATTTGTTGCAGGTCTCAATCACATGGTCGTCACGTACAGAGCCACCGGCTTGTGCAATGTATTGCACGCCACTCTTATGAGCACGTTCGATGTTATCGCCGAAGGGGAAGAACGCATCACTGCCAAGGGCTACACCTGTGTTGAGAGCTATCCAGGCTTTTTTCTCCTCACGGCTCAGAGGATCGGGACGTGTGGTGAAGAATTGCTGCCAGGTGCCATCGCGCAGTACATCGTCGTAGTCTTCGCTGATATAGACATCGATGGTATTGTCGCGATCGGCGCGGCGAATACCCTCTACAAAGGGCAGACTCATCACCTTGGGGTGCTGTCGCAGCCACCATATATCGGCTTTGTTGCCAGCGAGACGTGTGCAGTGGATGCGGCTCTGCTGTCCGGCTCCGATACCGATGGCCTGACCGTCTTTCACATAGCATACACTGTTGCTCTGTGTATATTTCAGCGTGATAAGTGATATCATCAAGTCGCGGCGGGCTGCCTCGGTGAATGTCTTGTTCTCTGTGGGGATGTTGTCGAAAAGGGTGGGGGAGTCGAGCTCTATCTCGTTGCGACCCTGTTCAAAGGTGATGCCGAAGACCTGTTTCCGCTCAAGGGGGGCAGGAACATAGTTGGGGTCTATGCGGATGACATTGTAGGTGCCTTTGCGCTTGGCGCACAAAATCTCCATCGCCCTGGGGGTGAAGTCTGGGGCAATGACACCATCACTCACCTCACGCTTGAGCAATGTCGCTGTCACTGCGTCACAAGTGTCGCTCAATGCCACAAAATCACCATAACTGCTCATACGGTCAGCACCACGGGCACGGGCGTATGCGCAGGCAAGTGGAGAAAGCTCTTCCTTGACATCGTCGACGAAGTAAATCTTGCGCAACGTGTCGCTGAGGGGAAGACCAACAGCGGCACCAGCTGGTGACACATGTTTGAAACTGGCGGCGGCGGTAAGGCCTGTGGCCTTTTTCAACTCCTTGACCAATTGCCAGCTGTTGAGGGCATCGAGTAGATTGATGTAGCCTGGACGACCATTGAGCACTTCAATGGGCAGCTCGCCGTCGGTCATGAAAATACGTGAGGGCTTCTGGTTGGGGTTGCAGCCGTACTTCAAGGATAGTTCTTTCATGATGATTGGTGTATGTTGTATTGGTAAATGTCGAAAATGATAAGATGATAAGGATTGGAAAAGGTATGAAAAAAGAGGTTCCCATATTGCATGAAACCCCTTATTTCATTTTTAGGCTTTCTTGACGACTCTCTTTTCCTTAATACGAGCCTTCTTGCCGGTGAGAGCACGCAGGTAGTACAGCTTGGCACGACGTACTTTACCTCTCTTGTTCAACTCGATGCTGTCGATGTTGGGTGATTCTAATGGGAAAATGCGCTCTACACCCACGGTGCCAGACATCTTGCGGACGGTGAAACGTTTCTTCTCCTGATGACCGCATATCTTGATGACTACACCACGATAGTACTGGATACGCTCCTTGTTACCCTCAATGATCTTGTAACCTACGGTGATGGTGTCACCAGGACCAAATTCATCGAATTTCTTGCCGGCCTCTTTTGCCTTGTCAGCTGAGTTGGTGGCAAATGCCTGCTCAGCAACTTTGATTAAATCCATTGTTTGATTTGATTAAATTGTTCTTGTCTCCGGCGCAACATAACGAGGCTACTCTTCTTCCTGTCAGCGATTACGGCGGAAAGTGGGTGCAAAGGTAGCAATATTTTCTCAATTCTCCAAACAAAACCCTCTTTTCTGTCTTCTTTTTCGCCAAAAAGCATTAAATTTGCATCATATTATAAATTGTGGCTATGAAAAAAATGACTACTTCCCTCATCGTGGGGATGATGGTGGTGATGATGATGTCGTGTGCCACCCATTATTCGGTCAACAGCATTTCACGTACACGTATGTTGATTGACCAGACTTATGATAGGCAGACGGATGCTGAGGCAGTGCTATTTATGCAACCCTTTAAGCGACAGGTTGATAGCCTTATGTCACCTGTGTTGGGAAAGGCTAATATGCCGATAGAGCCTTACCGGCCAGAGAGTCCTATGAGTAATCTTCTTCCAGATATCTTGGCGTGGGCAGCACCACAATATGGTGAAAAAGTGGATTTTGCCTTGTACAATATCGGAGGCATGAGGGCTTCGCTTGCTAAGGGTGATATCACCATTGGCGATGTCTTTGAGGTGGCTCCTTTCGAGAATTATATTTGTTTTGTCACACTCACCGGTGACAAGGTGGAGGAATTACTCGGTCAGGTGGCTTATCGGGCTGGAGAAGGCGTGAGCAAGGAGGTGCGTATTGTATTAGATGCCGATCATAAACTGTTGAGTGCCACCATCGGCGGAGCGCCCATTGACAAATACCGTGCTTATAGGATAGCTACCCTCGACTATGTGTCACATGGCAATGATCGGATGGTGGCCTTTAAAAGCAGCACCGACAGACATGACATCACCAGTGAGGATGGCTTGGCAAGGGCTGTCATCATGCGATATATCCAGGACCGCACTGCAAAAGGACTGGCTATAGAGAGCAAGATTGAGGGACGTATAACCATTAAGAGATAACACGATATGATGAAAAAATATATCATGATGGCCATCCTGTGTATATTGGCTGTAGGACAGACATGGGCACAAGACAAACAGTTGGTGATACTACATACAAATGACACTCACAGTTGTATCTACTCGCTCAATCCCAATCTGGCTGATAAGTCATTGGCGGGAAGGGGTGGATTCCTGAGACGTCTGGAATTCCTCAGACAACAGCGACAGCAAAATCCTGACCTGTTGCTCTTTGACAGTGGTGACTTCTCACAAGGATCGCCATATTATACCATGTTCATGGGTGATGTGGAGGTAGGACTGATGAACAGGATGCACTACGATGCTGTGACTATTGGTAACCATGAGTTTGACTATGGCTTGGAAAATATGGCGAGACTCTTCAGAATGGCTGAATTTCCTGTCGTTTGTGCAAATTACGATTTCACAGGAACACCTGTGGAGGGCTTGGTGAAACCATATATTGTCATCAAGCGAAAAGGGGTGAAAATTGGTGTGTTCGGCCTCTGTCCACCACTTGAGGGGCTTGTCGATGCGCACCGTTGCACGGGCGTGAGATTTCTTGACCCCGTGGCTAAGGCCAATGAGATGGCCTCCATCCTAAAAAACAAAGAGAAATGCGATATCGTGATATGTCTCTCGCATTTAGGATGGCAGATTGACTTGGTGGACGACCATGACATGATTGGTGGATCCAGAAATATCGACCTCGTGCTGGGAGGACATTCTCACACCTATCTCGAGAATTTGGAATATGTGAAAAACGCAGATGGCGAGGATGTCGCTGTTGATCAGAATGGAAAGCATGGAATCTGGATCGGACGCATGGTTGTGGATCTGAAAAAAGATGAGACTCGCTCACGTAACAAATTTTTACAATAATGACATTTCTTAAAAAAGGCACTACTCTTCATCAAGGCAAGTATACTATTGTCAAAACACTTGGAAAGGGTAGTTTCGGCATTACATATCTCGCTTCTGTCACTGCATCGCTCAGTGGAGAACTGGGATATTTGAATGTCGATGCCGATGTTACGATCAAGGAATTTTTCATGGGTGCGATGAATACACGTAATACCAATGAGAAAACCATAGAGCATACAGACAGTCAGATCGTGCGGGACTATAAACGGAAATTCATCCGAGAGGCCAACAATCTTTCCCGTCTTCATCATGAGAATATTGTCAATGTGCTGGATGTGTTTGAGGAAAACAATACGGCATATTATGTGATGGAGTATATTGATGGCGGTACTATCGACGATATGATCAAGATGAATGGTAGAGTATCGCCATCTCAAACGGCTAAAATCACCAGACAAGTGTGTGCAGCCCTTCAATACATGCATGATAACAGAATGGTTCATCTTGACCTGAAACCGAAAAATATCATGATCAACTCAAAAGGTGTGGTAAAACTGATTGATTTCGGATTGTCAAAACAATATGATGAAAACGGTGAGCCAGAGGAGAGCACCACTATCGGATTGGGAACCGTGGGGTATGCTCCGATTGAGCAGGCGAATTCACTGAGGGAAGGCTCGCTTCCTGTCACAATCGATGTGTATGCGCTTGGAGCGACAATGTATAAGATGCTGACAGGTATGGTGCCCCCAGAGGCTTCGTATGTCCTCAACAATGGCCTTCCTTTGCAACCATTGCGGCAGGCTGGGGTTCCCAAACCTATGGAGAATATTGTGTGCAAGGCCATGGCTCCCATCACTCGATTTCGTTATCAGTCTGTTGGTGAGATGCTGACATTGGTTAATCAGTTCGCTGATAATGCGGACGATGTGGATGGGACTCAGAATGCCGAGGATACTGTCCTTCATGAAGACAAAACCCTACCAGTTCCACCTACACCTAATCATAAAAAGTGGAAGATAATCGCTGTCGTATCAAGTGTCGCAGCTTTGGTCTTGATAGGATTGCTGATAATGGGATTGAATTCCGACAAAAAGGATTTATGGATAGATACGCACAGTGTAATAAAGTCGGAGAGAGATTTTGATGACTCTGCCGACAGCTCTAAGGATACCATAGAAAAAATTGGAGATGACGAGACGATTGCCGAGGAGGATGCTGATAGCTTACATGATAATGGTAGTGACGATATCGACTACCAATTGGATAAAATCTATCTCACGGAAAGTGATTTGGAAGGTATGACTTCAAGAGACCTGGAAATTTGGCGTAATTTTATTTATGCATGGCACGGCTATCGTTTCACTCGTGACGATTTGGCAAATTTCTTCCAGGAACAGCCATGGTATCATCCCTATACAAACAATGCGGAAGCGGTATGGAATACATTTAATGATATAGAAAAGTATAATGTCAATTTCATCAAACAACATGAGTAGTGCGAGATCCAATATATGTATGTTGGTGATGTCTTTCGTGATTTTGGGTATCACAGGCTGTGGAAATAGCTCTAAAGCACAAGATGAGAAACAATCTGAGAAAGCATCTGAATACATGCATCAAACTGGTCAGGATGAGAGTGCCTCAGGTAAGGCTAATCATGATGACATACCCGAGAATGTGATGAAAATCATCAAAGCATATCCTAACTTCAAAATCTCATATGCCGACAATCAATTGGTCTTTCCGGATGGCAGCACTATCCTATATGATGATGGGCGTGAGAAAACATTTGTGGAGAAACTTGATGACTGCGATGTAGAGGATATGTTTTCAATGACTTATGATCGCAACGCCGCCATCCCGGCCTACTTGAATGATTGTGGACGTGGACGTTGCGAACAGCTATACAAGAAAATGTATGGCAATAGTGAGGAGGAGGTCAAGAAGAACATGGTCGATGTAGAGTGGTTTGGGCAAAGAATACCATTTACTAAAATCAATGGTGCTGATCGCCAGCTGGCCAAAGTGGCGGATGAACTGAAAAACATGCCCGAGATGAGTCAATATCTTACAAATGCCTCGTCTTTTTATTGGAGAAAGGTGCGTGGAGCAAATCGGCAAAGTGCGCACAGCTATGGTATCGCTATTGACATCAACACAAAATATTCCAATTACTGGTTGTGGTCGAATCCTAAATGCAGTGAGACGGATAAATTGAAATACGAGAACAAAATTCCTCTTGAAATTGTCAGGGTGTTTGAGAAATGTGGATTCGTATGGGGTGGTAGATGGTATCACTATGACACCATGCATTTCGAATACCGTCCTGAGTTGATGGAATAGGTTTGACTTCGCCCAATTTACTCAAAGTAGAAAGTGAGGGCTATTATTTTTGTGCGTGCCTTGCTCACGGAGTTGGTGTATTGAATCATATTGTGGTTCTTCAGGTGATTGGCGTGGTCGGTGTCAAGACTGTTGGTAAGGCTGTACATGAATTTCAACTCTGGACGCAACTTGAAGAAAGGAAGGTAATAATCGCAGCCTATGCCTAATTCTGCATAGACATCGTAGCGTTTTAGCTTCAGATAATCGTTGTCGCGGCCAGAGAGGTTAATCATAGGGTTGAGGCCGGTGACAATGTAGGGCCGGTGATTATTAAAGCGGGGAGCTGCGAATATTAAATCCAATGCGCAAGAGATATACGCTGTCTTTAGTTCCTGGCGCTCTTCTGTGGGGTTGCCATTGATGTCGAGCACACTATGGTTGCGGAATGTCAGGTGGCGCGTGCCAAAATACATGGTTGGAGCAATACGGAACTGAAAATGTGTGCTGAGACGAAACTCACCCAACACACCTACATTGAATCCGTTGTCCCATCGGTCTTGATCACAGGATATGAGACGCTCCACAACAGTGCCATCCTCCAACTCGATCATCTGGGGTCCCACATTGAGTAGTTCCACATCCTGAAGGTGGGTACCTACGTCCACACCAAAGTGAAATTGGCGCAGGTCAACGTAAGGCCTGTTTTCCACAGTCCTGTCCTGTCCCTGTGTTGTCAGACATGTCATCAACAGGGTTGCAA
>FLNZ01000105.1_pt1 | contig 13201 bp, 10 predicted proteins | sample 1140391 | NCBI WGS metagenome assembly FLNZ01 (sample SAMEA3878171, study PRJEB12797) | bioreactor metagenome | biome: Moose rumen | place: Sweden | collected 2011-10
CATCCCCGTCGCCCGAAAATTGCCCGAGCGAACCCCCGTCGCCCGAAGGCAACTCGCCGGCATCCCCGATGCCCGCAACCGCCCCGCACGCAGCAAGCCCGAGCGACATGCCCCGCACCAGCGTATCCACCGGAATGCCAAACCCGCGGGCCACCCGCAGCACGCTATCCCGAATGAAGCCGCCCGAAGTATCGGGCCCGACGTACAGGCGGCGCACGTACACCCGCGGCGCATCTCCGGCCCGAGATAAACCTCCCCCGACCCGCGACAAACCTCCCCCGACCCGCGATAAACTATCCCCGGCCCGCGATAAACGCTCCTCGACCCGCGGCGCAGTTCCGCCCAGAAACAAACCATTTCCAGCCCGCGACAAACTTCCCTCGACCCGCGCGGAGCCCGAGCCCCCACCGCGACCCGCAACTTCCATGAACCCGCCCGCATGGTCCCTGTGGTTATGGCTCACCACCACCCACTCGAGCGTATCGACCCCGCGGGCGACAAGCGAATCCACCACACCCACAGAATCGGGCCCCATGTCGTACATCGCGTACCGCCCCCCGCAATCGAGCAGCACCGCAAGTCCCTGCCCCACGTCCAGAAACGTAACCCGCAAGGGCGAAGGTTCCGGCGCCCCCTCCTCGATAACGAACCCGCACGATGCCACCAGGGCGAAAATGGCCACGAAGGCCAGCATTTTTGCTTGCAAAAGGAAGTATCTCATACCTATATATACGGGATTACCCCCCAAAATGAGCCAAAACGCCACTTTTTTTCTATCTTTACAGCATGCAGTTACCCAAATACAAGAAAAAGAAGCGTATCAAGCTCAAAATCTGCCAGGAGCCCGGCTGTGGCCGCGAGTTCTGGGGACACCCGATTGCCAAGTACTGCGAACTGCACCGCGACATCAAGTTGCGCCAGAAGCAGAAAAAGAACGTGGAAAGCATCGAGTCCAAGAACATCATCTTCCGTCACAACTACACGGAATCGATGGACCTGACCTTCAAGTGCTGTCTGGAAGGCTGCAACGAGCTGTTCACCATCAAGGTATTCCCCAAGCAGACCGTGTATCCGCGTTTCTGCATGGAACACCGCAACGACTTCAAGCGCGAGAACTTCATCCGCGTCATGCAGAAAAAGAACGCGTAAAACCGCTACCGGCGGCGCATTTTCGCCTTTTTTACCAAAAATATTCACGCCATCCCTTGAAATTTGGGATGGCTTTTTTATATTTGGGCACGCTACATGGTGGATGTAGCTCAATTGGTTAGAGTCCCAGATTGTGATTCTGGATGTTGCCGGTTCGAGTCCGGTCATCCACCCGAAAAAAGGCCCCGCCATTCCTGGCGGGGCCTTCTTCGTTCTCCTCCTAGCCTTCTCCTCCTAACAGCCTCCTCCTTACAGACTGCTTCAGTTCCTTACGCAGCGGACTCTACCCGCTTTCCGGCGATTGTCGGTCGGCATGCCATAATCAATCGAAATTTCGAAAGCGTAATTATCATAAATCCTGTAGTTTGCGTACGAATTCGCATATTCAAAGATCCATTCAACGTCCTCGGTGTCCTTATGCTCCTCGTAGTAATCCCACCACTCTGAACGCTCTTTTTCTATATCCCCGACAAACGACTTGTGCGTATACGTGTGGTAGTATAGGTCCAGGTACTTGCTGTCCATCGGGTAAAGGTTGAAGTCGAACCTGTTATAGAATACGCCCACCAGGTCTTTATCAGATGCGGTTTCGGAGTCTGTCCTCCAGGATTCATTGAGTAGATTGTTGACTCCCCCGACATAGGTAATCAAGGCTTCCCAGTCCAGGCTATTGGATATATGCCAGCCGGCCGGGCAAATTCCCTGATGCAGCGAATCAATCAAGCCATCCTTGATAGGCCTCGACATATAGCTTTCGCTCAACCCCATGGCAGTCGTCCAATTATAGATTCCGGTCGGAGTCACATCTACGCCACCCCTCCTGGAATGCTTGACCGTAGTTTCACCACTGTACATCAGGTCCTCGGCCATCCATTCATACGTCTTCCCGTTGAACTCGAAACTTACCGTCTTGTATTCCCGGCCGTCGCGCGGATCCTTCATGGTCCCCGACCCGTGAGGTATCGGCATCTTGAGGGAATCGAGGTGCCCCTTAGTCGTGAACTTCCAGCTATGTCCATCGCAAAGGAAGTAGGCGGGGTTCACATATTCCATCTCGTACACGTCAAAGTTGTAATATCCGAACGGCTTGTCGAGCCTTCTTGATTCCCCCCCAGAGGTCGTCATCGCAATGTTCAAACCCTAGATAATGGTCCAGTACCAAATGGTGGAAATAACGCCTCTCCGCCATAAGGTCGTACTCATCCCTACCAATCAAGCCGGTTTCGCCAGAGTGCATCACATTGCCCAAGGAATTGTATAAATAGGCAGTGTAAGCAAGAGGCGCAATCAAGGAATCGCTGAGGGTTCCGTCTTCTTCCAGGTCATCGGCGTATCCATCCACATAATCCTGTAACATGCCACAGTCCGTATTGGCCGGGTCCATCCTATATTCCCACTCGTTTCCTTCGCCATTCCAAGGAATAATGAAGTCTCGAGTATCCACAAAAATACTGATATGATAAAGAGCCATGTCCGCAGCGGATGTACTGAAGATGTTCAGGTCTTCCGCGGAATTTACGGGAATGAAGACACCGAATGCGGCGAGCACTTCCGCAGCAGCCTGCCTCTTGGCCTGGGCAAAGGGCACGCCATCCTTGACCAACTTCAATACACGCTTGTATTCAAAATGCGTCAGCAAGTTGATATTTGCGGTAATACGTTTTTCCATGTTGGTAATGGCATTAAGGTGCAAGACGCACACAGAACGTTCGCCACTGACATCATGAATATAGTGGCCTTCGGCGGAAAGAAGTGCATACGGGCTTTCCAAATCAAGACTATCGAATTCGAAGTCACCCTTGTCGTTAGTGACCGTGGTATTGAATTCCTTGCCCGTGGGTTCCAGGCTCCCTTCTGCAGATGTTTCCCGGAGTACGACGCTGGAGCCCTCCACAAACGGACCCTTCTGCACCGCGCCCGAAAGTTTCTTGCCTGCGAGGGCGACAATGCCAGCATCTTCCGAGGTACCGCCCGCGACATCCCTGCCATCGGAACACGCGTCAAACAGGAATACACAGGCCGGCGCCAAAACAAGTCCCAAACCAGTCCTTAATTTTTCATACAAGTTCATTTTTACTTTTCCTCCTTACCACATTTCTTTTCCTTGTCCAGCCTTTCGCTCATCGGGAACAGCTGGAGGTTCAGGCGATACACCTGCTCCGTCTCGTCATCTTCCGCGGCTATCGCCACGATGCGCCGGCGGCAATCCGCCAGTTCCTTCCGAATCCGTTCGTACGCACGGCGCGTAAGCCCGAGGGTCAGCCCCGACATGTCGCGTTCCGAAAGCGGCAGGTCCAGGGCCTTCACCGCAAACTCCCCCATTTGTCGCTGCATGTCGCGGGCCGCCACGGGGACCGCATCTACCGAGCCCATCGAGATGGACTTGTCCGTCTGGCGGTAGTTCCCGCTCCTGTCCTTCTTCAGGAGCTTCGCACGCACCAGAAAGTCAAGCGTTTCGCTCACTTCGGCAGCAGAAATCTTTTGCTTGCAGGCACGCGCAATCTCGAGCGGCTTTGCACCCGGCATATGCGGGGCAAGTTCGCGCAGCACCGGATTCTTCCACGACTTAAAGTAGTCGAACTCCTCTTTCCCGAGCACGCGCACCTTGTGGGCCCTCGCCAGCGCACAGCGTTCCTCGAACGCGGCACGCTTCGCCTCATCCCCCTTTGCATGGGCGTACGAAACCATCAGCACAAAGTATGCCTGTTCGTAACCGGCGAGCCCCATGGCGCTTGCGACAGAACCTGCAGCCCCAACACTCAGGTTCTTCTTGCCTTCGCAAACGTACTTCAGGTAAACAGCAGACGAGAACCCGGCATCGCGCGCAAAGTCTCGCCACGTGAATGCCGAGCTGCGCTTGCGTTCATCGTAGTAGTCCTGGATGAACTTGCGGTAGTCTGTGTATTCAATGATCTCCTTCATGTGCACAAATATAGGTAATTTTTGTTATTTCAGAATACAAAATTGCCGTTTTTATGCAAATTTTACCATTTTTGTAGAATTTTTGCAAATTTTAGCAATTTAGAATACAAAACACGTATTCCAGGAATACAACAAAAAAGACAAGGGAAGGCTCCGCCCTCCCTATTGACATTTCACTATACTTTTAGTATATTACTTAAAGTATATTACCAAAAGTATAGTGAGGTTGTCATGATAAACCCCTTTTTGCTAGAACCATACACATCAAAGGAACTGTTCTGCGACCGCGAACTGGAACTCAAAGAAATTGTCTCTCTATTAACGAATGGTTCCAACGTGACACTCATTTCGCCTAGACGTTACGGGAAAACAGGTCTGATTTTCAGGGCTTTTGATGATCTCCGCGAAAAAAAATGCACCTGCATATATGCCGACATTTTCTCAGCTCAAAATCTAGACGACTTTCTCAAAATTCTTTCCGAAGCAATCGTTAGCGCAGTAACAAGCGAATCCATAATAAAAAAATTCTTCAACGCTCTTAAAAACGCGAGACCCACACTCAGCTACGATCCTGTTTCCGGCAGTCCACAGGTATCGCTTTCGTTCCTGATGGACTCACAAAAACCACCAACTCTAAAATCCATTTTTGATTTTCTAGAAAAGCAAGAAACACAAATCATTTTCGCGATTGACGAATTTCAGCAAATCCGAGAATTCAAAGAAACAAATACCGAAGCCTTACTGCGAACTTACATACAACAATTGCACCATGTAAAATTCATTTTTTGTGGCAGCAAAAAGCATTTGATGGCAGATATGTTTACCAATGCAAAGAAACCATTTTACGAAAGTTCCAGAACAATCTATATCTCCCGTATAGATGCAGATAAATACAAGGCATTTATTACAGGTCTCTTCAAAAAGGCCGGCAAATCCATTGACGACGACGCCGTCGATTTTATCTTGGGTTGGACAAAACGGCACACTTATTACACTCAATTCGTCTGCAACCAGGTTTTTGCGGATTCATCCCAAAGGATTACGTTAGAAGATGTAAAAAACGTCGCATCCAAAATTCTTCGGTTCGAAACAACAAACTTCATAGAGCGACGCAACCTGATTACCGAGAAACAGTGGAAATACCTCGTCGCAGTCGCCAAAGAAGGCGAAGTCAGAAAACCGACCGCAGCGGATTTCTTGATGAAATACCAAATCGGAAACGCAGCCACAGCAAAGAAAATCCTCACCGCCCTTGTCGAAAAGGAACTGCTGCTAGAGCAAAGCGATTTAAGCGGGAAAACTTACAGCGTTTATAACGTATTCATGTCCCGATGGATGGAATCGCTTTAAGCAGAAGGCCCCGCTAAAAAGCGGGGTCTTTTTCTTTGATAGGAGAACTCTTGAAACTAATCCTTCACGCAGCGGACAGAGTACCCGTAGTCCTTGCCGCTGCCGTACAAGTCAGCTTTGTCGAATTCGTCGTCCAAGCCCACGATATATGTGCGGGAACTATTGTACTCAGAGGAACTCCAGAAGTACGCATGGTAGCCAACGTTGTTGTAACCAGTGGCGTCCCTGAGGCCAGCAGGCAACGCCGAGAAGGAATAGGCATCCGTGCCGTATCCGTCGCGGACCCAGCCGCCAGGAACGCTGGACCAGCTGATAGTGGAGCTGAGCATCTTGCCCGCCGTTGACGCTCCACCGACAGCAGTAAACAATGTATTCCACTCCGCCTTATCCGGCAGATGCCAGCCCTCGGGGCATATGCCTCGCACCGGGTAAATCGGAGTACATTGCACGCCATAGCCGCAGTCCTTGCCATTCGTAGACCACGTTCCCACACTGTCCATCGCTGCAGCCCAGGTGTAAAGGCGACCATATTTGATGCAGTTGGCAGGGTCGTTACTAAAGCACCAACTAGTGGAATCGGAGGTGTAGCCACTATTATTATAGAGAACGCCAGTGTATGCGTAGTTCAAATTCTCCGCCATCCATACCTGATTGCCGATTTTTACGGTCTTGTACGTCTGACCATCGCGGGAGTCCGTCATGGTTCCCGTAACTACTGTAGAAGGATCTACATACCCTTCAGGGACACTGCTGCTTGACACGCTTGTCACGCTGCTACTGGACTTCGTTTCGTCAACACTAGAACTTGAAGAAGGTCTTACCGGTGCAGTCGAAGGATCCCCTTTGACGCAACGGACACTTTGTCCATAAGACTTGCTATTCTGATACGTATAAGAATTGGTATAAACGTTGTTTATATTGAAATACCGGCCATCATTGGCACTGTATTCAGTAGCGCTCCAGTAATAAACATCCGAGCCCACCTTTTCCCATTTAGTAGCAGAAATTCTTCCGGTCGGGAGTGCGGCAAAGCCGTAAAGATCCGTACCGTTGTTGTCAGGCGTTCCGGCGTAGTTCCATCCAGTCAACGCCTTGAGTGGTTCACCAGATACAGGGGCATTTCCTAATGCCACGCTCAATAGGCCCCATTCATAGATTGACGGCAAATGCCAGCCGTCAGGGCAAATTCCCTGCACAGCTCGATCAAGTCCGCACTTTTTGCCATAGCCGCAATCCAACGGAGCCTCGGCATCGTTCGCTAGTGCTACCGAGTCAATCGCAGCGGCCCAGCTATAATAACGGCCACTCACCTTGCAATTTTTTTCATCATCATTGTAGCACCAGTTGCCGCCCTTCAAGCTCGGAGTCTTGGCGCTATCGGCATAGTTCAGGTTCTCCGCCATCCAAACCTGCGAATAATTTGCATCTGGCACATCAATTTTTACAACTTTGTACACTTGCTTGTCGCGCGGGTCGATTATCGAGTCGTATTTGATGTTCGGATTCAGGCGAGCATCCTTGGGAACATCCCAACTCCATCCTTCTGTCTTGACGCTGTCGTTAGATTCTTCCTTTGAAACGTTAGTGGCAAACGCATCAACCGCCGTCTCAAAATCGGGAACTTCGTTTGCGAATCCCCAATTCTCCATATTCTTGCGAATGGAATCCATCACAGCCTTCGCCACGGCATTTGCAATCCAGTCGATAATTGCTTTTTTCGTATCATCATCGTTCCACTTGCCGCTTGCCGCAAAGGATTCACTGAATTTTTCCATACGTTCTGCAAGCGTTTTCACATCGGCGTCGCCTTGCATCAGTACGCTTATGGCAAGGAGCGTCGCATCTGCATCGCTTGTTCCAAAAATATCCAAATCTTCAAACTCGGTCGTATCGCCCGCCATACCGAACGCCGCAAGCACCTCGGTTTCAGCCAAGTCCTTCGCCTCGTCGAAAGTCTTGCCTTTTTCTGCCACATAATGCATTACGCGCTCGTATTCCAAGTTCGTAAGCAAGTTGACATTCACATGCGTACGGTCCTTGAGATTCGTCAACGCACGGAGCGTCAATTTATCCGAAACCTTCTTCCCGGTCATTTCGCTACGGTATTCGCCAGTCACTGCAACAACAGCACAGGTTGTAGACAAGTTCACTTTTTCTACAACAAATTCACCCATATTGTTTTTGACTTCGCCCTCAAAAACTTCGTCCGTGAATTTCATTGTTTTGCAGTCGATTCCCTGCACCGTCACCGCGGAACCCTCCACAAACGGGCCCTTCTGCGAAACGCCCGCCACGTCTAGGTTGGCGACAATGCCCATGTCTCCCGAGGCGCCGCCAACGAAATCATCTGACTCGTCATCGGAACACGCCGCCGTCAAGATAGCCATGGCGGCAAGCGCACAGGCCGGAATAAGCCGAGCCATAAAACTCCTGTTCATCATGTTCCTCATCTCCTTTACCTCTTTTTAACTTTAAAAACTTTCTTTGTCTCGATCCGCTTGCTCAGCGGGAACAGCTGCATGTTCATGCGGTACACGCGCTCCGTCTCGTCATCTTCGGTAGCAATCGCCACAACACGGCGGTAAAAATCCGCCATCTCCTTGCGGATGCGTTCGTACGAGCGTTCCGTAAGGCCGAGCACGAACCCCGACATGGTGCGTTCAGAAAGCGGCAGGTCAATGGCCTTGATCGCGAATTCCCCCATCTGGCGCTGCAGTTCGCGGGCCGCAACGGGCACCACATCCATGTTGCCCATCGTAATCGTCTTGTCCGTCTGGTGGTAGTTTCCGTCCCTGTCCTTCTTCAGGAGCTTCATCCTTACCAAAAAGTTCAGCGTCTCGGTCACCTCGGCAGCGGTAATCGACGGGCTGCAGGCACGCGCCATCTCGAGAGGCTTGGCTCCCGGCATGTGCGGGGCAAGTTCTCGCAGCACCGGATTCTTCCACGACTTGAAGTAATCAAACTCGTCGCTGCCCAGCACGCGCATCTTGTGCGCCTTCGCGAGCGCACAGCGTTCCTCGAACGCGGCACGCTTGGCCTTGTCGCTTTTCGCATGCGCATACGAGACCATCAGGACAAAGTAAGTCTGTTCGTAACCGGCGAGCCCCATGGCGCTCGCGACAGAACCTGCGGAACCGACGCTCAGGTTCTTTTTACCCTCACAAACATATTTCAGAAACACCGCCGACGAAAATCCGGCATCCTGGGCAAACTTCTGCCACGAAAAGACGGAACTACGCTTGCGCTCTTCGTAGTAGTCCAGGATATACTTGCGGTAATCCGTATATTCAACGATTTCCTTCATAGGTACAAATATACCCTCTTTTCGTGCATTTAGGACATAAATATGGCGATTTTAGCCAAATTTTACCACTTTTTGCTAAATTTTGAAAAATTCAGCATTTTAGAACATGACGTTGTGTTCTGAGGACATGCTCCCAGAATACAGAAAACCCCCGCCATTCCTGGCGGGGCCTCGTTCTCCTTCTAGCAAACTCAGTTCCTTACGCAGCGCACAAAGCCTTTTGGCTGCACTTCCGTGTCGGATACATAATTCCAGCTAATCGAAATCTCGATGGTTACGAAATCCGTTTTCTCCAAGGGATAGTCGACATACTCATCTCGCGTATAGAATACACGGTTCCATCTATCGGCATTAGCGGAAGTGGGCTGGAAGGATATCTTGGGAGCATAGGTATGGAAGTAGGCTTTCAGGTAATCCCAATCCAGCGGAACAAGATTGAAATCCAACCTATTGTAGAACACTCCCGTCAAGCCTTTCGCTAGAGCCTTGTCCCTGTCAGTCCTCCAATTTTCATTGAGCAGGTTGTCGGGATCCTTGTCCACATAATCGAGCAGGGTTTTCCACTCTATGCTATTCGCCACATGCCAGCCGTCGGGGCAGATTCCCTGATGGAGAGAATCGATCAGGCCTTCGCGCACAAATCTCGTCATGTAGCCCTCGTTAAGCCGCATAGCCTCGGCCCAGCTATAGACGCCCTGCTGGCGACGGGTTCCCCTGCCACCCTTTGTGCGCGTTTCCGGGGCAACGCTATACATAAGGTTTTCCGCCATCCATTCATACCTTTCCCCTTCGTATTCAAAAGTTATCGTCTTGTATTCCCGACCATCACGCGGGTCAACCATGGTTCCGTTTTCGTGCTCAAACATCAACGTAAGCGAATCGATATACCCCTTTGTCTTTATATCCCAGTTATAGCCATTGCAAAGGACGTAGCCGGAATCCATGAGGCGCTGTTCGCCATCTTGATAATCAAAGACGTATATGGGCCTGTTAAACGCCCTGTATTCGCCCCAGCGATTCTCGGTACAGGCCTCTACCCCCATATGGTGCAAGAACACCAGCTTGCTGAAATCGTATTCCTTTTTCATGACCACCAAACGGTCATATGATCCCGGATCAGCAGCCTCCTTTTCCCACATATCGCCTTCATCGACATACTCCATATGCGAATACATACGGGTGATTTCGTAGGCCCCGCCTGCGATAACCTGCATAATGGAATCAGCGAGTTCCCCATCATCGGCGAAATCGTTAGCGAATCCGTCCAGGTAATCCTGCAATTTCTGGCAGTCCGACGCACCGACACCGGGGAAATTCCAGTCATGGCGATTGTCGATAAAAAGGCTCAGGTTGAACAGCGTCCTGTCCCCTTCAGACGAATTAAATATATCCAGATCTTCTGCAGAGGAAACTTCCATCTCGACCCCGAACGCGCCGAGAACTTCCCTGGAGGCCTGCTTCTTGGCTTCGGCGAAAGGCTTGCCTTCCCCGACCAGTTTCAGGACGCGCTTGAATTCAAAATGGGTCAAGATGTTGATGTTCGCCGTAATGCGGTTACTCAGGCTAGTAACTGCGTCAAGGCGCATGGCGCATTCCGAACGACTACCGTCATATTCACGAGAATACTGGCCTTCGGCAGAGAGCAGCACGTACTGGCTTTCCAGATTAAGGTCACCAAAATGGAATTCGCCCTTGTCGTTGCTAGTCGTCGTAAGGAACTCCCTGCCCGTGGGCTCAAGGTTCCCCTCTGCCGTCGTTTCACGGAGAACGACGTTCGAGCCCTTTACAAGCGGGCCCTTCTGCGCCGCACCCTTGATTTCTTTACCCGCAAGCGCGATAACGCCTTCGGATTCTTCACTTGTGCCCGCCGTTTGAGTGGAACACGCACAAAGCGCGAGACCCAAGGCAGATACACCCATAAAAATATTCTTTCGCATAAACATATTCACTCTCCTTTACCCGATGTGGACTTGCCACGATTCTTGCCACTGTTCAAGTTTTCCGTCAGCGGGAAAAACTGGAAGTTGAGCCTGCAAACCTTATCCGGATGCGGCTCGTCGGCGACAATCGACACGATGCGCTTGCGGCACTTCGCAAGTTCCTCCACGACCTTCGCGTAAGTCTCGTCCGTCACGCCCATCGTAATCCCGCTGAAGTGGCGTTCCGAAATCGGCAACTTGTCGAGGGCATCGAGCACGAATTCGCCCATCTGCCGCAACAGCGAATGCACCGCGACGGCGACCACGTTCAGGCGGCCTGTCGTAAGCGAGCGGTTCGTCTGGTGGTAATTGCCCTTGATGTCGCGCGTAAGGAGCCCCGCCTTCATGAGAAAGTTCAGGCTCGCGCTCACGTCCGCAGCAGAAATCGCGGGCCTGCAGGCCTTCGCAATCTCGTGCGGTTTCGCACCCGGCATGGCAACCGCCAGCTCGCGCACCACGGAATGCTTCCAGGTTTCGTAGAACGTGTAGAGCTCGCTCCCCAGAATCTTCACGTGGTGTGCGGCACTCAGCGCCTGCATCTCCTCGAAACACTTCTTCTTTTCGCGATCCGTCTTCGCGCCTTCGTAACGCACCATCAAAATAAAGTAGTCGTACTCGAAACCGAGCAACCCCATAGCAAGCGCAGTTTTCTTCGCTCCTTCTTCCCGAAGACGCGTCTTGCCGTCGCAAACCAGCTTCAAGTACGACCCCGATGCGAACCCGGCAATCTTCGCGAACTCGCGCCACGTAAACGCCGATGTGCGCTTGCGTTCGCGGTAGTAGTCCAGCACGTACTCGCGGTAGTCTTTATATTCAACGACCGATTTCATCATGACTATAAGATAGATTTATGCGCACGCCCGTGCAACATTTTTATTAAAACAAAATTGGCGATTTTAAGCAAATTTTGCCACTTTCAATTATAGCAGAAAGATTTTTTGCATTCTAAAAAACAAAATTGCAAAACCATAGAACAAAAAGGACCCCTAGACGCTCTGAACGGACTAAGCACTAGCACCTTCTAACTCATTTTTTTATATATTGAACACCAGTAGCAAACAATCCCGCCGACACCGAGAAAATGGCGCCGTTGGCGTCCGTACCATCGTCTTGGTCATGGTTTCAAGCAAGCTTGAAACTGCGACTTTTGACTCAGTACTATTCAGGGCGGGCAGTTTAACTATCTGCTTGACGCCGTTCTCCCTCCGCATGGTGCAACTAGCCTGCGGCTCGAGGACAGGAACCCTGTGGGGAGGCCGGCCCCATGGCGAGCAACGTAGAGTTCCACCCGCAAAAGCGGGTGCTTTTTCAAAAACAAACAGCACTTTAACCGCCGTATGTTTACGCGTTCCTTCTGCGTTCCGTAAGCGTCAATACGGCAAAGGAAAACCTATGGAACAGGAAGACTTTGTTCCCGACTACGCACAGACTTCTCGCGAAATCTGGATCCAGCAGACCTACGAAGAAATCAAGAAGCGCACCTACCTCGACCCGCTCTACGACGCCGCATTCAAGGCCTTTTTGAACGACGAGCAGGCGCTCATCAGTTTCTTGAACGGAGTGTTCCAGCTGGAAGGTGACAACCGTATCACCGCCGTCACCATCAAGAATACGGAAGTGAACATTCTCTTTCCGCAGGTCAAGACGTTCAGGCTTGACATCCGCGCCACGACCTCGACCGGATTCTGCATCAATGTGGAAATGCAGAAGGCGAAGCACAGCCGTTTCATTGAACGCATCCTTTTGCAGCACAGTGCGTTCATGCTCCAGAGCAAGCACGAATGGGACCAGGAATTCTTCAAGGAACCCGCGAGGGAACTCACCGACGAGGAGCGCGCTCTGCGCGAAGCCTCCCGGTACGAAATTCCGCCCACCTTCGCCATCTGGATTTGCGATTTTCACCTGGAAAAGCAGTCCGGATACCGCGGCACCTGGGCAATCCGCAACGAGCAGGGCTTGACGCTTTCTGAAAAGGTTAAGTATATTTTGTACGACCTGACGCAGTTCAGCAAGAAGCGCGAAGAAATCAATACCGCCGAGGACCGCTGGCTCTACCTGCTCAAGAACGCAGGTTCGTCCGACGACCTCCCCGATTTTGACGACAGCGTTATCGCGAAAGCGATCAAGCGCCTCCTTGTGGGTACCGCATCGGAAAAGCTCTTGAAGGAACAGGCAAAGAACATGGTGATGACGGAAGAAGAACTGGACTATCTGGCCTCGCTGAAGGTCCGCGCCCGTGCAGAGGGCAAGGCCGAAGGCTTGGCTGTGGGCAGAGCTGAAGGCATTGCTGAAGGTCGTGCTGAAGGTCGTGCTGAAGGTCGCGCCGAAGGTCGTTCCGAAGGGAAAAACGAGGGACATGCCGATGCTATCGACATTTTGCAGGGCATGGGCTTGACTCCGGAGCAGGTTGCCGAATTCAAGGCGAGACTCGACGCCCTTAACAAGCAAAAATAGATTTGCACATAAGCTAGAGTATAAAAAAGGAGCCCCCGGCGCA
>FLNZ01000420.1_pt1 | contig 13172 bp, 6 predicted proteins | sample 1140391 | NCBI WGS metagenome assembly FLNZ01 (sample SAMEA3878171, study PRJEB12797) | bioreactor metagenome | biome: Moose rumen | place: Sweden | collected 2011-10
CCGTGGGGTCCCTTCTTAAAGAGTTCCGTGGTTCCCTTGCCTTCGGGCATTTCCTTTTTGCGCTGGCAGGCCAGTGCGTACATTTCTTCAAATGTCATTGTGGACCTCGTTGATTTTTACGGGCTAAAAGATAGTAAAAAGGGAATGGGAAGTAGGGCGGGAGGCTAATTTATTATATTAGAGCCGATGAAGAAAACACTGCTTAAACTTTCCATTTCCACGGCCGTTTCCCTGGCCGCCCTCGCCGGCTGCTCCAAGGGGCTAAAGCCAAGCGATCCCGATGTTTACCGCAACAAGACCGGCATCATCGGCGTTTTCCGCCAATCCGCATTTTACTGCGAAAACGTGATGCCCCAGTACATGACCCTCGGTCAGCAAAGAATCATGGTCAAGTCCGGCTGGAGCAACGAACAGGACAACCTGTTCATCAGCGAAATGAAGCCGGGGACAGCCACGCTCTACAGCTACGAATACGCATGCGGCGATGACCAGACCAGGCTCGTGCTCGACACCACCGACAACGGCAGGAAGTCTTTCCCCTACGCCGTGAAAATTCCCGACCAGGGTTTCTGCAAGATAGTCATCTCGTTCCTCGAAAACGACAACCTGTTCTCGCACAACGACGACCTTCTCAAGGAATACTTCGAGAAAAACGAGGTCGCCGCCGGCTACCCGAACATTCCCTACTGCGACGTCATCGACACCAAGGGAAACACCGTCACCTTCATGGACCGCGACTCGCTTAACCGCGAACTGTATGCCGCAGCGGTCAAGAAGGCGGGGAACCTGACCGCCGACGACATCTACCCGCTCGTCTCTATCGACGCAGGCTCCGACATGGCGACTCTGAGCGGAGACAACTCGCAAGTGGTCCTAGTCACGTGGCACAACACCCCCGACGCCTTCAAGGACGGCGAAAACGCCACACTCAGGGATAACGTCATTTGGACATTCACCGACAAGGAATTCCTGAAATGGTTCCGCGAAAACCATGAAAAGGTAGACAACTGGGATATTCGCCTCAAGCAGCTCCTGGGCATGCCACCGGAATCCGACAACGCCTACTTCACCGTATTCTGGGCAAATGTCACGGACGTGTTCCGTCCGGCGTTCTATCCCGAAATCAACAGCGGACTCATGAACACTACCTTTTCGAATTCTTTCGAAGAAGACGAAAGCGAAAACGCGATATGGTTCAAGAACTGGTTCGACAAGACTGCCGCGAGCATCTACAGCAAGGACGGCGGGCGTCCATGGACGCGCCTCGGCTATTCCTACGACTGGGGCAACCCGAACGGCAAGTACGGCCTGTCCGAATTTATCGTGAAAGAAGGCGCCACCATCGAGGTGAAGTTCACGAGAAACAACAAGGCTTTCCTCAAGTGGATCAAGGACAGGATGTAATCACCCGATAAAGTTCCTGGCCTACGGCCTGGTACTTGCGTTCAAAAGCGGTTTCGGGTTTTCCGGGGCTAAAGATAGCGTATTCGACATCGAGATTTAGCGAAAGACTGTCGCCCGCAATGCGGGCCGCTTCCGCAAATTCGCGGGCGTATATTTCCCAGTTGGTGCGGAGTTCCGTAACGGGACTCAGCCTCAAGAGCGTCGGGAAAACCGGATGCAGGTGAAAGCGCCTAGTCGCCTCGCTCTCCTTGGGCCAGGGGTTCGGGTAGTAGAGCGCATGGTGCAGTACTTTCCATTCCTCCGCATTCACCTTTTCTAGTGCGAGGCGCCAGAAGTCGAGCAGTTCGGCGCGAATCCAGAACGCATTCGCGGGCACCTGCAAGCCGCCAAGTTGTCGAACGTTTCCCGCCTTGGTGAGCCGCACCATCGACTTGTCGATTCCTATGACCGGAATGTCCGGGAACCTGCGCGCCAGATGTATCGTGCTTTCGCCCGTGCCGCAACCGGAATCGAGCACCAAGGAAAACCCACCATCGCAAGGCCCCAAATCGGAGCCGGCGCAATCTTCGCCGTAGAAATTTTTCACAAGACCGCAGGCTTTTTCAAAAGCCATTCGGGTATGTTCCGCCACCGGGCGCAAAAAAGTCGTGGCCACGTACTTGCGCACCACGGCTTCCAGATTCCTATAGATGTCGTCCTGGTTACTGCTTACCGCGTGTACGATATTGCCCTTGGACTCCAATTACTTTTCCCAGATAGAGAGGCGGTCGCCACCGATGAGTTCGATGTCGTCCAGCCAAACTTCGACGGTGCGGTCTTCGGCAGAAACCCTGAAGTCCCAGTTGAGCTGGTTCACGCACCTGTAAGAGAAACGCGCATCCAGAATTTCGGACAACGGTACACTCGCACGGGTCCAGGCCGTATCCAGTCCCAATTCAAACTGCGAAATTTTCTGGTCTTCCAAGGGTCGGTTCACATCGACAACGGCAAAGACCACCGCACCCTTTCCTTTGATACGGAATGCCACCGAATCGACCGACGATATGTCGTTGCAAAGGGACTTGTCGCTCTTGCCCAGTTCGATACCGATGGTCGCCCACGGGTAATGCACGGCCCCAGTGGAATCCTTTACCATGTCTCCAAACTCCGCGCCCACATGCGCCACGATGTTCCCGTCGATATTTTCTAGCGTAAAGTTGTGGTTTTCGCCAACGATATGGCTCGGGGTCACGTTTTCTTCGGCAAAGCTAAAGAACCACCAGCCGCCATCGTAGGTACGCGCAGGCATGAAACGGTTCTGGTAGTTGGAATCTTGGAAGTCGTCGAGCAAAAGCGAACGGCTTTCGTCGGCAAATGTGCTCGAAGTGGATTTTTCGCCGGCAACCACTTTCAAATAGGTGCTAGTCGTGTCCTGGTCCTTTTCGTCAGAAATGAACACAAGGCTCAGGACTCCTTCGGGAAGTGAATCCAGCGAGAACTTTCCCTTTTCGACCTTTGCCGAATGCTCAAGGCCGCGTACCTTGACCGTACCGTTCGCAGAAGCGTCACCCATGTCACCAAAAACGGTCGCCATCTTTTTAAGGCCAAGCGTCGTGTCCCTGCCCAAATTGACTTTTTCTCCCGACACATTTACCGGAATCTGCAAGGCTTCGCCATTCAACCGGGCTTCCAACGTGTAGTCGCCGTCGGCGATTCCCGAAATCGTCACGTTGCCTTTCTTGTCGGTTTCGGCAGAATAAGACTTTTCGCCGTCGAGGCCTTCGCTATCCATGAGACGGACCTTCGCAAGCGCAGCAGGCGTCTTGTCGGTAGTTAAAATCTGCGCAGTGATGGCGTTGCCCGCTTCGGTACCACTGGGGCCACCGCCCGCCGTCTTGGTTTCACCGCACGCCGAAAGGCCCAGCCCCAGGGAAAGGAGCAGGGCGGCGGAAGAAGCCTTTCTTGCCGCACGGGCAATGTCAAGAGGTTCGCGTAGCATATCCCAAAGATACAAAAATCCGAAAAAATTGCGCATCACGTCCTCCCGTTTTGCGGGGAGGTTCCCGTATCGGGGTCGTCCACCTTGTCTGACAAAGGGAACATCGCGATATTCAGCGCATAGACGCGATCGGCGCGTTCGCTCTTGCGGGCAAACTGCAAAAGGCCCCGACGGAATTCCTCGATGCGGTGCCGGATTTCGGGCAAGTCGGATTCGTCGGCGGTAAACACGACCGACGAGATGTCGCGTTCTTCGGGCTTGTGGCGGTCTATCGATTCCTGGGCAAGCTCGATCGTGTGCCTGTGGAAATCGCGAACCGCCTGGCTCTTGACCTCGCCGCCGGTACTGATAATCTGGTCGGTAATGTTCCAGCCGCCCTTGCCGTCGGGAACCACAAGGCCAAGCTGCTTAAGGATACCCAGCGCCGAACGCGCCTCGTCTTGAGAAATGGCCGGGTTCAGCTGTTTTCCGAGCTTCGCGATATCGCCCGTGTCCTTAGAAATGCCGATCAGGGCACGGAGCGCCGCACAGGCCCAGCTGCCAAAGTAAGAGAACTCGGGCGCCGAAAGCACGCGGGTTTCCATGGAACGCAGTTCCATAAGGCGGTAGTAGAGTTCCGAAAGCGCCTGCTTCGCCTTCGTCTTGTTGAACCGGTACAGGGTCTTGAAATATTCCGCGCGGTGGTCGTCGAGGCCGCACAGGCGGATAAACGCGGGGAGCGTCCCCTCGTTCAGGTGCCCTTCTTTTTGGAAAACGCGGACGAGCCAGGCCGGATCCACGCCGGTTTTCTGGCCAAGGTAGCGGTACGAGGTAAAGGGGTTGTCCTTTTTCGTCTCGACAAACCAGTCCTTCAGGAACTCGCGGTATTCCAAATAGTCTAATACTTCGGGCATAGCCATAATTTACCCAAATATAGATAGAAAATGTTTACAATCCGTTGTAACTTACAAAGTTCCGTTGCTTTTTTTACAACGGCATTTCTCAACGCCCTAGGCAAAAAACACCCCAAATTGCCCCCAAAAGGCCATTTTAGTTTTTTTTCGACTAAATTTCGATACCCGTATCGCGAGTGATGACCGTTTCGCAAGCCGCCTTGAAAGTTTCAGGGGTTGCGATGATGGTCACAGATTTCTTCGCGCGAGTAACTCCCGTGTAGAGAATCTGGTTATTGAGCAACGGGTGTCCCTCTTGCTTCGGCAAGAAAACTGTCACATGGTCATATTCCGAGCCCTGTGACTTGTGAATGGTTATCGCAAAGGCCGCCTCAACAGCATCAGCGGGGAGAAGTGAGAGGGGGTAGGCGACAAAGTCGCGTTTTTCTTCGCCAGTCTTGCCGTTCGGCTTTTTGAGCATGATATAGGGAACCGAATCCTTGAACAGCACGATGCCCGTATCGCCATTGTACAATCGGTACATCGACTGATTCTTCGTCAGAATCAGGAGTTCTCCTTCAAAATAACGAGAGTTGGATTGTGGTTTCTTTTCGGAAGACTTGTTCTTAATCAGGTTACCAACAGTCTCATTGATTTGTTCAACACCTATGTTGCCACGACGCTCCGCAGCCAGGATTCGCTTTTCAAGGGTCTTGTTCCAGATTGCTTCGCATTTGTCGGTCAATTCTTTAGACGGATTCTCGAGAGCCTCGGGGTCAATATCTGCAACCATCTTGGGCAAATCGTAGAAATCACCAATCCAGTCACCAAGAAACTTCGAGACATTCTCCTGTTCTTCTTTCTTTGTCGGAGCTTTGTCAAGTTCTTTGCCGGAGTTGTCTTTCGATTTTTGGTGAAGCATGTAATAGAAAACGGCATCGGTCGCGCCGGTCACGGTTTCCTTTCCCGAAAAAACAGGATGCAACTCAAAAGTGACGTTGGGAGCAGCTTTTTTTTCGGCTACAGCGCATGTCTTGATTGCCTCTGCCAACTGTCCAATTTTAGAGTCTGGCGGGAAGCGCATCGAAATTTTCAGATCGGCTGTATAACTTGCCCTTGAAGCAGAATTCAAGATGTCACCCAACACGGCGCCAGCATCCACAGAAGGCAACTGGTACGGGTCGCCCAAAATAAAGAGACGGGTAACCAAGTCACCGTTTTCTTGACTCGGAATAGCCTGCAGCAGAGACGAGAACAGGTTCACATCTACCATGCTCGCTTCGTCGATTACAAAGATCGATTTTTCGGGGAACTGGTTCCAGGCATTGTACGAAAATCCATTATCCGACCTAGAATACTTGAGCAGGCGGTGAATGGTCATGCCATCCAAATCCTTCAACTTTGCATAAATAGGAGTCTTTTTCAAGTCCGCATTTATTCTATTCAATCCATTTTTTAGACTTTCGGACATACGATCTGCCGCCTTTCCGCTCGGGGCCGCAAGGTAGATGGTGTACTCGCTAAGGACTTCTTCAGGAGAACGCGTTTTGTCGTTTTCAACGATTTTTTCCAGCACATGCCACAAGATATAGAGTACGACCGTCGTCTTGCCCGTGCCTGGACCGCCTGTAATAACCAGATTCTCGTTCTGTCCACGAAGAACGGCATTCTTCTGATCATCATTCAGGGTTATGTCGCTGATTTGTTTAATAGCGGCATCGGCATTATTTTTCTTTCCAAAAATACGGGCCATTGCATTCTGAATGTCACCCTTAGCCTTAAAATGCTTTTTCATGTAAAGGAACCGATCCTCGTTGAGAAGAGGCGCATTTTCGCCAATGATTTCCGAGAAATCATTGGCATTCAGGTCCTTGATGCCGCTTTCGATAATTTCGTCAAACGAGCCTTCCAATTCACTAAAGTCAAACGATTCCTCTTGACTCATCTTTAACGTTTTAAGACCACACCACTTTTCACTCCACCGTTTCTTGAACAATGCCACATCAAGCGGGACACGGGTGTTGCCGTCATCCCACAGTGAAAAGCAGAGACAAAGAAACTTTTGCGTAGTTTCAGGCACGTTCGGCTTCATTTCAAACAACAAGTGCAACAGATGCCTATCCAGTTCGGCAATGCCACGCATTTCCTTCAAGTCGTCAATAAAAGAATCAATCTTGCTAAAATCCATCATATTATGATTCTCCTTCTTTGTTCGCGCCCTGCGACATCAAATTTTTCACTTCGGCATAGGCCGTTTCAAGAGTAGCGAAATCTTTCCAGGTCTGGGCATAAATGCCCTTGCCGGTTTTTCCATCGGTTCCGCGCAGGAAGGCGTAGTAGATACCGCCAAAATGCTTCTCGAAAATTTCTTGTTCCGACTTTCCTTCACAGAAATTGAAATTTTGCAGCCACTTGATTAAGCAGTAACTGTAGAGAACACGTTGCACGGAGTATTCCTCGTCAACCTTTTCCTTAACACTTTTTGGACTATAGTCATCAAGGAAATCTGATTTCCAGTCCAGAATCGAGTAACGCCTGTTGCCGTCATCTTCCTCGCGCACGAACAGGAGGTCAATAAAGCCCTTGCATACGCGATACAACGTTGCAAATGCTTCGGCGCTTTCCTCCTTGACATCGGCATTCAAGCCAAATTGCACTTCGCTCTTGTGTGCGTTGGAGGGCAAGTCTACCAAACGGAACGGATCCGCCGACTTGACAAAATTACCACCCGCAATGACGGGAAGTGCCGCATGCAGCGTATTATAGAAATAGCGGAGCGTGATTTCCATCCATTCTTCTTCATGAGCTGCAAGCGGTAGCGATTCCGCATTGAATTCTTCTTTGATAATGTTCTTCAGCTTTGCCGGAACATTTTTTTGCAATGTCTCTAGCGTATCGTCAGCACTAACAAAGTTTTCAAATTCAGACTTTTCCAAGGTGTTGTGCAGTACGTTACCGATTTTTGCTCCGCGAGGGTATTTCTCTTCGGCCAGGGTAAGCGATTCAATCGCGGCACCACTTGCAATCGCACATTCATTCCATATCACATCAGGGTCGATTTCCTTCTGCTTTTCTTTTGTCTTGGCAGAGGAATCCAGCGACGAATCGTCCTTGTCAGCGCGGCTTTCGTCTATATTTCCGATTTCGTCCTCATCCGTTTTATTATCCGCATCGGGCCTAGCAACACGCGAAGCGAGCGACGAGTACGAATACTGCAGAATCGCCTTGCCAGGGAGTGCCGACTGGAGGGTGGACATTGCAGACTTTCGCCCATCAATCTTGCCCTGCAAATTTTCGTCTTTCTTAACATCGGGACAGGTCGTTTTCAGAATTTTCTTGACCTCTTTATACATGTCGATCGAATCCCATTCGGCATCAGCCGACAGCGCGTGGGCAGTTGAAGCGATTTTTTCCATAGCATCTTTCAAAAACGAATACTCAGGATATTTAATGTTCCCTTTTGAATCTGTTTCCGACCATTTTTTATATCGGGGAAGAACAAGAATCGAGGATGCTCGTGTAAAATCAACATAGAACAAACGACGCCATTCTTCGAGTTCTTCGTTTTTACGATACTGTTTTGCATTATCGCCAAAACCTATGTGCAATTTCTTTTGTTCATCATGATATAGAAATGGTGCCGAAGCGTTCTTGTTATACCCCTTAAAGCCGGCAACCGATATCACCACAGGGAATTCAAGACCCTTGGATGCGTGAATTGTCATTACCTGGACGGCGTTAAAGTCGCTTCCCTTTTCTACGAGATCCCCATTTTCGTCATCAGCAGATTCTGCATAACGGGCAAGTCCCTGCAAATGTCGCACAAGGTCTTCAAGAGAACACTTGTGATTATATAAATAATCAACAGCATAGTTGCCAATCTGACGCAAGCGAGATAGCTCCTGAAGTCGGTCAACCTTCATTAGGCGTTCTTCTACATTTGTATCCCTGTAAATTCGTTCCTGCATTTCGGCATAACGATGTTTAAGTGCAAGAGAACGCCATGTTGCAATGTAAAGCCTTTCAGGATTATCCGGCCTGTCAAATTCTTCGCCTTCAACATAGTGCAATTCATCTAGACCTGCACAAGAATCTTTTTCACTCCGTAATAGACGTTCAGAAATCCGCTCCTTAAAGAAGTCGGTAATAAGGGCTTCACTTAAAAGTTTTCTGTTCCAGGAAGAAAAATCAGGTGCGTTCATGGCACGGAACACGGCAATCCACTCAGCGCATTCCTTGCTCTTAAATAGGTTTCCTTCTTTATAACGCAGGTAAGGAATGCCAATTTTGCGCATTTCGCCCTCAACGATTTCCATTTCACTACGAGATTTTGCAAGGACGGCAAAATCCTTGAAAGTTACATTTTTCAACTCAGTAGGATGATCTTCTGAAGGATTCTTTTTATCGAAATCCTTGTCAAAGACCTGCAATCTTGTTTTGCCATCTTTTTCAACACTACACCAGTCAACAATTTTTGCAACAGCTGTTTTAGCGAAATCTTCCGGTGAAATTTCTTCGCTAAGCCAAATAGGTTTCTCAATTTTCTCGTTCTTGTATAAAGGCAGAGCCTTTTTCTTGTTGGCCAAAGGGCCGTCAGGCCATTTTGAAGGTACAAATTCTACAAGTTTGTGATCAAAATACGGTTCTTCGAAAAGATTATTGCATCCCTTAATGATATCCTCTGTTGAACGGAAATTACAGAAAAGGTCGTTTCTATTGTTAATTTCCTTAGTTGCAGCCGTATAAACATTAACATCGGCGCCCTGGAAACTATAGATAGATTGCTTCGGGTCACCCACCACAAAAAGCGAATGTTTGTCAACTGGCTTATCACATTCCTTCAAGAATACACTGCGGAAAATATCCCACTGCAACTGGTTCGTATCTTGGAACTCATCGATAATAGCGTATTGGTATTGCGCACGGAGTCTCGTTTTTAGAGAATTATCCGAAGACAATACAGCCTGATGAACAGACAAAATCATATCGTTAAACGACTGCAGCTTATTCTCGGCCTTGTACTTTTGCCATTCATCAAATAAATCGGGTAGATGTGAATAAATAAATTCTCTTAGAGGAACTTTTTCATTAAGCTCTTTTGTTATAAGGTCTTTTAGGCCTTTCCCCTTCGGATTAGCTAATGTGCCCAACCTGTCATATATGTAGCATAGGGCGTTTTTTAATTCTTCATTTGGGGCGTTGACTATTTTTTCACCGACATCACCCGGCGTGAAGTAGTTTTCACTTTCGCTTGTCCATTTTTTTAGTCTTTCAATCAATTCAGATACAACGAGATTTTCTACGGGTTCTATAACGTATTTTTGGACACCGTCAATTTTTTTCTTTGCGTATCGAATAGCTTCATATGGCTTATCTTTATACTTTTCTAAGCACTCAAAATTTGATTTGAATTTTGGGAATATCTTTAAGGCGTCGAAGTTGCATTTTTTCAAGAATTCTGGAGCATCTTCTTTACTAATGTAATCTCCTGCCCATTCCACTTTAACAGGAGCTAGAATTACAATTTCTTCACCACTGTCGTTTTTACCCTTGTACAAATTTACGGCGCTTATGAACAATTTCTTGATTTTTTCGATCAACGATGAAGTTTTATCAGCCGAGCGGAGCAATTTTTCAAATGCTTCTTCAGCACCCCACTTGTCACGAATTAGCTGTTCAACAAGGTCTTCAACAGCAGCATCATCTATCATTGCCATGTCAAAAGGACGCCCAGCATCGTAGGCATACTCTTTCAATGCCTTTTGACAGAATGAATGAATCGTAAAGATGGCAGCATTATCAACATCCTGATAAGCCTTTTGGAACAAAGACAAATCAACACCCTCTTTAGGATAACCCTTGTCAATTTCGCCCTTTTCAAGGACTTCACTGATTTTTTTTCGAATTCGATCCTTGAGTTCACCTGCAGCCTTTTCGGTGTAGGTAACAATCAAAATCTTTTTGAGCGGAGTTCCTTCAGCAATCATCTTTGCCACCATCAACTGGATGGTGTAAGTTTTTCCCGTTCCTGCAGAAGCCTCTATAAAAAGGCTTTTTTTCGTATCAAATACATCTACTTTAAATTGATTCTTTGCAACTTCTGCCATACAAACCTCTACTTCTTAGCCTTCGTCTTCCTGGTGGTCGTTTTTTCTTTTTTTGTTTCTGTATCTGTTGATGATTTTCTTCTTGACGGAGGAGCCTTATACTTTTCAATCTTTATAAGAGCTTTCATAAATTCTTTAGCGGAGTTCCATTCCGTTTCAAAACCACTCTCTGTATATCCGATATCCGTCACAGGGTTAAACAGGGACTTTTTGTCGAAATATCCCCATGCACCATAATCTCCTACAAGTTTGCCCCAGAAGGCAAATATATCCCTTTCGTCTTTATCAGCACCAGACTTCGGCCAATCCAACAGTTCTGCTGGAACAGCCTTGCAGTAAGGCGATACATTTTTTTTCTCTATCTTTCCATCGCCTTTTTCGATATTTTCTGTTTTTCCAAAGGCATTTGCGTAAATTTCTTCTAGCTTTTTCTTGGCATCATCTGGAGTGAACGAGACCGTCGTTGTCGCAGGGCCACTCATAAAGGGATCACATGAATATATTGACACATTTATTGTCTGAGGATCCTTAATCTTCGGATCCTTTACACCCTTGTAGGCAATAAGGCACAGCGCTTTGATGTAAGACGAGATATATCTGTCAAGAGATAATTCCGTATTCTTTTTGTCCGTACTCGCAACTTCGATAATTTGAGTCGCTTTTTCTATTTCATCTGATTTCGCATCGCACCAGTCCAGTTTTCCAGACAGCAACCAATGCGAATCATCAGAACGAGTCATCATCATATCTTGAATTTTTGCGCCAAAGGACCAATCTTTCTTAAATATATATTTAGATTCATCTTCACTTTTTTGGGCAGGTCCAACCACATCATTATAGGTTCCAACCATCTGCTCCAAAATAAGATTTTCCTTGGTTTTCAGAATTTCTTCTTGCTTTTGACCAAAAACACCATCCGGCATTTTACCACTGATCGCAAGATCCTTTTGTAGCTTTTCAATTTCTTTCCTTTCATCTGAGCCATCAGCCGACAAGGCTGCCGCAACCCTCTTTTTCAGGATAACACTTGTGTCTAAATTATTTAAGTAAACCGGTTCAAAGATTTCCTTTTCTATATCTTCCTCATCTTCTTCCATCAACATTCGGTTGACATGGAACTGGAAAGGGTCTTTCAAGAACGATGTGAGAGAATAGAACGTCACCCGGTCGGGCAACTTTACAAGCGGCTTTTGTTCCGTTATAGCTTCATTGACTTTGCCTGGCGTAGAATTATCTTCCAACGGATTGCGATCATCAAGCATCCTTTTATACGCCACGTAATTTCGCAGGCTCTTTTGCGTCCAAAGGTCGCTATAGTCTCGATTCTCGTCAAGAGAAATAGTTTTTTCTTTCCACTTGAGCGATTTTCCGTCGGTATCCTTTTCGGTTCCGGCTTCGATAAACTTACGCAAATCGTTCACCACCGAAGACGGGTAAAGTTCGGCATCTTTCTTGATGTCCTTATTCACATAGCTCAGGTGGAAGCTTTCGCTGGTGCTCATGAGCTGACAAAGGAATGCGTAGCGGTTCTTGGCAATCGGGGAATCGTCGCCGGGCCACGGGTAACAGGACTTTCGCAGATCAAGCGTATTGCGCTGCTTGGCGCCGGGGAAGCTCGTCGCATCGGCGCCGATAAAGAACAGGTGCTTTACAGGAATCGTCCTGTTCGGCACGAACTTCATAAAGGTGACGCCGTTTACGAACAGGTTGCCACAACTGTACTCCGTTCCCTGCGCGGCAAGCAGCAAACTCTGCTTGACAATATTCATCGAAATTTCAGATGCACTTGCGGAGAACTGGCAGTAAAGCTGTTCCAGCGCCTCGGCAACGCGCTTGTGGACAATGTCTTCGCTCTTCAAGGGCTTGGGCGTATTCTGCATCCCGATCCATTCATCCAGATGTGCAGAGAGCTCGCTTAATTGCGTGCAGTCAATTTTCTTGAGAAAGTCGCCTTTCGTCACGGATTTATCGCAGCCGAACTCTAGCCAGCGTTCAAGAGATTCAACGCACTCCACGAATCGGCAAAGCGAGACCTTGTCCGAGCATGCCATATCCGCGTAAGGTCTGTATTCATTGCCGTCAAACGAGATGTCGTCTGCCGTCATCTGCGCAAGAAGCAGGCGCTTCACCACCTTGTCCCAGTCGTCCTTCGTATCGTGCGTGCGGTATGTATTCGTTTCGACGACCCATTCCTGCCAGGCGTCGATTTCTTCGTTCCTGATACCGCGAACATTCTGCACCACGGGATTGCGGACCAAGGCGAAAAAGTCGGGACGCGTAATGCTCTTCTGCGCAAGGATAGAGAAAAGGTTACTGAGAACGTTTTCAGTCAGCGAAGCCCTGGCGGGCGAATCCACAATAGCAAAACGTACATGCAAGAAACCGTCTTCATCCTTGGGATCTTTTACAGGGGTCTGATCGAATACCATATTAATCGCTGTGCGGTATTCATCTAGGCAAGGCGACACCACAAGGATGTCTTCGACACGAGCGCCATCATGCAAGAGTTTGCAAATCTGGGTATGCAAATTTTCAATTTCGCGAATTTTTGTTGGCGCGGCGGTTATATCGAGAGACTTATCGTCGGCGAGGTTTGCCGCCGTCACGCCGTTCAGTTTCTCGCGACGGGCAACAGAGCGCTGAACCTTGTGCAAGAGGTTATCTTGCGGTATTTCGGCATCTTTGCCGTCCTTGTTGACATTCCCCTTGAAATCAAAATCGTAATCCGACGCGGTACACCAAAGTTTGATATTGTCGCGCCCCGAACGACCCCAACTGGCAAGCAGGTCATTCTCCTGCGGCAAAACGCTT
>FLNZ01002592.1_pt1 | contig 13154 bp, 8 predicted proteins | sample 1140391 | NCBI WGS metagenome assembly FLNZ01 (sample SAMEA3878171, study PRJEB12797) | bioreactor metagenome | biome: Moose rumen | place: Sweden | collected 2011-10
GCATTCCGACATCATATCCAAGGGCCTCATATACAAGGCGGTGAAACCATTTGAGAATAAAGCCATGAAACGAGCAGACCTGATTCTTGCCACCAGTCCAAATTATATCCATCCTTCCAGCCCAATTTATAAATACAAGGAGAAGATTAAAGTAGTACAAAATGGTGTGATCACATCCGATTTTGATTTGAAAGACGGAGATGATAAACGAATCAAAGACATCAGACATCGTTATCATGATAAGCCGCTCGTCATTTTTGTTGGAAGACATATCCCATACAAAGGCATTGAACATCTGATAGAAGCAGAAAAATACATCCGACAAGACTGTCACATCGTCATCACCGGCAATGGTCCAGTGACCGATCAATTAAAAAAAAGCACATCATCGTCTCGCATCTCATTCACCGGGCGATTGAGCAATGACGACCTTCGGTGTCATGTACATGCGGCTACTATTTTTGCCTTTCCCTCCAACACAAAGGCAGAGGCATTTGGTCTCGCTCTTGCAGAGGCCATGTATTGCTATTGCGTACCTGTTGTATTTCATTTGGAGGGTTCTGGCGTAAACTGGGTATCGCTGAAAGACGAGACAGGCAAGGAGATTTCTCTTGGCGACATCAAATCTTTTGCAAATGCTATAGACCAGTTGCTGACTGACAAGAATATGCTCAAAAAATACGCACAAAATAGTCATGACCGTGTAAATACACTTTTCACAGACAGAATGGCTGTCAAGAAAATGAATGAAATATACAATAATATAGATTAAAATGAGAAGGATTTACGTCAATGGCAGATTTCTCACACAGCCCATGACTGGTGTCGAACGTTTTGCTTATGGCATCTGCAAGGGTATGATGAAGGCTGGCCAGGAATTCGTCATCGTGTGTCCCAAGGCTCCTATTCAGGAATGTTATGATACGAAAGGGATGCACCTGGTACACTATGGATTCGGCAATTCCCATTTATGGGAGCAACTGATCCTTCCGTTTTTCTTCCTCTTCAAGAGAAATTATGTCATTTATAGTTTCACCGGACTTGGTTCGATACTTGTAAGAAACAAGATCATGACAATCCACGACCTCTCTTTCTTAGAAAATCCGACATGGTTTTCTAAGACTTATTATATGTGGTACAAATTGATGACGCCCTTGGCCGTCCGGACATCACGAAAAATCATTACTGTCAGTGAGTTCTCTAAAAAGGAAATTCTGCGCTTTTACAAATTCGTGAAGAATGAAAAGATAAATGTCGTCTATAGCAGTGTGGATAAAGAGCATTTTAATATGAAAAACAAGGAAGAGGAAAGCACTGAGAGATATGCACTGACTGTCTCATCACTCGACCCTCGTAAAAATTTCCTCCGACTGGTAGAAGCATTTACGAAAATTGATGGATGCAAACTATATATCGTAGGCAACACAAACCGCGTGTTTGGACAGGACAAGGCACTCGGTGAGGTTCCTCCAAATGTACAACTACTCGGAAGGGTAAGTGACGATGAATTAGTCAGATTGTACAGCAACGCATCATGTTTTATATTTCCTTCTATCTATGAAGGTTTTGGACTTCCCCCTCTCGAGGCTATGGCATGTGGGTGCCCGGTACTCGCCTCAGACATTCCTGTCATACACGAGGTGTGTGGTGACGCAGCGGAATATTTCAATCCAATGGATGTCGAGAGCATACGTGACACGATTGTACGGTATTTCCAAGAAATTGACTCAAAGAAAATTGCCATGAGAAAGAAAGGATATGCTGCCGTTTCTCGCTATGATTGGGTGAAATCCGCAAAAAACATCATACAACTGTCCTTAGACCTACAATAAATGATAAAAAATTGTTAAAACGAGTTGCTTATTTTAAATCCAGGACTTAATTTTATAAGAAAATGGATGAAAATGAGTAATTTTGCACCAGTTTTTTAAAACACGACGATTTTCGCATCTTGAAAGTCGTTTTTAGACAATCAAACACATCTATTTTTATGTATAACAAAGACGATTTACTATCAAAAGATATCGCCGAATTGGTAGGTATCGCAGACCAATTGGGTGCCAACCATAAATCCAGCGATGATCAAGAGACACTTATATACTCCATACTCGACCGCCAAGCCGTGGTAGAAGGCAGCAAAAGCAGTGTGGCTCCCAAACGTAAGAGAACACGAATCTCCAAAAAGGAAACCGACCGTGTCTACACGGTCAATGGCAAAGATGGTGAGAATTTTGACACCAAGAAAAATAAAACCGCTGCCACAGAACCACTTCCACTATTCAAAGAAGAGATTCCAGAAACCAATCCATCCTCGGACACCACTGAGGCAGCTAAGGCTGTGTCTGCTCCTGAAGCAGAGCCGACCCCTGCCCCAAAGAAACGTGGCAGAAAAACAAAAGCAGAAAAAGAAGCACTTGCCGCAGCTGAGCGTGCTACCGTAGAGATAGAGACAGCCAAGAATGATGCAGACGAGACAAAATCATCTGAGACGATACAGATGGAAGCTGGAAATAATGATGCTACAATCGAATCTTCTCCGGCAGAAGCTGAGAATGCTCTTCCCGAAAGTTTTGCTGTACCCGAAGCAACATTCGAAGCCACAGGCAATGACGCAGATGAGAAAAATGACCTTCTTGCTCAACTTCAGGCTAAGGTCAATGCCCATAATGAGTCGATGGAAGATCATGAGGAAGGTATTGTGGATAGCGTCTGGGCTGATGATCCTGGCGACGGCACAGATTTTATTACGATAGTCGACCTGCCCATTGAGGATCAAGGAGCACTGCCAACCTACGATATTTTTGACAATCCCACTACCCCGTTGAATAATAGCACTCCGGCAACGTTCCAACAGCAACAGCAACAGCAACGCAGCGAAAATACGCCACGTGCCAACTATAATTTCGACAACCTTATCGTGGCAAATGGAGTCTTGGAAATCATGCCTGATGGCTATGGATTCCTGCGCTCAAGTGATTACAACTACCTGTCATCTCCCGATGATATTTATGTTTCAGGTGTCCAAATCAAGCATTATGGATTGAAAACAGGTGATGTCGTAGAATGCCATGTACGTCCGCCACATGATGGTGAGAAGTATTTCCCTCTTTGCAGCATCGACAAGATAAATGGCCGCAACCCTGCAGAGATACGCGACCGCATCCCCTTCGAGCATCTCACCCCTCTATTTCCTGAGGAGAAATACACACTGTGTGGTGATCGCGATACAACGAATCTTTCAACGCGTGTAGTAGACTTGTTCTCACCTATTGGCAAAGGACAACGCGCACTTATCGTTGCCCAACCCAAAACAGGTAAGACCATCTTGATGAAAGACATAGCCAATGCCATTGCAGCCAACCATCCAGAAGCGTATCTGATGATGCTGCTTATCGATGAGCGACCAGAGGAGGTGACGGACATGGCACGTACAGTAAATGCAGAAGTGATTGCTTCTACATTTGACGAACCCGCCGAGCGTCATGTGAAAATAGCAGGCATCGTTTTGGAAAAAGCCAAGCGCATGGTGGAATGTGGCCATGACGTCGTGATATTCCTGGATTCTATCACACGTCTCGCCCGTGCATACAATACAGTGTCACCTGCCAGCGGTAAAGTGCTGACAGGTGGTGTGGATGCCAACGCACTTCAGAAACCAAAGCGATTCTTTGGGGCCGCCCGTAAAATTGAAGGGGGCGGATCATTGACTATTATCGCCACCGCACTGATAGACACAGGTTCGAAAATGGATGAGGTAATTTTCGAGGAGTTCAAAGGTACAGGTAACATGGAGTTGCAACTCGACCGTTCACTCTCCAACAAGCGTATCTTCCCGTCAGTCAACCTTGTCGCATCAAGCACTCGTCGTGACGACCTGCTGCAAGACAAGACCACTCTCGACCGCATGTGGATTCTCCGTAAATATATCTCAGACATGAATCCTGTGGAGGCTATGAACACCATCCATGACCACATGATTCGCACACGAAACAACGAAGAGTTCCTCATGACGATGAACTCATGACAAGCTGGACAATCGTTGAATAAAGATAAATGTCACTTTATATAATAGAGAGGTACCCTTTCAATGTACCTCTCTATTTTTTGTCACTACTCAACATTAAATCTGAGACCCAGTAGTATATTATAATTGAATTGTTTGTCTTTAAAGATATTGTCTAATGGACTTCCATTGTCAAAATAGTATTTCGCACCCGGCTCTATATAGAGACCTATTTGACGAGTAAAATCATATTGTGCTCCGACAGACACCATTGCTGACCATTGAGGTCTGTCGTGATCTATTTTCTGACGATCGCCATCGATAGACATATATGACGCAACATTGAAATCCACCTCACCACCCATTGACAAATAGGTCGAGAAACCTCCACTTCTCCAAATCCGGTACATCATCGACAGAGGAACGCCAAGATAATGCAACGTCTGTTTCCTGTCAATTGTTGAGGAACCCATATTAGTGGCAAAATCCGAACGCACTATGGAATATACCAGACCTGTATTCAATGCCCATCGCTCGCATATCCCTATCTTACCCGACAAGCCGAAGGATACTGGCTGAAAATGATGCTTTTTCTCATAATAATCATGTAATGCAGCTATCCGCATAACCTGCTGACTATTGGTGTTGAAACTCAGCGCTGAATAATTCGCCATGGAATTGATATAAACCATGGATTTGTCTTGCATATCCTCCATACCATTTGAGGCATAAAGACTAAACGCAAGTTCTCTTTCCTTATAATGTCTCGTGGCTATATCATGATCCAAAGACGTAATAATCTTTTGCTCTGAGACAGAGGGCACTGGCGCACTTGTGATGCCAGTTTTATTAGAGTCAGGCTGAGTGTCTGTCACTATAGGATGACTTTGGTCTTCATTTTTGCTCGTTTCCGTCATATTGTCCTCTACGACATGGTCTTGATGGACATCTTGGGAATCGTTGAAAGATGATTCAGTGTGTGATTCCTCAATATGTTGACTCGACGGTTCTGACATTGTTATAGGATTTTTGGAAGAAATATGCTCTGTATAGGCGACATAAGGATTTTTATTTGACACCGTTATGTTTTGAGGCTCCTCTGCATAATGAGGTTGTATCTCCTCCGTTTGAGGATGAATATTCTCGGGTTGAAAAGTATTGTCTTTTGCCGTCACGGTTTTAGATCGATCATCATTCATCTGATAAGCATGCCAATATAGCACAATACCACCGATTAATGTTGCTGCGATGGCAGCAGCCACTAACCAAGGTTTTATCGAAAATATATTTACCATGTGATGTTCCTTATCGTTTTGTGATTCTGAATGAACATCAGCGGAAGCCAGATTATTGGCAATGTCTTCCCATAATCCTTCAGGTGGAGTCTCTTGATGCTCCTCCAACCTGATGCGCAGTTCATTTGTCCAATTATCCGTTTTTTTCATATTTTCCTCCTTTTATTATAATCGTTTATCATTTGAGCCAACATCTTTTTTGCCCGAAAGAACTGTGAGGCAGATGTTCCCTCCTTGATACCCAAGATTTCAGCGATTTCTTTATGACTTTTGTCCTCAAACACATACAAGTTAAGCACGCTTCTGTATCCTACCGGAAGTCTGCCTATCATCTCATTGAGAATTGTCGGAGGGACATCTTCCACCACAGGATCATCCACTTCCGTCAAATTTTCTGGAATATGTTCTGTGATGGTGAATTTGGAAGTTTTTCTGAGCATTGTGATAGATTCGTTGGAGACAATCCTTGAAATCCATGCTTTCAATGAGCCTTCACCTCGATCTGTGAATTTGCCAATATTTGTAAATACCTTGACAAAACTATCCTGAAGTACATCTCGCATATCATCAGTGTCGGATACGTATCTTCTTGCCACTGCTGTGGCGTATCCGACATAGCGGCGGTAAATTGTTTCCATAGCCTTGGTATCGCCACTTGCTATTTTCTTGATGATTTGCGGCTCGTCGTTCATGGCAATTTATTGTCTTTCTCCGACAAATGTCAATGAGAGCTTGCTCTTCTCTGTAAGTGTGTTTACCCCATCAGTGATAGCAATTGAATCCACCTTGAGTACACCTAACAGATTTATCTGCGTGTCGTCAATTGTCAAGGCGCTGCCATTGGCATCCAGATAGAGGGTGCATTCATGATTGGTATTTTGGTATGAGGTCACAAATGTGATGGTATTCTTTGTAGAAAACGGTGAGATTTGAAAGAAAGTACTCGACTTGTCTGTCATACCAATCCATGAAAAGGTCAGTTCAATGGTTTGTGGTTGAGTACTTATATATGATGTGGCTTGCTGTAAATCATTTCCATGTAACACTTTAGATAAGACAAAATCCCAAGGCAATGTCATTTCAGCCAATCTGAGTTCATAACTATTTGTGCTTTCTGAAACCACAGCATAAGTGTTACCTATCGTTTTTTTGTCTGATATCCATCGCAAAGAATAAACACCTTTGTATTTGTTGCTTGAATAGAGGTGGTCATTATTTATTCCATTGATACTTTCATCTAAATAAGATCCATCGGAACAGGCGACAAGAATGGCCGTCATGACAAATGTCATCACGGCCATTATATATTTATGATTACTTTGCATGTGCATCTGTCAGTGATTCTTATGATATATATGTCTAAAGTTAAACGCTAACACCTTAAAAACCTTGCACGAAAAAACAAAAAATTATTCTACCATGTCTGCCATAATATATATAGAGGAAATTGTCAAACCATTTGTCTGTAACATGACACTATCCCGTTGGAAAACTTCTGCCATATCTAAAGTGGCGTGATGGTCATTACTTCTAACTATTCCCATATAATTTTTGAACAAATCCAATGCCTTCTCAATCTTTCCACTGATCCATTCGCAATAACCTGAATTCAGATAATCATCGGCAATAGGATTTTCTTGATTTAACAATCGGGAATACTCTCTTTCTGCCTGTTGGATTTTTCCACATGACAATAGTCCCCATGCCAATACACGTATGGCATCTGTATCTTCAGAATGATCATAAGTGAGTTTATACAATTCTGCTATTACCTCTTCACCATTACCACAGTTGACCATCGCTATACATTTGTTAAGGAAATAACCTCTATTCTCTGGTATTTTCTCATGCAAAGAGGTATATATCGTGGCTGCCTCGTCAAATTTCTCCTGAATCATCAGACACCTGCCCAACATAGCGTAGGATTTGAGCATATCTGGTGCCAGATGATGAACCTTACGTAGAAGTTCAATGGCATTTTCCATTTGCCCCCTTCGCATAAAAGCAGCTGCTTTTAACGTCAACAGGTCTGCATTACCACCATTGGTATCAAATGTATCCAACAATCGCATCAAAGCATCTACCCTATTATGTTTTAACAGGAATTTACCTAATCTTACAATATGTTTTTCCACATTTGTTCCTACAAGAACAGAGCTGGCTATAAAAAGAGATTTCACGCCATCTTGTCCGTCAAATGGATTTCTAAATGGGCGACGTCTGTCACAAAGTCTGAAGAAACGATAGAGATCTTGAAGATACATCTGGCGGATTGATGACACAGAATGCATGTCTGCCCGATGTTCTGTCGGTCCGAAAGCCTCATCATTGCCCAACATGGATTTCACCTCATTGGGTAATCGGTCAACGACAGAACTCATGGCGATGGCAAAAGAATACTTATCACTGTCACAGAAAGGACCGTTTTCAAACAAATTTGACAAAAGAGCGGTGTTGCCCAACTTCTTTATCGTATTAGCGAGAGCCGGATGCTTAATATAGAACGGACAAAACCAATTCGACCAATTATAGAAGAACGGCAATCTTTTCATCTGTGAGAATCCGCCAAAATAAATATCCGAGCCACTGTTCTGCATATCCTGCATTCGCTGGAAAGTCTTTTCCATCATTTCCATCGCTTTTTCCTCGGCGTCAGGATGAAGGATGCCTTCAAGCGTGGTATCTTCTTTTTCTGTAATACCCCAACGTGTAATTTCAAAATTGTTGTTTCTCATCAATGTTGGAAGAATCTCACGCTGTATCTCATCATTGTCATGCTCGGCATTCAGACAGAAAAAAAGTTGCGTCTGCATCTCAACCAGTTGCTGGACGGTGTTGTCATTTGCACACACATTGTCAATCATCTCCTTTATCTCTGGATATAATGAGCTGTTTCCACGAAGTGACAATGCCCACCCCACAAGCGCTCTTTGTTGAACAACAGGATCGGATGACTTTTCATAAATCGCTATCAAAGTACGGAATTTTCTAATGTCAAAATGCGTATAGCATGACAAAGTCAGTGCACTCACCAGATGCGCGGCATCATTGGATTCAATCGTCGGAGAGGACAACAACGCCTCGTAATCCATTGCCTCTCCCTCACTCCACTGCTTAGAGAGTATAAGATGGTCGAAGACCATTGTCATATAATCAGCATGTTTCTGATATAATTCTTCTGCCTCATTTTCATTTTGAGAAAATTGTAGCATTGCGACATCAGAGACGAAACCCTCCAAATGATGTCTGACATCATCAAGAGTGATATCATAGCTGGACATTCTCGCCTTTGCATCACGCATATAGATATCATTAGCTGTCAGCCAGATAATATCAGCGTCAGCAACTACCCGATGCATACGTTTCAACAATTTGACGTACAGCCTGTCTCGTGCTGGGTCAGCCACACCTTTCTTCATATACTCTTGCATGAACTGATATTCACGCTGTATATTATTCAACCTGTCATGAAGTACAGCGTATGCCGTATCTTCCATGATAGGCATCATACAAGTAATAGCTTTGGCAAGTCTCCGTTTTCCCAGGAAAGATGAAGCTTGATTGATGGTTTTTCTATCCATAGTCAAAGTAAGGTTTGTCAAAATATTAGTTTAAACGCCACTTTACGTTCTTTGTCTTCTCCAAATCTGATGCTTTGGGTTGAGTGGCATGCTCAAAAACAATTTTTGGCAACGCTTTTACGGTGGCATCATCCGCATGACAATATCTATTGATGACATCCGCATAATGTTGCATACCATATCTATTGATGGAGTCACATGCCATGTTATAGGCTTTTGTGAAGCCTTCTATCTGTTTCTGACGGTGTTGATCATTTATGCCTCCCCTTGAAATGATGGCGCCCATAGACAATCCTTTATTTCGTGAGTCCATCAACACGCGATGTCCTGCCAACCGTGCTGTAGTAGCCTGTGGCTCGGTGAGAAACACTGCATCCATCGAGTTGTTCAGCAACATTCCCAATCTTACGATAACATCGTTGACTTGAATTCTGAATACTTGATTATCTGGTCTCACACTGTCCAAAGCGACATTGGTGAGATAGTCAGTAGCTGAGTAACGAGCCATGCCTATCATCTTCTCACTCAACTGCCTGATTTCCTTCACCCTTGCCTTCTGATTTGCAATGAGTTGCCAATAAGCTGACGTTGAGGTGATAAATTTGATACCAGAGTCATCTTTCCTCATCCTCTCTGCTCTGAAAATATCCGAGACAGCACATTCCACATGTTTCTTCGTCAATGCCCGGTCGCAGTCAATTTGCGCTTCGTATTCCATCAACTTCACATCTACCCCTTGTGACTTGAAAAAATCATTCTGATATGCCACAAATATGGGGAGACAGTCGAGTGTAGGTAGAGTGGCAACCTTCAAAGCCAGGGAATCAGCAACTTGTTGCTGTCGCTGCAGCTCTTTCTTCTCTCTGATGGAATCTCCACAAGACGACATACCCCAAGCGATAATAAGCAGGGCCAATAATGATAAGATTCTTCGCATGACGATCACGTCTTTCACATAGTCGGTTATTTACAACAAAGGGACTTCCCTGGATGGGGAAATCCCTCTGGATATCTTGCAATTTATTAAAATTTAGAACAGGTTTCTGTTGTCCGTAACTTCTGCATTATTGAGAATATCATTGAATGCAGACGAAAGCATTTGATAATATTGACTGATGATCCGCTGTGCGCTATTCTTCTTTTCTGTCTCATCAAGATCCAAAGTTCTCTTGTCAACGACTTTGAAGATATATACGCCATCCTCACCTACGATAGGATGTGATGAGAACTGACCTTTAGCGGTTTTTGCGATAGCGCCGACAAGTCCAGACTCTGATGGGAAGTTCGAGATGGGAGATGCCAAGGTCACCTGATTAACATCTACGACAGTAGCACCCTTCTCTCTTGCAGCATCCACAGACTTGATGTCTTTGAATTTTGCCAACAGCATCTCAGCTTTTTTATCTTTCTTTACAAGTTCCTCAATCTGGGATTTTACGAGAGGATTATCTAAGGTCTGATATCCTTTCTCATAGATATCCGTCAAAATGACAACCATCTTTTGATCATTGTTGGGACCACAATTGAGAATCTTTGACACCTCGTCTTTGTCGGCTTTGAACAACCATTTCAATGCTTCTCTTGAATTAGGTACAGCGCTTCCGCCAACAGTGATATTTGGATTCTCTGTTGAAATCTGAGTAATATCATACAATTGATAACCGCTCTTCTGGGCATTCTTCTCGATAGCCTCTCTCGTCTTGTTGTCAGCCAAGAACTTATTCAGTTTGTTGTCAATTTCCTTCGATGTATCGGAAGAATAATCAAGTTTGCGCTGGATCAGAGCAACATCATATTTTGTAATCATGTTTCTGCGGTCAGTCACCTGTATAATCCATGATCCACCTGTCAGAGATAATTTCTGAATCTCATTGACAGCCATAGTGTTGACACTTTGACAGATAGTACGATCATCTTTTGTGATATTCGTAGCTCTTTCATAAGCACTTGTAGTGATCCATTGCTTTTGTGCAGGGTTATTGTATTTTTTGGCAATTGAGTCAAAGTTCTCGCCTGCTCTCAGAGCATTTAACACACTGTCGGCTTTGGACTCAGCCATAGCTTTAGTCGTGTTTTTGTCAATACCGAAGCCAATGACTCTATATTCAACAGAGTCAGGCAGGGTGCTCTTGGACAAGAGTTTCATTACACTATAGACCTCACTGCCATCTGCACCGACACCCTTGAAAGGACCAACAACAGAACCGATGCCGATTGAATCAAGTTTTGCCTGCTCCTGAGCGTTGAAAGCTTTCTTTGACACAGGAAGTCCAAAATATTTTGAACCATAAAAATGCACCATTGTGTCAGCTTCCTCTGTATTACGGAGATCTTCGGCTGCTTTATTCAAATCAGATATGAGAGCTTGTCTGTCGGATGCTGAAGGCTCTTTGGTCACCAACAAAAACTTACCACTTCTCGTTTCTGCAGGATTGTAAAATTGTTTTTTATACTGTTCGTATTTTTTCTCAAGATCTGCCTTTGTATACTTGATATCATTGTCTGATATGCTCTTGTAGTCGATATAAGCTAACTGTACATCACTCTCATTCTTCTTAGCCTCAAATGCAAATTTCTCCTCGGACGGATTGGAGAACACACATAAGCTGAAGAGAGCTTGGTATTTCTGCTGAAGCAGCTGCTGACGCATGAGAATCTCCACAAACAAGGCTCTGCGATACAACTCCTCACCTTGACCACCAAGTTCGGGAATATTGCCTTTTTTCGACATAATCTGTTTGTAGATATTGGGGCTAAAACTTTGGCCATCCTCAGTGAATCCGAATGGGATAAACTGTTGAAGTATTGGACTCTCACCTTTATTGATCAAATCACTCATCTCTTTGTCTGTCACGGTGAGACCTAGTTCCTCACACTCATGCTCGATTAATTTTGCGTTCAGATATTGATTCCATGCAATCTGACGAGCTTGCTCCTCTGCCATGTTGGGATTCTGTGTCTTTACGAACTCAGCAAACTGATCGGCATACTGTTGATATTCTTGTATGTCAGTTTTCTCACCATAGATAACTGCCGCCTTATTACTTGATGCCCTTCCTGTTGCCTCACAAGAACGGAACATATCGCCGGCAATAAAACCGAAAAGGCCCAGACCAATAATCACTAAGAGGAAAACGCCTTTACTTCTAATTTTTCCTAATGCTGCCATTACTTTTTTAATATTTAATTTTTGATTTTATTTTGCTTGATAAATACTGTTTTGAATGCATATTTCCAAAAATGCGTACAAAATTACAAAGAAAAAGTTAAAAAGCACAATTTTTCATTCAAAATTATGATTTTGGCACCACTTTTAGCTTTACAAGCTCTATTTTCGTCATTGTATTCTTGATGATTTTAAACTGAAAGTTGCTAAAGGAAACCACCTCATTGAGTTTTGGAAAACTTTGATAATAATGCAGGATAAGTCCTCCTACAGTCATGTATTCATCGCTTTCAGGCAAGTCTATGCCAAACAATTCGTTCACCTTGTCTATCTCAAGTCTTGCAGAGAGAAGATACTCATTTTCACCCGTTTTCTTCGCCACATAATTCACGTTGTCATGCTCATCCTCAATCTCTCCGAAAATCTCCTCCACAATGTCCTCCAGTGACACGATGCCACTTGTGCCGCCGAACTCATCAACGACTACAGCGATACTCTTCTTCTGCTGCATGAAGATTTTCATCATTTTGTGCGCTGCCATTGTCTCTGGCACAAAGGGTAGCGTACGCAGGTCATCAATCCAATTCTCCGGCTTGCCAAACATCTCTGATGAATGGATATAACCAATGATATGATCAATATCTCCTTGATAAACGATGATTTTGGAATGACCACTCTCCACGAATTTCTGATTCAATTCATTGATGTCGCAGTGCTCGGGAACAGCGTCTATTTCGGTTCGGGGAATCATACAATCACGCACTTTCGTCTCAGAGAATTCAAGCGCATTCTGAAAAATTTTCACCTCATCATCTATCTCGTCTTCGTTTGAGGCATTGTCGATACTGGACTGTACAAGATAGTCAAGGTCGATTTTTGAGAACATCTCATCCTCTTTGACCTTATTCATTTTTATACCTATGATTCTCAACAGGATTCTCGAGACTAAGGTGGAGAATTTGGAGATTGGCCACAATATCACATAGAAGATGTATGCCGGAACAGCAAAGAGACTAAGCAGCTTGTTGGGAATATTCTTAAACAAGGTCTTGGGAAGGAACTCTCCCGTAAACAATACAATGATGGTAGAGAGTATCGTATCGGCAGGG
>FLNZ01000106.1_pt1 | contig 13148 bp, 14 predicted proteins | sample 1140391 | NCBI WGS metagenome assembly FLNZ01 (sample SAMEA3878171, study PRJEB12797) | bioreactor metagenome | biome: Moose rumen | place: Sweden | collected 2011-10
ATGATTTTTACGGACATTAAAATACAAAAATTGCCCCGAAAAAAGCAAATCTTCCCCTTTTAAGTTACATTTATTGCAAAATATGGCACATTTTACCGAAAAAGATCTCAAAATTTACGAGGAAAAAATCCTCAAGCAGCCGCAGCCCCTGCCCGACAAAAAGGGATTTAAGCAGTTCCTGATACTCTTCGGAATCGTATTCGCAATTTACGTTCTCGTTTTACTTCGCGGACCACGCGGCCGCCTTGAAGACGGTTTACTGTTCACCATCGCTAGCGACCCTTCCATTACCAAGAACCTTGAACTATGGCACATTTTCGAATTTGCCAAGTTCCTCCCCGCAATCGGGATTTTCATCTGGTATTCGACATGCATCCCCTTTTTCAATAAGCACATCTGGAAAGACAAGGATCCGTCAGCGAACCTCCCTCCCGAAGATTTCTGGCTCAGGAACTTCAAGATTGCCCTGAGCATCGCATCGTTCCTTTTCTTCTTTTCCCTAGAAACTTTCGCCCGCGGGGAATACAACGGCCTGTTCTATTCCGGCCTGGGCCAGCCTGCATACATCATCGCGCTAGGCTACCTGGTCGCATCTACTTTGTACATCATCAACGCGTTCTTCCCCATAATCAAGAGGTTCCGCCCCAAGTACGGCATAACCCTGCTCGCCTTCGCCGCAATCCTCGAAGCATGCGTCAAGAACAGTTTTTCGTAAAAACATAGACGGGGGGGGGACCGCCCTTTTTAAAAAACTAGCCATCAGAATCAAAGCCATAATTTACCATAAAATAAAAGCGATTTCTCGGTTCATCAATTTCCCGTCCATATCGCAACTCTACCGAGAAAGCCTTATACGCCAAATAAATTCCGGTACCAAACTCATGATAAAAACCCGTAGCCGGAGAACCTAAACCAGCTTCATTCTTATCTACACCGTGGGCATTACGCGAAATGTGTTCATTTAGCCCCACTCTAAGATTTTTACTTACAGGATATTCTTCGATCAACATCAATCCGCCGTAAATAGGGACTTGCTTGTCAACCACTAAAACAGACATACCGAACCAGCCTTGAACGCCTACGTATTCCCATCGGGAACCAGCAAGGCCGCTTATCGAATAAAGATTTTCCGAACAAAGTCCCAAAACCAAATGGCTGTATCTAAACAAAAGAGAAACATCTAAATCACCAAAGAGTTCTACATCAGAATAGTCACTCTGCAACCGATTCTTGCCTCGATGGAGGTCACCGATTTTAGCGGTCCCTCCAACAACAATATCACCTTCGTCTTCTTTCACATTCATAAACTGTGCTGCAGAAGGCGGATGACTTGAGCACCCCGCAAGCAGCAGGGCGCACACCGTCAAAGCAATCCATAAAATTCCGCGAGCCATTATCTATAAAATAGAATATCTAGGCAAAAACCGAATTCATTCCATCCAACAATTCGTGGACTTCATCAAATAAAACGGACTTACAAATACAACCCGAATCTAACGTCGCACTTGACGCCGGCAAAATCGGCGTAGTTCATCCAGACGGCGCAACCGACGCTCACCCCGTTGATAAGCACGTCCTCGTCCTCGATGATGTTCTTGCGACTTTGCAGGGTATGTTCGTAGCGCACGCCCACTGAATAATGGTACAAGGGTTCAACACGATCCTCGCTATCGAACGGCCTATAAGATGTCACGCCCATGCCGACTTCGGGCGCAATTTTCCAGATGCCGTTCATGTCGATTGGCGGCCTGTAGAATAATTCCCCATTGAGGAAGTACATCGACGCATTCGCTCCCCCGCCCGCCATTGCGTAAAACTCACCAAACCGGAAAACCAAACCGACAACAAGATCCAGCCCGAACATCACCTCCCTATCTTCGGCGACAAACGGAGCAGTCAAGGACAATCCCAAATAATGGTCCTTGTAATTCCGGTTTTTCTCGTTCCACTTTTTCCTGTTCTCCTTGAGTTCGCGCTCTCTCTCCCGTTCTCTCGCCTCGCCTGCACCTTTCTCGTCTGCCGCCTTTCTCCGCTGGCATTCCGTATCGTCCTTGTCGCAAGAAGTCGCCCAATCAGCAAGGCCCAAAATCACCTCCAGTACGGTAGGCTTTTCGTCCTCGCTATATGATTTTGAAGAACCCGCCCACGCCGGAAAAACAAGCATGCACACGCATGCCAGAACAATCCGCAATGTCAATTTCGGCGAGAACATACCTAACCCCCATATCCATGAAGATATATTATCGCACCTAAAAAGGAGTGTTAGTTATCTGCAAATTCCGTGCGTTCGTCGGGATTATTTTAAAGATGCCCGCCTACGCGGGCATGACAAGTAAAGCGACGAGGATGACTAGTAAAGCGGCGGGAATGACATACCGTCGTTTATTTCTTCTTCGCTTTCGGGGCGGGCACTTCCGGCAACATCGCGTCCAGGAGTTTCGCCAAGAACTTGCTGTCGTCAATCTGTTCGTTGGTCACGCGGAGCATGGGCTTCGCTCCTTCGTAGGGCAACTGCTTTTTCGCGTTCGGCAACAGCTTAAGCGCCGCAGGCACAGGCTTCACCAGCAGGCGATCATCATATATCCCGCCGAAGATTTTCCCGTCAGCATACAGAATGTATTCACCCATCATCTTGCGGGTCGTCACGCGGAAACCACCTTCAAGCAGTTTTCCGTTGAACTGTTCCAAAACGTGATCGCGAAACTTCTCTGAACTCGGCATGGTTACAACACAACAATTAGTTTGACTAGCGGTCAAACCGGAAAACGTGCCGGTTGTAGTTCGACGTAAGCAGGTACTGCTTTTCGCGCTGGACAGTCATGAACATGTTCACTAGGTAGGCGCGCAGACCCGTCACCGACTGTTCCAAATCGGTAAGGTCCATAATCTTGCCGTCGTCCTTGATAACAAGCACAAAGTCCTTTTCGCGCAAGAGCACGGCAAATTCGACAAACACGCGGCGGCCGGCATTGCGTTCGTAAACGCTCATGCCCATCTCCTCGAGCAACAGCATCGCCTTCACGACACTCATCTCGTTTACCGACTTGCGTTTGAGCAGCTCACCCACGCTGTCGCGGTAGGCAATCAGGTTTTCCGGTGTCAGGAGCATATCGTGCATGTGCCAGTAGTCCGCAACCGTGAGGTGTTCGAGCAACAGCGGGAATCGCGCCCTGCCATAAATCAGCACCTGTACGCCCGCGCATAGCCCCATCGCCAAGAAGGGAGCCACACCAAAGCCCAGCCACACGTATTCGCCGCCCCACAGCGCACCCGCACCCATCACGCATACGACAGGGCTCAGGAACATCACGAAGAGAATGAATATGAAGGAGAGCACCGGCTTTTCGTGTACGTGGAACGCCGCGTAGATTTTCACCAGAGCAAGCGGGCATAGGCCTACGGCGCACGCGCGTATCGCAAAGGCCATTTCGCCGGCAAGTTCCTCGGAACGGATATGGAACACGTGCGTGAGCAGCGGGGCACAAAACAGGAGAATCGCGGTCGCAAGCAGGCTCTCCTTGAGCACCGTCCAGTTCACGAAGCGCATCACCTGGAGCACGCCACGGTCATTATCTTCGCCACGATAGATGTTTATGAGCGGTTCCGCCGCCATCCATATGCCGTTAAACACGACACTCAGTTCCACGATTTCGTAAACAACCGAAAGCACCGTAATGCGGTCACTGCTGAAATTTGCAACAAAGTAAAGGTTCATGAGACCAGCGAACAGCGCAAAGAAAAAGAACTCGCACGCCTCCGCGATGCTGAACCGGATTACCGACATGGAATCGCGCATGTTGAAGTGCCACACGAACCGGAGCGAATTGTTCTTGCGGGCAAAGTGCGTACAAAGTACTATGATGCTGAGCATCACCGACAGGAGCGTACCGAGGGCAATCCCGGACATTCCCATGAACCGACAGAATATGCACGAAAGCACGAGGTTGCCGAGCAGGAGCGCGGCATACGAGGCCTTGCAGGTTCCCGTGTCGCCGTCCACGTAGACCATCTCCTGCAACGTATTGTTCAGCGGGATAATGAAGGCGAGCCCCAGGAACCAGCCGTAGAACTCGTTCACGTAGTTGAGCAGTTCGGGTTCAACCTCCATGACGCCGAACATGATTCCCTTGCCTGCAGAAAACAGCACGACCATGAACACGCCGACAATAAACGAGAGAATAAGGCTCTGGCCAAAAAAACGGTCAGCCTTCTCCTTGTTCATGCGCCCCAGCTCGATGGAATAGCACACGAGGCTCCCCACCATCACGACGGCGCTCATAAAGAATATGAACGAGAATAGCGGAGTGAAGAACGAGATTGCAGCAAGTGCGGTATCGCCCAGGAACTGCGCCGCGACCACCTTGTCGATGAACACGTTCACGAATTCAGCACAGACGGATACCGATGCCGTAAAGAGCATCGACCTGAACCGGCGACCGCTAAATGATTCCCTGATACGCATTTCAGCAGAAAATATAGATATTCCGGACCACCCGACCCAAGCCTAAAACCGGAACGACCTCGCCTTCTACCCCAAAAAGTGATCAAAATGTAGAAAATCTTTTACCAAGAAACAATGTTCCGGCCAGATAAAAATAATTATTTTATACGTCATTCAAAGAACAACGTTATCTACAACAGGAGTAATAGAATGAAACTAGGCATCTCTATCACCGGCGGCGGGGCGCTCGGAATCGGGCCTCTCCAGTTTATGCGCCGCCTCGAAGCGGATCTCGGTAAAAAGAAGACTCTTGCAAGCGTCGGCGACGCCTTTGCGGGCACGTCTACCGGTTCCATCGTAGCCACCGGCCTTGCAAACGGGATGACCGCAGAAACACTCTACAACCTGTACAAGGATAACCTTCCCAAGATTTTCAAGAAGGTCAGCTCGACCCGCATCTTGTCGAAGAGCTACTACCGCTACGACAATTCGTACCTGAAGAAGATGCTCCAGGAAAACTTCAAGAAGCACATGTACGAATTCAAGAAGCCCGTCTACATTCCCGCAACATTCCTGAACGGCAAGAGCGTGGAAAAGGTATGGGGCAAGGACGACGGCGATACGCCGCAGTGGTTCGCCGTGCTTTCGAGCTGCTCTGCGCCCACGTACTTCAACACCGTGAGCCGCGAATGGAAGGGCAATACCGAAATCTACTGCGATGGCGGCATGTGGGCGAACGACCCCGTCATGGTTCTCGAATCCGCACTGGTCAGGTACAAGGCCTACAAGGACAACCTGCGCATCATCTCGTTCAACACGGGAATGGACCACCCGCCTGCAGAACTCACGGACAAGAGCATCATCGGCTGGGGCAAGTACATTCTCGACGAATGGGTGGCACGCACGGGCAACTCCGGCAAGTTCATGGCGAAGGCGAACCTCGGCAAGGACAACGTACTGCGCCTCGCTCCCAAGGTAACGAAGCCTTACGAGATGGACAACATGAAGATTATCGACGAAGTTTCGGACATCTGGGACAAGTACTACGACGAAGTCGGCAAGGATGTCGTCAAGTTCATTACAGAAACCCCAGAAAAATAACAAGAACTTACACCTCAACACACAATTTGGGACAGCCCCTCGGCTGTCCCAAATTTCTTTTGCCCGAAACTACTTCAGGGCGCGCAGTATCTTTTTCTGCTCGTCGGTAATGCGGTAACTCTCGCATGCCTTCTGGATAGTCTTCGCGTGAATCCAGGGCGAAAGCCTGCGGTTCTTAATATAGGGGAAGGTCGCGTTCCACTGCTTGGCGAGCGCGGTCGCGAAGTACCAGGCGATTACCATCTGCACATAGTAGCGGTCGGTGGCACGTACCTTACCGCCCGCGGCACCGGTATCGGAATCGTCGAACAGGTTCTCGTCAATCGCGGCGACCATTTCCAGGTGCTTCTTGTCGAAACGTTCGTCCAGGAAAAAGTTCATGAGCATGTTCACGCCGAAGCGCACCGTGTAAGGCTCACGCGACTTGAGCCACGCCTTGATGCGGGCCAAAAAACGAGCCTCGTCCCTGAGCAGCGCCTTCGGGGACTTGCCGTCGCAAACCGCCCAGTTGTCTATGTACGGCAAAAACTGCTCGATACGGCGCAGGCACTCGTCCGCATCCTTGATGTGCTCGACCACAAGGAGGTGTACCTGGTTCTCCTCGAAATACCTGTGCGGCAGTTTGTCCAGGAACCGAGAAAGTTCCGCCGGGTTCGCACCCGCGGCGAACTCCTTTGCAATCTTCCTCATCGTGGGCACCCGCACGCCGATAATCGTCTTCTTGTCGATATTCGGCAGGAGCGACGCGTGAAAGTCGCGGTACTTCAGGTCCTGTTCGGCAAGGAGGCTCTTGACAAGTTCGGCGGGAGTCATGGAAAAAAGATAGATAAATTATCTATCTTTCTCACACTAATACCCAAAGGGGCGATATGTCTAGAACCGCAACCAGAAATCACGCCATTGAACTTGTAAGGATCATCGCATGCCTGCTTGTCATCATGGCGCACATCCAGGTCGTCATCAACGACGGCAATTCCATTGTAACAGGGCGGCTTTTCTTCTCGACCATTATCGCCGACGATGTCCCGCTCTTCCTCCTGGTGACAGGCTTCTTTTTCTTCCACCGGATTCACTCGGACAGCGACATCGTCCCGGCATTCCCGCACAAGGCAAAAACGTTCCTTAGCCGCATATACATTCCCACCATCGCCTATATAATTATCAACATCCTTTACCGCTATTTTACCGGGCCGCAAGGCTCCATTTTGACAGCCGACTGGAACTACCTGGGCAGATTCGTCTTCAGGCTCGCCCCTGGCGACCACCTGTGGTATATCTGCACCTACATGTCCTTCGTCTTCTTTTTCCCGATGCTCGCCTTCGTCTGCCAGGACACTCCCCAAAAGAACAAGATGAGGCGTACCTTACTCGGCATCGCCATCGGGTGTGCCGTAATCACCGACGTCCAATACTTTTTCAAGATGAACTTGCTCGACATAGACAAGTACCTCTGGGGCTACTGCACCATCTTCCTGATTATCGGGTACGAACTCTCCCTGTTCGTGCGCAGGTTCGATAACCGGCAAGTGAAGCTCATCCTTGTCGGCCTCGGATTGTATATCCTCGGAATTGCCGTGAAGATCCTGCTGCAGAAATACATGCACGCCGAGTACGGGTATATCCAGAACCGTTTCCGCTGGCTCCAGTGCTCGCCCTGTTTTGTAACTGCGACCGGGCTCTTCATCACAATCTACACGCTAGGTTCCTTCATCAAGGCGCACGGGATTCCCGCCAGAATCATCAACTTCATCGGTTCGTGCACCTTCGCCATCTACCTGTTCCATTACATCGTCATCCGCGAAACCAAGACATGGCAATTCGAACTCATTAGCAAATTCTCCAACATATCGACATTCCCGAATACCGCGGCCTACTACTTCTCCTTCGCGTTCATCGTACTTGCGATTACCTTCGTCATCGCACTCATTTTCAGGTTTGCCGTAGAAAAACCGGTCGCATGGATTTTCGACCGGAAGAAAAAATCCGGCATCCACGCCGGCCCTTCTGGCGCTATTCCGGATTCGAATCCTTCGTCTTGATTCTCGCGCTCAAATAACTGAGCACCAGGTTCTGCCACACCACGTAGCACGTGGGGGCGAGCGCCACCACGGGGCCTGCGTACAAAGTAGAAATCCAGATGACGAGAGTCGTGTTCTTCTGCCCCATGCTCTGCGCGCTTTCAATCGGGCGGCGGTTCCTTTCGACATACCACCCGAGGGCATAAAGCAGTATGCAGAGCAGGAGCGAGATTCCTGCCATCATCGGGAGCTTGCCGCTATTCCACAGGTCCCAGAATCCCATCTCGCGTATGTCGTAACTTGCCTTCGCGAGGATTACGAATACCGAGAAAGTCCACACGAACATCGTGTATTTCTGGAATTTCGCGGCTCGGTCGGCAAGTTCCGGGTAAAAAGCGCGGAGCCCGAGCGCGAACGCCAGCGGGATACTGATGATGGGCTGGATGGTGTTGAAAATCTTCATCGAGATTTCGCTCAGGCTCGCATCGGCGCCGGTAAGGTACCCGAAAACAATCGGGATGGAGAAGCACGCGATGAGGTTTCCGCTCAGGAATATCTTGAGGGCGAGCGACGCCGAACCGCCGAGCATCTTGGCCATCGCGGGGGCGGCATTTGCAGGCGGGCAGAGCGCGATGATGGCCCCACCGAGCAGCACCTCGCGCGGGAGGTCGAACAGTTTCACGATTCCGGCAAGGGCGGCGACAAGCAGGAGGCTCACCACGAGTGCCCGGATTTCAATCTTGAAGGTATAGCCGTGCGTCTGCGGGGGAATTTTCGTCACGAAGGTCAGGAACATCATGGTGCCGATCAAAAACGGCATCATGGGCGAAAGCACATGCGCCTGCGGAATCAAGATTCCGAGAATTATCGCTACAGGCATCAAAATGGCACGCAGGTTCTTCATAACGCGCCCAAATCTAGAAAATTGCTAAATTTCGCACCATGCTTCGTTCCAAGTATCAAGCATTCGCCGATACGACGTCCGAAAACGTCTTCAAGCCGAAGAGGCAGGCCAACCCGATTACCCTGGTGGTTCTCGGCTACCTGATGCTCATAACCGTGGGCGCGGTGCTCCTGCGCCTGCCGGTCTCGACACGCGAACCCATTGACTTTCTCCAGGCGCTCTTCACGGCCACATCCGCAGTGTGCGTGACCGGCCTTTCCGTCATCGACATCAGCAGCACCTTCTCGACATTCGGCAACTGGGTGCTCGTCGTCCTCATGCAGCTGGGCGGCCTCGGTATCATGACCGTATCTACCGTGCTCATATTGCTTGCAGGCATGCATCCGGGCTTTAACCACCAGTCAGTGCTGCTCGCCGACTTCACGCAGGAAGGCAACGTCGATGCCAAGCGCATCCTCATGGCCGTCCTCCCCTTCACGTTCATACTGGAAGCCATCGGCGGCGTGCTCTACTTTACGCAGTTTGGCGACATGGAACTCTCCGACCGTATCTTCTGCTCGCTGTTCCAGGCGGTAAGTTCGTTCTGTAACGTCGGGTTCACGCTGTTCCCCGATTCGCTCGTGCAGTTCCAGCTGAACCCGGTCATGAACATCACCACCTGCATACTCGCGCTGGCCGGCGCCTTCGGGTTCCTCGCCATCACCGAACTGCAGTACGCCTTCGACTTCAAGGAGCGCAAGTTCCGCAAGATATCGCTCCATACCCGCGTCGCCACGTTCTGCACGTTCGTCATCATCGGGGTAAGCATCGTCGCCTTCATGATAACCGAATGGGGCAACACGCTCGACGGCCTAAGCTTTTTCGACAAGCTCCAGACGACGTTCTTCATGGCCTTCACGAGCCGTACTGCAGGCCTCAACACCGTAGACACCCCGGCCCTGTGTGCCTCCTCGCTGTTCTTCTTTGCCATCATCATGTTCATCGGGGCAAACCCCGGAAGCTGCGGTGGCGGCATCAAGGTCACCACGGCGGCGGTCATCGGGCTACTCGGGTTCAACCGCCTGCTCGGGCGTGAAAAGACCCAGGTCATGAACCGCACCATTCCCGAAACCACGGTCGACAAGGCCGTGCGAATCTTCGTGGTGGCAATCGTGGTCATCGCGCTCGCGACGATGGTTCTCCTCATTACCGAAATCCCGGCGGGTACCGGGTTCAACGAGAACGGTTCCCCCTTCCTCAAGATTCTCTTCGAGGTCATCAGCGCCTACAGCACCTGCGGGCTCTCGATGGGGCTTACCGGCGAACTTTCCACCGTGGGCCAGATTGTAATCTGCTGCGTGATGTTTATCGGCCGTATGGGTCCGCTTTTCCTGATTTCCGCGGTCGCGGGCAGGGTGCAGAACACCACCTGGTACGCCGAAGAAGACATCATGGTGGGCTAATCGGCCCAACCTTTACTACATTATAGCCCATGGCATCTAAACAGTACATCATCATCGGCCTCGGAAACTCGGCTATCTTTTTGGCGCGTCACCTGACGAGCCTCGGGCACGACGTGCTCGTGGTCGACAACCACCCCGAGAAGGTGCAGGACATCTCGAGCATCGTATCTCAGGCGATGGTCGCCGACTCTACCCGCAAAAAGCAACTCGCGAGCATCCCGCTCCAGAAGGCGGACTGCGTTATCGTCTGTATCGGCGAGAACCTCGAGGCGAGCCTGCTTACCGTACTGAACCTGAAAGAACTCGGCGTGAAGCACATCATCGCGAAGTCGAGTAGCGCCGCACACTCGAGCATTCTCGAGAAGCTCGGCGTCTCCGACATTTTCCACCCGGAACGCGACAGCGCCATCGCGCTTGCCGAGCGCCTGAACCGCCCGAACATGCTCGACTTCCTCCCGTTCATGGAAGGCTTCAGCATCGTCGAGGTGGTATGCCCCAAGGACTTCATCGGGAAGACGCTCAAGGACCTGAACATCACCCACAAGTACGGCGTGCAGGTCATCGCCATCCGCGACCCGCAGGAACCGACCCCCAAGATCGGTAACCTCGCCGACATCGTGCTGCAAGAGGACGACGTGCTCTTCCTCATCGGCCCGAACGAGGCGGTGGACAAGTTCAAGAGCTAGGCCACCGCAGGGGAGCAGGCAGTGAGTTCTTCGGCAGTCACCTTACAGGAACACAGGATTCGCCCGTCGGCACAGCGGGTGCAAATCCTCGACTACATCAAGAGCGTACACAGCCACCCCTCGGTCGACACCATCTACAAGGCGCTGCTGCCCGAAAACCCCGGACTCTCGCGCACCACCGTGTACAACACGCTCGAACTCTTCGCGAAGCACGGGCTCATCCTCTCGCTCGATTTCGGGGAAGGCTACCTGAGATACGACGGCGAAATCAAGCCGCACACGCACTTCAAGTGCGAAAAGTGCGGTGCGGTGAGCGACATCTTCACCATTCCCGAGAACTGCGAGAAGATGCTCCCCAAGGGATCCTCCCTGAACGCCGTCTCGCTGTACCTGTACGGGAAGTGCGCCGCCTGCAACAAGTAAATCCAAGGCCCGAGCGGCGCTTACATTACTTTGTATAAAACGAAAACAGGCTTCCGGGAAGGAAGCCTAACTTGTTTTGTATCTTAGACTTAGGGTGGAGGTCCGGGCTAGAACACCGGGGCCGCGGAAGCCTTTTCCTTCTTCGGCTTGCCGCCGGCAGTTTCCTTCATGAGCGTGCGGTGTTCCACATAGCCGAGCACGAAGTACTTGCCGCCCTTCTTGATGACTGCGGTGAAGGCGTTCAGCAACTTGACGCCGTACCACTCCTGGTAGTTGTTGCGGCCATCGACCAGGTTCGTCTCGTTGACCGTAGGCGCCTGGGCGGGCTTGCCGTACTTGAGCGTAAACTGGTCCGACATGTATTCGGCGGCCTCGATGGCCTTGAACTTGCGGGATTCCTCCACCTTACCGGTACGGATCTCGAAGGCATAGAACTTGTCGTTGCCGTTAAAAATGAAGGACACCTGGACCGGCAGTTCCCCGAACCTGAACATCGGAAGCACGACGCGTTCACCGGCACCCATCTGGCCGTAGGGCTCGTAGCCCATCTTCATGACTTCTTCGATGACAGTTTCACGGGAAGCACCGAACGGAATCCCTGCGAACTCCAGTTCGTTATTGCGCTGGGCGAACACTTCCATGGAAAGTGCAAGGACCAGCAACAGCAATATGTTTCCAAACTTAGACACTAGGATATCTCCTAAAACCTATGTAAAAGATAATAAACTTTGAGCCCGTAGTGAGTCCAAATGTGACCAAAAATGTTTTTTTTGCGTATTATCTATATTTTGGGGCATGTCTAGCACTTTTGGCAAAATTTTTTCCGTTACCACATGGGGCGAATCCCACGGACAGGCAGTCGGTGCCGTCCTGGACGGCTGCCCCGCAGGCCTCCCCCTTTGCGAAGCCGACATCCAGGCGTTCCTGGACCGCAGGCGTCCCGGACAGGGCAAGCTGACCACCGCCCGCGACGAGAAGGACCAGGTCCGCATCCTGAGCGGTGTCTTCGAGGGCAAGACGACCGGCACCCCAATATCTTTCGCGGTGTTCAACGAGGACCAGAGAAGCGGAGACTATTCCGAAATCGCCAAGTGGTACAGGCCGGGGCACGCAGACCTCTGCTACGACCTCAAGTACGGGTTCCGCGACTACCGCGGGGGCGGACGCAGTTCCGCACGCGAGACCATCGGTCGCGTATGTGCGGGAGCGGTGGCCCAGAAGTTTTTGGCCCAGGTGGCAGGCACGGAGTTCCTCGCCTGGGTGGATTCCGTAGGCACGATTGAATGCGGCAAATTCGATACCGGCACGCTCACGCGCGAAAAGATAGAGGCATCCCCGGTACGCTGCCCGGTAGAAGCGTTCAGCGAGAAGATGGAACAGGAAATCCTCGCCGCGAAGAAGGACGGGGACAGCGTAGGCGGCACGGTGAAACTGCTCGTGAGGAACGTACCCGCGACGCTCGGCGAACCCGTGTTCGACAGGCTCGACGCACTGCTTGCGCAGGCGATGCTCAGCATCCCGGCATGCAAGGGATTCGAGATCGGGAGCGGCTTTGCCGGAACGAGAATGCGCGGCAGCGAGCACAACGACGAGATTTACTTTGAAGACGGCAAGTTCCACACCCGCACGAACAATGCGGGCGGCTGCGTGGGAGGAATCAGCAACGGCGCCGATATCGAATGCAGGCTCGCGTTCAAGCCGACGGCGACGATTTCGCAGTCGCAGAAGACGGCCAGCAGGGATGGCGAAAACGGCGAACTCGCCGCCAAGGGCCGGCACGACCCTTGCGTCGCCGTACGCGCTCCCGTAATTGTCGAGAGCATGGCCGCGCTCGTGCTTGCAGACCTGTACCTGCAGCAGAAGCGCAACTGCCTGTAATCCGAGGACAGGAGGGCAGCGCCCATGCTTTTCCGCCTGATACTCCTCGCCCTTGCGGGCATCTACTACATTGCGTACAAAGTGCATCACCGCTTTTGCCTGCGGCAGGGCAGCCCCCTCGGGCATGCGCGCCTGATTGTCGTCGGGAGTTTCCTTGCAGGCGGCGCGGGCAAGACCCCGTTTGTCGCATGGCTCGCGCAGTTTATTTCCGAGAACGAAGCCGCGGGCAATGACGGCAACAGTTCTGCCGCGGGT
>FLNZ01000421.1_pt1 | contig 13148 bp, 16 predicted proteins | sample 1140391 | NCBI WGS metagenome assembly FLNZ01 (sample SAMEA3878171, study PRJEB12797) | bioreactor metagenome | biome: Moose rumen | place: Sweden | collected 2011-10
CAAGTCGGTAAAAAGCAGTTTCATGGAGAGAAAAGATAGTAAATGATTGATGAGGCTATAGGTTGTAGGTTGTAGGTTGTAGGAAAAGAATCTTGCGCTTCGCGCATCAAAAGAATGGCGGCAGAGCCGTGAATAATTAGAATGGATGATTGATGATGGATAGTTGATGATTGATAATTCCAACTACCGCCTAATACCTACTTCCAACTTCTTACTATATTCTAGGCATGAAAATCGACGAATTACTTAGCGAAGCTAGGACGGCGGCCATATTCGGGCACGTTCGCCCCGACGGCGACTGCGTGGGTTCCACCACGGCCATCTACAACTACATACGCGACAACTACCCCACGGTTCATGCGGACCTGTACCTCGAAAACTTCCCCGAAAGCTACAGGATTTTATGCGGGGCAAGCGACGCAAGACCAGCCTTTACCGCCGAAAGCAACGGCGGAAAGCCTTACGACCTCGCCTTCCTCATGGACACGCCCACCTTCGAGCGCGTGGGCGCAGGCGGCACCGAATGCATCAGGGCCGCAAAAATTACGGTCAACATCGACCACCATATCAGCAACCCGCTCAACCTGTGCATGGTAAACTTCGTAGAACCCGAAGCCAGTTCCGCAAGCGAAGTGCTCTACATGCAGCTCGACCGCACAAAAGTGGGCAAGGAGACCGCGAGCAGCCTCTACCTGGGGATAGTGCACGACACGGGCGCCTTCAAGTACAGCTGCACCGGCAAGCGCACCATGCAGGTCGTAGGCGACCTCATCGAGGCGGGCGTGGATTTTGCAAAAATCGTGAACGAGACCTACTACACCCGTACCTACAAGCAGACGATCGTCACGGGGCTTGCGATGCAGAAATGCAAACTCGCCCTGGGCGGCAAGGTCGTCTACAGCTATGTCACCCCCGAAGAAATGGCACACCTGGATGTCACGCCCGTAGAGCTTTCGACCACCATCGACACCATCCGCGAAGTCGGCGGCACCGAAGTGGCCCTGTTCCTTTACCCCGTAAACGGCAAGTACAAGATTAGCCTGCGCAGCAACTACATCATAGACGTGAACGCCATCGCAAAGGAATTCGGCGGAGGCGGCCACACCCGTGCCGCCGGCGGCGACACGAACGATACGCCCGAAGTCGCAATCGGGAAAATCCTGAAGCTGGTAGAAGTCCAGCTATAGAATAAAGATTCCCGGGGATTGCATTACACTAGAAACAGCGCCACCGCCAAAAGTACGAAAACTCAGCCGCTGAACCAGTTGAGAATGCGGTTCGCTTTGGGGCTATCCTGCAAAAACCTCTTGACGCTACCCGCCAACAGGGCGACCGAGCCGAACACGATCAGGGTCGCTGCGATAAATTCTACTCCGAGGATAACCGTCTGCAGTCCAAAGCAGTCCTATAGCCTGCTCAGGAAACTATCGACATCGAGTTCGTCGAGATCCTTCTGCAATGTCGAAAGGACATCATCCGAAATAGCCTCCGTCCGATTATTTTCGGCACGGGAATTTTCAACATCGTTTGAAGCCATCGCCCCGGCAATGTTTTCTGCGGCGCTTTCAAATTCCGACGGCGCGGAGCCTGCACGCGGACTGGGCAGGGATTCGCCCTTTTCTCCACGTTCTTCGGCCAGTGCTTCGGATGCGTCCACCATTTTCTTGAGCGCTTCGGCAACCGCCCCCATCGCGCCACCGTGGCTTACCACGGCATCGATGGCGCGGCTGAGTTTTTTACGGAGTCCCGCAAATTCTTCGCGGTCCAGTTCCGCCACCTCGCCATGATAATACATCAAGGGGGTCTTGCAGCGGGCGCAACAAAACACCATCATGCTTGCGGAATCCCCCTGAAGTTGCGCGTCGAAGGAAACACCGCAGTGGGGGCAGTCTATATGAATTTCGCTCATACCCTATAATGTAGAAAAAATCATGTCGATACAGCCTGCATTTTCTTTATTTTACCACACCGCTGTATACAATATTTTTATTTTTTTTAGCATGCTTTGTCAATGGCTCTATCATATTACCAGTATTGATCTTTTTGACGGACGTCTTTTCCGTGCGGGCGTCGCCGCCATGCTCTCCACCATCTTAGTCATGTGCTTCATGCCGATTTACATCCGCAAGTTGCAGAGCCTTGACGCGACCTCCGACTTCGACAAGGACGGCAAATCCAAGTCTCCCCCGATCATGGGCGGTCTCCTTTTGGTCGTTGTCGTCGAAATCGTGTCGCTCCTCGTGTGCAAGATGAACGGCTATACCATATCGACGCTTATCGTGCTCGCCGCGTTTTCGGCCGTGGGCGCCATCGACGATATCGCAAAGGTCAAGGCGAAGCGCCTGATCAAGCTCGGCAAGCTCAAGGCCGCCGACTACATGGACAAGGCCGACGGCATCTCGAGCAGCCTGCGGCTTTTCCTCTACTTCCTGTTCAGCCTCGTCGTCGCCATTTTCTGCTACAAGTTCATCCCCGAGCTCAAGGGCGACCTCACTATCCCCTTCTGCCCCATCGATGTCTTCCAGATTCACCTGCCCAACTGGATTTTTGTCGCGTTCATGACGTTTGTCATCGCCGCGTCCGCCAACGGGACGAACTTTACCGACGGCCTCGACAGCCTGGTTTCGGTACCGATTCTTACGAGCATGGTATTCGTGGGACTTGTGGCGTACGTGAGCGGGAACTTCATCTTTAGCCAGTACCTGAGCGTACCTTACCTCCCCGGTTGCGACGAGCTGTTCCCCATTGCGACCTCCATCGGGGGTGCACTGCTAGCCTACCTGTGGTTCAACAGCCCCCCGGCTGAAATCTACATGGGAGACGCCGGTTCCGTGGGCTTCGGGGCGGCCATCGGCATCATGTTCATCCTGGTGCAGGCGGGCCTTTTCCTCCCCATCGTGTGCATCATCATCATCGCCGAAGCGTGTTCCGTGCTGCTCCAGATTACCTGGTTCAAGTTCACCAAGAAGACCTCCGGCGAAGGCAAGCGCATTTTCCTTTGCGCACCGCTGCACCACCACTACCAGAAGAAATGGGAAGGGCGTTTCCCGAGCAAGCCCCTGATGAACTCGAAAATCGTCTGGCGCATGCACCTGGTGAGCATTTTTGCACTCATCTTCAGCATGGTCGTCTTCTTTGGCGTCAGGTAGGGAAACAGCAGGCTTAGCCATTTCCGGCTATTTTCCGTTATACCTTTCCATGCACTTTTCAATGCCGAACTTAAAGTAGCATTCTACAAGTGCCGGAACTTTTGCAATAGCCTCTTCGAATACGGGGCGGTCTTCGGGCGGAAACTTCGCCAAGACCCAGTTGCTGAGGTCGAATTTCGGGGGGCACTTGCCCACGCCAAAGCGGATGCGCGGGAACTTGTCGCCCACGTGCTCGACAATGTTCCTAAGCCCGTTCTGCCCGCCATGGCTGCCGTCCTTGCGGCAACGGATTCGGCCTACGTCCAAATTAATGTCGTCGCTGAATACGAGCAGGCGGTCGGTTTTCACCTTGTACCAGGTCATAAGCGCCTGTACAGCCTCGCCGCTCAAGTTCATGTAGGTCTGCGGCTTTGCAAGCAGGCATTCCACGCCCGCGATGTTCACCTTCATCGTGAGCGACTTGTGCTCGCTTTTCCAGTCCTTGCCCGGGGCGGCCAATTTGTCTAAAGCCATAAAACCCGCGTTGTGGTGAGTGTTCGAGTACTGGGTACCAGGGTTTCCGAGACCAACTATAATGTACATGCCCCAAATATAAAAAAAGACCCGCCCTCCTTCAGGGTAGGTCTTCTGCAAATTTTCTTGAGAGAAAATTACTTGGCTTCGGCAGCCGGAGCAGCGTCAGCGTCTTCGGCCTTCTTGCCGCTCTTGGCGGTAATGGTGAAGATAACGGTGCGCGGCTGGCAGGCGAGTTCGATGCCGTCGGCGAGCTTCAAGTCCTTCGCGTAGAAGGTCGTCGGAGCCGGGAATTCGGAAATGTCCATTTCGAGGACAGCGGGAATCTTGGCGGGTTCGGCAGCAAGCTGGATGTAGCGGTTCTGCTGGGCGAAGGTACCGCCCTGGGTCTTGACGCCAACCGGCAGGCCATTCAGCTTCACCGGGATGCGAACCTTGACCTTGGTGGAATCGTCGATCTTGAGGAAGTCGATATGTTCGATTTCCTGGGAAATCGGGTTCTTCTGGTAATTGTAAATTACGGCAGCGTTGCCGGCCTTGCCGTCGATTTCCAAGTCGAGAAGCGTGTAACGCTTGCCCGGGGCGAGGACCTTGCGAACATCGATTGCGCTAACGCTGATATTCACGGACTCCTGACCCTTACCATAATAGACAGCCGGAATCTGACCGGCCTTACGGAGACGCTTGCTGTCGCGGCTCTTGCCTAGCACTCTCGAGGTTGCTGCGAGTTTTGTGAGTTCCATAATTACTCCAATTGGTAACGTTTAAAAAATTCATTGGGGTAGCTGGATTCGAACCAACGAATAACGGAATCAAAATCCGTTGTCTTACCACTTGACGATACCCCAATGGTGGCGCAAATATAGCAAATTTGCCACGACTTTAAAGGGGTACGGCCCAAAACCCCAAAAAAAAGCAGGGCGTTTTCCAGCTAACGGCTACCTGGAGCAGCCCCTTTTGGCGAAGGATTCCAGAATCCGGGAGGCAGAGACCTTTGAAATCGCCTTTAAATGGGCCGATTCCGCGTCGCGGAGTTCGCCCTGTCGCTAAATTCGAACGTGGCAGAAAGCTCGGGGAGGCCCGCCTGGTCTGCAACCGCAAGCCCCGCATCGGCAAGGAATTTCCGAAGCGCGCCACATTCGGCCGTACCCGCCCCGGTGCACAAGAGGCGGTAATTGCAGCCGGTCTTTTCGGCGCTGTACTCCACGGTCCTCGAATAAAGGGCCGACTGCCGCACAAACCTGAAGTTCATGTCGGCATGCACCGTCACCTGTCCAGGCAGCTTTTTTTCATCACTTCCTTGAGCGAGAACACGGCCACGCCCTCGGCATCGGTCTTTTCCGAGACCAGGTTCTTGCGGTCTTGCGTGAGCGCCACCGGGAAATTTGCGATGGGTCACTCGAAATCGCTGACCGTCACGTACAGGGCCTCCGAAGTCATGTCGGTTTCGAACTTCACCGTCTGCATCGACGATACCAGGAACTCGGTAAGTTCCCCCAGGGTAGATTCTAGCCGCAGTTCCTTGGGCACCGTCTGTACAAAGGAAAGGTTCTCCAGAAGTTCGCCGTAATTGGCAGCCATCTTTTCGAGCGAAACCATGTCGCTTTCCATTTTGCGGTAGTCGCGGTCGAGCATGCGAAGACGGGCAGTTCAAGATATACGGCATTATGACGCTGGACGCAAGCCTTGTGGAAGAGTACCTCAAGACGCTTGTAGATACTGATGCCGCAAACGAGGCCATGAAGAACATGATTCGCGCCGCCACCGACAAGGCCTACGCCGAACTGGATTCGGCCACAAAGTAAGCCCCAGCTCCACTTTAGGGCTACTTTCCCGACAGCGGCGTTTTAGAGCATAGCCAATTCTAGATTTGCCTGCGTTTATTCGCAGCTCCCTAAAAAACATCCTGCATCTTACCTTCAAGCTATTTTCGGGCCGTTCCTTATAGAATATGCCCGGCTTGCGACCGGGCCATTCCCTGTTCGGGAACTTTTACTAGAACCCCTCGAAAAAACGGGTCACAACCTGATACCTGCAGATGGGCCTCAGCTCCTCGGCAGCCAGCCTGGCCTGCCCACGGGTTTCAAAAATTCCAAAGACCGACGCCCCCGACCCGGACATCAGGGCGCATTTGGCCCCATGACGCAGGAATTCGGCCTTCATTTCCTCGACCAGCGGGTGCGTCGGGAAAACCGACCGCTCGAAACCGTTGAAGCAGCCCGAAAGCGCAAAGTCGATAGCCGACTTGCCCGCCGCCTTGAACCTGGCCTTGTACGATTCCCAGCGGTCGGGTCCCGACTTTAAAGCCCCCGCGTAGGCGTCCCTGGTCGGGACAGAATCTAGCGGGGTCGCCACAAGCAGGCGCTGTTCGCCGCCCAGCTGCAAGGGCCTTACAAAAGTGAGCTTCTCGCCGATTCCCTCGGCAAACGCGGAACCGCCGCGCACCAGGAACGGCACGTCGGCACCGAGTCGCGCGCCCAGTTCTTCGAGCATTTCGAACTTGAATTTCAGCATCCATAACTGGTTCAACAGGCGAAGCGTGGCAGCCGCATCGGCGGAGCCTCCGCCAAGGCCAGCCCCCAGAGGCATAACCTTTTTTAGGTAAATATCGGCGCCGAGAGCCGTGCCCGATTCTTGCTGCAAAAGCTTTGCGGCCTTAAAAACCAGGTCCGATTCGAGCGGATAGCTTTGGGGTTCGCTGTAGCAAAGCGTGATGCGCCCGTCCGTGCGAAGCTCGGCGCTGACGGTGTCGCCCGCGTCGATGGTCTGGAACAGCGTTCCCAGGTCGTGGTAGCCGTCTTCACGCTTGCGGATGACATCCAAAAACAAATTAATCTTGGCTGGAGCGTATTCTTTCATGGACTCTAACTTAGAAAAAAATCTAATCCTCGCTGGAATACCGCAAGCATCTTTTTTTCAAAAAAAGACATTGCTATATTGTAGTGCATGAGCAACATCATCGAAACTTTGAACGCAGCAGGCCAGCAGGACCTGGCGGCACGCCTTGAAACCTTGGAGGGCGACGCACGCGCAAAACTGGAGCGCGACATCTTAAGCCAGGACTGGGAAGAACTCAGGGCGCTTTATACCGAGAAATCCACTACATCGCTCGAAGACAACGTGTCTGCCGACTTGAAACCGATGCCGTTCAAGATTGCCGCAGACGATCTCCGCTACGCTTTCTGGAAAGAAACAGGCGAAATTTTGCTTGGCAAGGGTCAGGTCGCCGCATTCCTGGTCGCGGGCGGGCAAGGTTCGCGCCTCGGTTTCGACGGCCCGAAGGGCATGTTCGATATCGGACTCCCCAGTCACAAGAGCCTGTTCCAGCTACAGGCGGAACGCCTGCAGAACCTGGCAGCCCAGGTCGGCCACGCGATTCCGTGGTGCATCATGACAAGCCCCCTGAACCACGAGGCGACCGTAAACTTCTTTACCGAGCACCGCTTTTTCGGTTACGCCCGCGAAAACATCCGGTTTTTCGATCAGGGCACCATTTGCGCCCTCACGCCCGATGGCCATGCCGTCGTGGACAACGACCGCCTGGCCCTTGTACCCGACGGTAACGGCGGATGCTTCCGCGCCCTCGCCCAGAGCGGCACGCTCGCCTGGCTTATTGAAAGGGGCGTGCGGTACGTGTTCCTTTACAGCGTCGATAACGCGCTCTGCCGTATATGCGATCCCGCCTTCATCGGGGCGCTTGCGAGCGAAGGCCGCAGCATGTCCGCCTCCAAGGTGGTGCACAAGGCGGGCCCGAACGAAAATGTCGGCATTTTCGCATTACAGAACAACAAGCCGGGCGTCGTAGAATACAGCGATTTGCCCGAAAGCTACCGCGACATGACCAATGCCGACGGAAGCCTCACCTTTGACGGCGGAAACATCGCCATTCACTTGTTCAAAATCGAGGGACTCCGCAAGTTGCAGACAAGCAAGCTCCCGTGGCACACGGCACGCAAGACCGTCTGCGGCATCGAGAAATGCTGGAAGTTCGAGCAGTTCCTGTTCGACGCCTTCCCGCAGCTGGGAACGATGATGCCGTTCGGCGTCATCCGCGAAGAAGAGTTCAGCCCGGTCAAGAACGCCGACGGAAACGATTCGCCAAAGACCGCCCGCGAAATGATTGGCAGGCTCCACAGGGAATGGCTCCGCAAGGCACACGTAGAAGTCAAGCCGGGCAAGCTCTACGAAGTATCGCCCACGCTGAGTTACGCGGGCGAAGGCCTTTCGCGGCGCGTGTTCGAGCGCGAACTCGGAAGGAACATCCTGGAATTTGACGCGGAATAGGTAGAAGTAGGCAGTAGGCGGTAGGCCAAAGGATGGAAACGATGAAGGACATCAGGTTCGCCCTGTACAAAGTCGCGTTCCACAGCCTGCTTCGCCTGCCGGACACCTTTTACACGGTACTTTTTGCAACGGCCTTCCCCCTTTACAAGGCTTTGCACACAAGGCGCGCCTACGGGCGTGTCGTAAGGCACCTGCAAAACGCGCGCCTAGACACTAGGCCCAGGGATATATTCAAGGGAATCTTCTGGAACGCGCTCGACTCTTACCGGGGGCTCGCCCGCTTCAAGAGCGTCGAACGCCGCATCGTGTACGAAAACGAGCACATCATCAAGAACGCCATCGACGAATGCAGCGCGAAGGGCATGCCCATCGCCGCCATCAGCATCCACCAGGGGCCATTCGAACTAATGCACCGCGCCCTGTGCCGCTACAGCGAGCACGTGCACCTGATTACCGATTCCATAGGCGGCAGCGCCTTCCGCGAGGCCCTCAAGGAAATTCGCAGCGACCCGCACCTCACCGAATACCACCCCGAAGAAACCAGGAAGCTGATTCGCGACCTGTTCATCACCAAGGGAATCCTCGCAATGGTCGTTGACCAGGGCCGCCACACCAAGGGGAACACAGTCGAGCTTTTCGGGCAAAGGAGCACGCTTTACTTGCGCCTGCCCCAAAAGGTGAACCAGATGGGCGCAGGGATTGTCGCATTCCGCATATTCACTGCCCCCACAAAGGACCCCCTGCGCAAGGCGGGTCCAATCATCGTCCGCTTCGAAAAATACTACCCGCCAAAATACGACGGGACAAAATACGAAGGAAAAAAGAGCGAAATTTCACAAGGGAACCTTGTGAAAGAAATCGCTCGCGACGTAGAACGCTGGATTTCGGAATACCCCGACCAGTGGAGCTGGAACTACCACGGAAATTTCGTCTAGTTTCCGAACAGGGTGTCCTTGAAGCGCTGGAGAGTCGATTCTTCCTTGCCGCTGCGAACCACCACCACAATCCTGGAAGTCGCATAGACATCCGTAAAATTGATGATGCGGGCGCGTTCTTCGGTCACCGAAAAGCCCGCAAGTCCAAGGTCGGCCTTTCCCGACTTCACCGCATCAATCACCGCGTCGAATTCCATATCCACGATTTCGAGGCTCCGGTTCAGGTAGTCCGCAATGTAGCGCGCGATTTCCATGTCGATACCGTCAATTCCTTTTTCGGTATGGAACTCGTATGGCGGAAATTCGGCATTGGTCGCAACCCGCAACACGGAAGTACCGTGCCCTTGCGGCTTGTAATGGTAATCCCCATTGTCGCCAATAAAGGCGTTAAAGATGGAGTCGTAAACGCCCATGGCACGCATCTGGATCAGGGCAATATTCACCGAATCCAAAAGGCCCAGGTTTTCTTTGGCCACCACCCCCGCATAGGATTCTTCCTTGAACACCTCGTTCAAGACCGTAATGGACTGGTGGCGGCTCGCGAACACCGCAGCGGGCGCATCGTCGCAAAGCACCGCGTCCAAATCGCCCTTTTGCAGCGCATCGATAGCGTCCGACAGCTTAGAAAAACGCTCCACCTGGATTTTCGCCGTATCGCCGCCATATTCAGATGCGTAAATTTCGGCGGTATTCCCGATTTGCACGCCCACCTTCTTGTGCCCCAAATCGTTAATCGAAAAAACGCGGTTTGCGGGAACATCGCTTTTTTCACACCCCGCAATACACGCAAAGAATGTTAGCAGCGCCACCAGCACCCAATTCCGGCTCATTGCTACAAAGACCTCATATGTTCGTAAACTACTTTAAATATAGGAAAAAAAAGCCCCGTCAGGGGAAAATTGGCCGGAACATTCACGAACGGCAGGCCCTATGAGCAGTATCCACTAGAAAAGGAGCATCGGAGGCCAATGTCCCGCCTTCGGACGTTCCCTGAATTCCACCCCGGGCATAAAATCCGCCAAGGCCGTCGTCATTGACGGAGGAATTGCGCGGTCCATCCTCCCATACAGGACCCGAATGTCCCCCTCGCCCACGTCTACAGACGAATCGATACGGTTTTTCGCCATATATTCCAGGCCCTGCCGTAACGCATCCGGCTTCGTGCGTCTTGCACATTTCAACCAGTCCTCTTGCCATTCTCCCGGTTCGTCGCCCAACAGTTCATAAAAGGCATTGACGGTGGCGTCAGATGCTGTAAGGGTCTGGTGCGCAATAAAGGATAGGTTCTCCACGGTCCATTCGCTGTATTCAGAGCAATAATCCGCAAACGGAGACAGCAAAATCAGGCGTTGCCCCCTGGGGCGTTTCGCCGCATTCTTCAACAGGACAAAGGCACCAAGCCCCCAGCCCACAGCAGTCGTCGCCGAAACCATGTTGGACTCGTCATACGGACGGTCTAAAAAAGAAACCATTTTTTCGTAAGGGACAAAGAGATGGTCCGCCTCTGGCGATATCACGGCCAGGTCATCTTCCCAAATCCCCATATCCGAGGCAAAATCCGGGAGCCATATCCATTTCTCTTCCATAACGCGTTCCTAGAGTCCTGTTCGCAATACACTTCTAAATATATAGAGTTTTTTTAGAACGGAACACTTCTCGCGAAAAAAAAGTAATTTCATCAGTTTTTTCTATTCCAACCCGGAATATTCCACCTCCGATTATTATGAAAAATAAAGTTCATAGTCTCCTTTTTTGCGATAAACTTTATATTTTCTAGCTGATGTTTCAGAGAAGAAAGCAATTCCTACTTTTTTTCATTTTTTTCTGCATTGCATTCAGCGCATGGGCAGAGACATCGACCGACGCCCCCAGGTACCCGCAAAGGCCCGCCTCAAGCAACATTTACGACGACAACCACCTGTTAAACGCCTCCGAGATCCGCCTGTTCAACAATCTTGCCGACGAACTTTACCAAAAGACCGGAATCGAGCTCACCTGCGTATTGCTAGACAACATAGGACACGCCAACCAATTCGAGAAAGGGGATAGCTACGCCCAGAATACCGCCAATAAATGGCTACTCGGCGCCCAGACGGAAGAAGGCATCATGATTTTCGTCGTTCAGAAACAACGATGGAAAAATATCGTCGTCACCCCCGCTCTCGAAAAAATCTACAGCGAAGCAACTCTCGCCAAAATCCAGCAGAAAACCCTTATTCCTGCCTTCCGCGAAAACAATTACGGCGAAGGAGTCTTGTCGCTCTCCTTCGCACTCGCCCAAAGGGGCGCCAAGGCCAAAGGCAAGAAACTCGACATCGATCCCGCACCCTACATGCTTAGCGAGAACAGCGTTCCCGCGCTTATGATACTCTTCGTCCTCTTTGTCTTTTTTCTACTCCTGATGGCAAAGTTCAGCGGGGGCCGTGGCAACGGAATCCTCTGGTTCCTTTTCGGGGGAGCCATCAAGAACAAGAATAAGGACGCAGAAACAGGCTTTGGCGGTGGATTCGGCGGTACCCCGAATGGGTTCGGCGGCGGATTCGGGAACGGTCTCGGTCGAGGCTTCAGCAACGGAATCGGCGGAGGGACTTCTTTTGGGAGCAGGCCCCGACGGTTCGGGAACAAGGACGACCTTTGGTGAGGTTGATTATGAAAAAGAACTTAAGCATCGTAGAACTGCAAAGATCCAGGTGGCCCGGCATGCTGCAGCAGGCGCTAGGCGACAACTTGATTTCCGCCTTCATCCACGGCGACGGACTTGTAGAAGGTTTCAACGCGCTTGAAACCCCCTGGACCATAAGCTTTATCTTGCGGGACAACTCTACTGCAAGTATCTCGCCGGTACAAGGCCTGCTCCGTGACGCGAAAAAGGAAAATATCGAGTTCCGTTACTTTTTCACGCTTAGAGAAATACAGACCTCCGAAGATGTTTTTCCGCTAGAATTCCTGCACATCGCAAACCGCAACGTAGCTCTCGCGGGAGCAAGACCGCTCCCCAATTACGAGCCCAACATGGAATGCCTACGCCTGGAATGCGAACGGGAACTGCGAGGGCTTCTGATACATCTTCGTGAGGCATTCCTCTACATCCAGCAGAGCCGAAACCCGCTCGGATTCTTCACCCGCGCGAACGCAACGCTACTCCCGATTATGTACGGAGTCTATTACCTGAATCACCGTGCCTACCCCGATAACCACCAACAGATTTTCGACGAGTATCCCTCGCTCAAAGCTCCGCTCAGTAGCCGGAACGAAAAAAATTTCCTCGACTGCATAAATAACTATATTGCGACCGTCACCGGCATCGTAGACCAGGTCGATACGATGGACGCAACTTGAACACGAGGATTGCATGATTTGCGACAGGATTTTGGGAACCACGCACCACGGCACCTACAAAAAGGTCGTCGACGTATTATTCGAAGAGCACGAACTCAAGGAACATTCCATCCGCCGTATCGCCCGAGACGGAGTGGAAATTGAAATTGACATCAACGAAGACATGCAAGAAGGAGACATCCTTGTCGAAACGGAACATTACGTTTACGCCGTAAAAATCTACGTACCAACGCCCAAAAAGTGAGAAGCTAGGAGTGGGCAGTAGGCTGAATTATCAATCATCCATTCTAATTATTCGCGGCTCTGCCACCATTCTTGTTGATGCGCGAAGCGCATGATTCTTTTCCTACAACCTATAGCCTCATCAATCACCTACTCAGCATTTTTCCGTTCAGCGTCGCAATCCAATGGCGGTTCTGCGCATTGGCGGGTAGTCTCAGCATCGTAACGCCCTTGCCGATACGGGTCTTGAACAGCACGGAGCCGTTTAAATCGACGAGCGCGAATATCCCGCCCAGGTCCGTCTGGATTTCAAGGTTCCCTGCGTTCACCGTAAAATAGTTCGTCGGCGAAAGCCTGCTGAAACTATCCAGGTGCCGCACCGCCATCGTGGCCGTATCCTTCTGCCAGTCGGGAAGGTGGACGACAGGTTCTGTCACGATAGGTTGTGCCGGTTCCGTAAAGCCCAGCTGCTGGTCCATCCACTGCATTCTTTCTTTCATCTTCTTGCGGAGATATTCGAATTCGCCGTCCCAGGTGTCGGCATTGTATCCGCCCATGGGAATGTTCATGGTAAAACCGCCCCACATGCCACCGTTATTACTATTGTTGGAGTTGCTGTTGCAGTACTTCATCGGCTGCGGGTCCGTGTCGCCCTGGCCGCTGGACTGTCCCAGGTTCGGCCAGCGCTGGAAGTTCCTGTCGGCAG
>FLNZ01002593.1_pt1 | contig 13137 bp, 12 predicted proteins | sample 1140391 | NCBI WGS metagenome assembly FLNZ01 (sample SAMEA3878171, study PRJEB12797) | bioreactor metagenome | biome: Moose rumen | place: Sweden | collected 2011-10
CAGCATTGATGACAATCTGACGCAACGGATCCTCAATAGCCCTTGCCACGATATTGATACCTGTCTGCTCATCGGCATTGTCGCCCTTCACGTCCTTGAGAGAATCGAGTGCGCGGATATATGTGGTACCACCTCCGGCTACGACACCTTCCTCAATGGCAGCCCTTGTGGCACACAGAGCATCGTCGACGCGGTCTTTCTTCTCTTTCATCTCCACCTCGCTGTTGGCACCGACATAAAGCACAGCCACGCCACCAGACAGTTTTGCGAGTCTTTCCTGCAGCTTCTCCTTATCGTAGGAGCTGGTAGTATTGGCAATCTCGTTCTTGATAGCAGAGATACGGTCGGCAATAGCCTGCTTTGAACCAGCGCCATCGACGATAGTGGTGTTATCCTTAGAGATGGTGACTTTCTCGCAAGTACCCAGCATCTCCATGGTAGCTTGTTCCAGTTTGAGACCTTTCTCCTCACTGATGACAGTACCACCTGTCAGCACAGCGATATCCTCAAGCATAGCCTTGCGACGGTCACCGAATCCGGGAGCCTTCACAGCGCAGATTTTCAGTCCGGAGCGCAGACGGTTGACCACCAATGTTGTCAAAGCCTCTGAGTCAACATCCTCAGCGATGACGAGCAGTGGGCGTCCACTTTCTGCGGCAGGCTGCAGTATTGGCAAGAATTCCTTGATATTGCTGATTTTCTTGTCGTAGATAAGGATATAAGGATTGTCGTATACGCACTCGAGCTTGTCGGGGTCGGTCACGAAGTATCCGCTCAGATATCCACGGTCGAACTGCATACCCTCGACCACCTCGATATGTGTGTCACGGCTCTTGCTCTCCTCGATGGAGATCACACCGTCTTTCGACACCTTGCGCATGGCATCGGCGAGCAGTTTGCCAATCTCAGGGTCGTTGTTGGCAGAAACAGTAGCCACTTGCTCAATCTTGTCGTAATTGTCGTCTACTTTCTCAGCATTCTCAGCAATGAAAGCCACAACGGCTTTCACAGCTTTGTCGATACCACGCTTCAGATCCATAGGATTGGCACCAGCGGCGAGGTTCTTGAGTCCCTCGTTGACGATAGCCTGTGCGAGCAATGTAGCGGTGGTTGTACCGTCGCCGGCGTCGTCGCCGGTTTTAGATGCCACGCTCTTCACGAGCTGTGCTCCTGTGTTCTCAAACTTATCCTCAAGTTCGATTTCTTTAGCTACGGTCACGCCATCTTTTGTGATTTGCGGCGCACCGAATTTTTTCTCCAGTACGACATTGCGTCCTTTAGGACCCAGTGTTACTTTTACTGCGTTGGCCAACTGGTCTACTCCCTGTTTCAACAGGTCACGAGCCTCGATATTGAATTTAATTTCTTTTGCCATGATATTGTTTTTTTAATTATTTGATAATAGCAAGTATATCACTCTGACGCATAATCAGATATTTCTCACCCTCGATTTGCACCTCTGTGCCGGCATATTTGCCATACAGCACAGTATCTTCGACGGCAAGAACCATCTCCTCATCTTTTGTACCTTTACCTACAGCAATGACTTTACCCTGAAGAGGTTTCTCCTTTGCTGTGTCAGGAATGATAATACCTCCTACTTTTTCCTCTGCCGGTGCGGGAAGAACCAGCACGCGGTCTGCTAATGGTTGAATGTTCATAATTGTGTATATTTATTAGTTGAATATGTTCTATGATTTGGTATAGCGAAAAGTGTGCCAAAATCATCTTTCGATGGATTTTGGCACACAAAATGTCAGTCCGTGACAAAGGGTTATTCAAGATTCCTGAATGTATTTTTGTTTTTCCTCAGTTTTCGAAGTGCTTTGTCTCGTATCTGTCTCACACGCTCACGTTTGAGATTCATCAGGTCTCCTGTCTCAGCCATGGTATGCTTGTCGGTACCGATGCCATATACGTATGAGATAACTTGTCTCTCGCGATTGTCGAGCATGTCGAGCATTCCGCCAACGAATTGCAGGCCATCAGTCATCATCAGGTTGTCGTCGGCCCAGTGAGCATTTTTATTCTCCACAATATGCAGGAGATTATAATTGTTTTGACTTCCAGCCGGAATAGGAGCCTCCACAGACACCACCCTGCCTCTTTGTGCGTCATTTTCCGCTCTCCCATTCTGAGGAACGTTGTACAGCCCTGCCTGTTGACGTATAGCTTTCTCCATCTCTTGTCGGATGGAAGGTGCCGCAAACGATACAAACCGATGTCCGAAATCAGGTTTGAAATGAGCAGCAGCCTTGATCATTCCAATATTGCCCTCGCTGACGAGGTCGTCGAAATCGACCCCCTGTCCGACATAACTTTTTGCGATGTGTGCGACGAAATTCAGATTTGCGCTGACGAGCTCATTGATGGCATTGTCATCGCCATTTTGTATGCGTATGGCAAGTTTTTTTTCCTGTTCGTCGGTAAGGAGACTATTACTATTCATGGTCATAATGTTGTTTGTTTGATTTACTTGATTGCTTTTTTGATGTTGACACCACCAGGAAGAGAGATGATATTGAGTCCCTTTGACAAGAACCGCTTCCGTATTCCATCAATGCCGAAATATGAGGGAGACTGCACATGGGTTGTCATTTGACCAACAGCGTCAGGATCTTCTATCTCTGTGATATCGGCAAAGAAAAACATCTCGTATTCCTCGGAATAGAAGCCCCTTTTTGTCAGGTATGCGATGGTTTTCCCAGGTTTCACATGCAACACACATTGTTCCATTGCCGTACCTGTCTCGTCAAGAAAGGCGAACTCATGCAGATTCTCGTCAGGAATATCATCGGCAAAGACATATAAGTCCTTCAGTGATGTGCAATAATCAACAACTTGTGCTCCCACCTTATTTATATAGTTACCCAATATAATAGTCTCTACGCCAAGGGCAAAAGCGAAGGCCTCATCACAGATAGTCGTGACATAAGGCAGATTGATCTCAGTCAACACATGCGTCGTACTGAACGCATACTCTCCGATGGTACTGACAGAGGCGGGAAGTGAAACTGACTCGGAAATACCAGGCACGAGACATAGCTTAGAGAGGTCACTTGTATAGACCAAGCCCTGCTCATCACTCACATAGTAAGGATTGTCAGGGTCCACCTCGAGCATCACCATGGTATTACCCAAGAATGCCCCACCCTCCATCATGCTTAGTGTTGAGGGAATCAGGAAAGAAGCCAGCCCTCCCTCTTCACCCGGCATCATGCCAAAAGCTCCGAATCTCAAGGTAGTAAGTCCTTTCGCTCCGAGAACCTCTTTCAATTGACTGCATCCGAAGAAGGCCAGGGTATCTACCACACCGACAGTCGCCGGCATTACCACCTGCTGTAATTGAGCCGCATTCATAAAAGCATAGGGAGCGATATGTCGCACCCCCTCAGGAATCTCATATTGTTCCGCCGGATATGCTGCGGGGAATGTCACGAGCGTGTCGCTGCCGGTTGAGAAAAGAACACCGTCGAGTGAAACATAATAAGGATTGTACTCATTGACATTGATCTGCTGCAATGATGGCGTGTTGTAGAACACGATGGGGTCGAATGTCCTGAACCTAAATCCCAAATTGATAATTTTCAACGATGTATCCAGTACGACAATGGAATTCTCTATCTCCGTGATGCCATTTCCCAAAGTCAGTTCCTCGAGCCCATTCATCCGTTGGAACGCCCCCACCCCCAATTCCGTGACCTCATTAGGAACGTTCAGTCTCTTGATGCTGTTGCAATTGAGGAACGCACCCATTCCTATATAGTTGAGTGTCCCCGGAAGTTCCAGACTCTGTAGGTTTTCACACCCTGCGAAGGCCATGGTGTCCACGGCGACAATGTCTTTTGGCAGCGTCAGTTCTGTGAGACTCTTACAATTATAGAGGAAGAACGGACCGAACTCATCCGGATGAGTGGTATAGTCTGTGTCATAAACCGTGATATAGGGTTCATCTGATGTGACGACAGAGGCATCACCAAGGTCGAGTGAGGAAAGGATCCCCGCTGTGGGCGTGTTTAGGTTTTTCACCCCGCACATATCACGGATAAACATCATATCCGCACCATTGACGGGTCCGAGTACGGTAAGCGAAGCCGTATTATACCTGGCACTCTGAGATATCTGGGTCAGCTGCGCCTCGAGCGTCCCCGGTTCGTCAAGAGATACGATCAAAGTATCTTGCGCCCTCATCATCCAGCAAACAGCGAGGAATATGGTTGTGAAAAGTATTTTTCTTATCTTCATCATTCTATTTGTCTAACAAGAAGGTATTCAAAATATGCGTATTATGTCCCTAAGCAGTCTCTTATCCATGATGAGCACCTGCATAATTTTCGGTAAAAGTACGAATTTATCTTATATTTGAAAAGTTTTTGGGCAAAAAAGTTGGATGACATGTGCTATTTCACATTTTGCCAGAAACGAAAACAAGCAGATAAATCTGTGCTTTTTTTTACGAATTATCGTTTTTTATTGTCAATAAGTCCCAAAAGTGTTGGAAAGTTTGTACCTTTGCGGCAAATTTGCATGAGAGTGCATAAATATTGACACGAAATGAAACCAACAGCCATACTGCTTCTTCATTGTCCAGACCGTCCCGGCATTATCACTGAGGTGACAAAGTTTATCACTGACAACCAGGGCAACATCGTGTATCTTGACCAATATGTAGATCGTCAAGACGAGATGTTCTTTATGCGCTTGGAATGGGAGTTGAATGATTTTCTTATTCCACGAGACAAGATCGAAGAATATATCACCACGCTCTATGCCCAGCGATACGAGATGACCTTCAGTCTGTACTTCAACGACATACGTCCGCGGATGGCGATTTTTGTCAGCAAGATGAGCCACTGTCTGTATGATCTTCTCGCCCGTTACAAAGCCGGAGAGTGGAAAGTGGACATCCCCTGCATCATCAGCAATCACGAGGATCTCCGCTATGTGGCAGAGCAATTCGACATTCCCTATTACGTTTGGTCAATCAAGAAAGACCATTCCAACAAACAAGAGGTAGAGGAAGCCGAAATGCAGTTGTTGCGTGAGAAAGGCATCACCTTCATCGTCCTTGCCCGCTACATGCAGATTATCAGCGAGAAGATGATCGACGCCTATCCCCACCATATCATCAACATCCACCACTCCTTCCTCCCGGCTTTTGTGGGAGCCAAGCCCTACCATCAGGCATACGAGCGAGGCGTGAAAATCATCGGCGCCACGAGTCACTATGTGACCACCGAACTCGATGCTGGCCCCATCATCGACCAAGATGTGGTCAACATCACCCATAAGGACACCCCGGAGAGTCTGATGCTCAAGGGTCGCGACCTGGAGAAGATTGTTCTCTCCCGTGCTGTCTCCAAGCATATTGAGCGCAAGATTCTGACCTATCACAACAAGACCATCATATTCAGTTGACGCCCCATCCTTACGATGAAAGTATCGATTGTAAAATACAACGCAGGCAATGTGTTCTCAGTGATCAGCGCACTGAAGCGTCTCGGTGTTGACCTCATCTACACCGACGACATAGAGGTCCTTCGTGGTTCAGACTGTGTGGTGTTCCCCGGTCAGGGGGAGGCCAGCAACGCTATGTCCTACCTTCGCGCACATGGTCTTGACGAGGTGATCCGCGACCTTCGCCAGCCGGTGTTGGGCATCTGCATCGGCCAGCAGCTTCTCTGCCGTCACTCGGAAGAAGGCGACACAGACTGTTTAGGCGTTTTTGACGTCGATGTCCGCCGTTTCGCCCCTACCCTACAAAGTGACAAGATTCCCGCCATGGGCTGGAATGAGATTGGCGACCTTCGCTCACCACTATTCAAAGACATGGACACAAGCTTTGTCTATTTCGTGCACAGTTACTATGTGCCTCTCTGCGAACATACGATAGCCACTTCTGACTATATCCTGCCCTATAGCGCTGCAATCCATAAAGATAATTTCTACGCCACCCAATTCCATCCGGAAAAGAGTGGTCAAGCAGGTGAGCAAATACTTGAGAACTTCCTGAAAATAGTTAGGAATTAGGAGGTAGGAATTAGAGAGGTAGGAATTACAGGCAAATCGTCAACTAAAAAAATGATAGAACTCATCCCGGCCATCGATATCATCAACGGACAATGTGTGCGTCTGACCAAAGGCGACTACTCCCAAAAGACCGTCTATAGCGACAGCCCCTCTGACGTTGCCGTGGAATTCGAGCGGCTTGGCATGAGACGCCTGCATGTGGTGGACTTAGACGGTGCGAAATCGAGCCACATCGTCAATGTGCCGGTACTACGCTCATTTGCCGAGCGCACAAACCTGACCATCGACTTTGGCGGAGGAATCAAGAGCGACGAGGACATCGAGTTGGCTTTTGAAAATGGTGCCTCGATGGTCACCATCGGCTCCATCGCCGTGAAAGAGCCCGCCACGTTCGCCCGATGGCTAAGACGCTATGGCGCCGAACGCATTATTTTAGGAGCAGATGTCAGAGATGGCATGATCTCCATCAACGGATGGCGAGAGGACTCTACCCTCCCCTTGCTGTCTTTCCTCAAGGACTATGTGGCACAAGGAGTGCGCCACGTGCTCTGTACCGATATCTCCCGAGACGGGACACTTGGAGGTCCGGCCATAGACCTCTACTGCGACATTCTGTCAGCCTATCCCGGACTGGACTTGATTGCCAGTGGTGGTGTGTCGTCGGAGGAAGACATTCTCGACCTCGACCTCCACGGCATACCCAGCGTAGTCTTTGGGAAGGCCTATTATGAAGGTCATATTGACTTGGAAAAACTTAAAAGACAATGGGACTTGCAAAACGAATCATCCCCTGCCTCGACGTAAAAGACGGCGAGACCGTGAAGGGCACGAATTTTGTGAACCTTCGCAGTGCCGGAGACCCTGTGGAACTCGGCAAGGCCTATAGTCAGGCGGGTGCCGACGAACTGGTGTTTCTGGACATCACGGCGAGCCATGAAGGGCGCAAGACCTTCACTGAGATGGTGACGCGTGTAGCCACGGAGATCAACATCCCTTTCACTGTGGGAGGCGGTGTCAACGAACTGAGCGACGTGGAGCGTCTGCTCATGGCAGGCGCCGACAAGGTGAGTGTCAACAGCGCTGCCCTCCGTCGCCCTGCGCTCATCGACGAAATAGCCCGTCGGTTTGGTTCCCAAGTATGTGTCTGCGCCATTGACGCCCGTCTTGACGACAATGGCTGGACGTGCTATGTGAATGGCGGCCGCATCCCCACAGACCGCAGTCTGCCGGCATGGGCAAAAGAGGCCGCCGACCGTGGAGCGGGTGAGATACTATTCACCAGCATGAACCACGACGGTGTGAAGGAAGGTTACGCCAACGAGGCTCTTCGCGAACTGAGCGACAGTCTTTCCATCCCCATCATCGCCAGCGGAGGCGCCGGTGAGATGAGCCATTTCAGAGACGCCTTCACCCTCGGTCATGCCGATGCCGCCCTGGCAGCCAGCGTGTTTCATTATGGGGAGATCAACATCGGTGAATTGAAAAGATATCTCAAGGACGAGGGCGTGAAAGTAAGAATATAAAACGAACAAAAGCAAACATCAATACATACATGACCATAGATTTTGAAAAATGCGGCGGGCTTGTACCTGCCATCATCCAAGATAGTGAGACACGACGTGTACTTATGCTCGGCTATATGAACGAGGAGTCTCTCGCCAAGACCCAGGAGAGCGGTCTGGTGACATTCTTTAGCCGTAGCCGCCAGACACTTTGGACAAAAGGAGAAACCTCCGGCAACTATCTTCATGTGGTAGACATCAAGAGTGACTGCGACCACGACACCTTATTGATTTCCGCCCGTCCCGACGGTCCTACCTGCCATACCGGCACCGACACCTGCTGGGGAGAGAAGAACGAAGCCAATCCCCTGTTGTTTATGACAGAACTTCAGGACTTCATAGAAAAGCGCCATGAGGAGATGCCCGAGGGCAGTTATACGACCAGTCTGTTCAAGGACGGCATCAACCGTATGGCTCAGAAGGTGGGAGAAGAAGCACTCGAGACAGTGATTGAAGCCACCAATGGCACCAACGAGCGTATCGTATATGAAGGAGCCGACATGCTCTATCATTTAATCGTATTACTTACCAGCAAGGGGCTGCGCATTGAAGACCTGGCCACAGAGCTGCGTCAGCGCCATGCCCCTACATGGCACAAGCACTGAATACAACAAAAACAATCATATTATGCTGATAGATTACAAAAAAGTAAATGTCGTACAAGACGACAACATCATACTCAAAGATGTCAACTTGGAGGTCAACGAGGGCGACCTTGTCTTTCTGATCGGCAAGGTAGGCTCCGGCAAGAGTTCGCTTCTTAAGACAATGTACTGCGAATTAGACCACGCCAACCCCGAGAAAGCAGAAGTATTGGGACATGACGTGAACAATATCCGACGCAAGGATGTGCCAGCTCTTCGTCGTGAGATGGGTATTATTTTCCAGGATTTTCAATTACTTCACGACCGTACGGTGAAGCGCAACCTGGATTTTGTGCTGAAAGCCACAGGATGGAAGAAGCGCAAGGAACGTGAGGACCGCATCAACGAAGTCCTCGAGTCTGTAGGCATGCTTGACAAATTGGACAAGATGCCGCATGAACTCTCCGGTGGTGAGCAGCAACATATAGCCATTGCCCGTGCCCTGCTCAACAGTCCACAGATTATTATCGCCGACGAACCCACCGGCAACCTCGACATGGACACTGCCCGCCATATTGTCAGTTTGCTCGATGGTATCCGCAAAAACGGCACCGCCGTGATTATGAGCACACACAACATTCATCTGCTCGATGAGTTCAGTGGCACTGTCTATCGCTGCAAGGACGGCAGTGTGACCGACGTTACTCACGAATATCGTCAGATGGATCTCAGTGAGGATGCCAAGGACTAACATGCCAGTTCCTGCTGTGCAATTTTTCATCAATAACACACCCACAAATACGAACAACCAAACGACAATAATATGATAGTAATGAAATTTGGCGGTACTTCCGTCGGAACTCCAGAGCGGATGAAATCCGTATGCCAACTTATCACCCGTCACGAGGATTCCAGATTTGTTGTCCTGTCAGCCATGTCGGGCACGACCAATTCACTTGTCGAGATCAGCGACTATCTCTACAAGAAGAATCCAGATGGTGCCAACGAAGTGATCAACGCCTTGGAAAACAAATATTTACGAGACATCAAGGAATTGTTCTCCACGGAAGAGTGGCGCGAGAAGACCCGCCTGTTTCTGCTGGAGGAGTTCAACTATCTCCGCTCATTCACCAAGGATCTCTTCACGAGTTTCGAGGAAAAGAGCATCGTAGCGCAAGGAGAGATCATCAGCACCAACATGATGACCAACTATATGAAGGAATGTGGCATCGACGTGGTACTTCTCTCCGCCCTTGAGTTTATGCGCACCGACAAGAACGCCGAGCCCGACTCCCAACATATTAGCGAAAAGCTCAACTCCATCCTCAAGGAGAACGAAGGTCATCAGGTGTATATCACACAAGGCTTCATCTGTCGCAACGCTTACGGTGAGGTAGACAACCTGCTTCGTGGTGGCAGCGACTATACCGCGTCACTTGTCGGCGCAGCCATCAATGCCGAGGAGATCCAGATATGGACCGACATCGACGGCATGCACAACAACGATCCCCGTATAGTCGACCATACAGAGGCCGTCAGACAGTTGAATTTTGAGGAAGCCGCCGAGCTTGCCTACTTTGGGGCAAAAATTTTACACCCCACCTGTGTACAGCCCGCCAAATATGCCGGCATCCCCGTTCGTCTGCTCTGTACGATGGCCCCCGATGCCGAAGGCACCATCATCGACAATGTCATCATGCGCGGCCAGATAAAGGCCGTTGCCGCCAAAGACAACATCATAGCCATCAAAATCAAGAGTTCACGCATGCTGATGGCCACAGGTTTCCTTCGCAAAGTATTCGAGATATTCGAAAGCTACCAGACACCCATCGACATGGTCTGCACTTCCGAGGTCGGGGTCTCTGTCACCATCGACAACGATGGCCAGCTCACCAATATCGTCAATGAACTGAAGAAATACGGCACTGTGATGGTAGACACCCGAATGTGCATTATCTGTGTAGTGGGCGACCTCGACTGGAGCAACCTTGGATTTGAGACCCTTGCCACAGATGCCATGAAGGACATCCCCGTGCGCATGATCTCTTATGGAGGCAGCAACTACAACATCTCGTTCCTCATCAAGGAGGCAGACAAGAAGCGTGCCCTCCAGAATCTGAGTGAGAAGTTATTTGCCAACTGATAAGTAGGTAATCAAAATGACAAACTGCCACTATCAATATTTTGCTCACCAAACTTACATCCAACAACTACAAAAGAAGAGATGAAAGGACAATTTCCCATTGACAGGATGCAGTCGATAGAGACTCCATTCTACTACTACGACACAGAACTGCTACGTAAGACTCTTCGTCAAATCAATGATGAGGTGTCGAAGTATGACAATTTCATGGTACATTATGCCATAAAAGCTAATGCCAACCCCAAGGTTCTCAACATCATCTGTCAGGCGGGCTTGGGTGCAGACTGTGTCAGCGGTGGTGAGATACAGGCCTGTATCTCGTCGGGATTCTCCCCCCGTAAGATTGTCTATGCCGGTGTGGGAAAAAGTGACTGGGAAATCCGTCTGGCGTTGGCCAAAGATATCCTTTGCCTGAACGTGGAGAGTCTCGCTGAACTTGAGGTGATAGAGGAAATAGCAGCCGAAATGGGCAAGACAGCCCGTATCGCCTTGAGGATCAACCCCGATGTGGGGGCCCACACTCACGCCAAAATCACGACAGGACTTGCCGAGAACAAATTTGGCATAGCCATGGAAGACATGGAAAGTATCATAGAGTGCGCCTCATCGATGGAGCACGTGCGATTTACGGGATTGCATTTCCACATCGGGTCACAGATTTTGAACATGGGTGATTTTGCCGCCCTTTGCAACCGCATCAATGATTTGCAAAATCTCCTTGAGCGCCGTCGGATCAAAGTAGAGAACATCAATGTCGGTGGCGGTTTGGGCATTGACTATACCCACCCCAACCGTGTGCCTATTCCTAACTTCAAAGAGTATTTCGACACCTACGCCAAGCTTCTCCGCTTGCGCCCAGGCCAGACACTCCATTTCGAGCTTGGCCGTTCCGTGGTGGCCCAATGTGGCACACTTATCACCCGTACGCTCTATGTGAAGCAAGGCACCGCCAAGCAGTTTGTCATCGTCGACGCCGGCATGTCGGACTTGATTCGTCCCGCCCTCTATCAAGCCTACCATAAGATAGAGAATATCAGCAGCAATGACGTGATGATGACTTACGACGTGGTGGGTCCGATATGTGAGTCGAGCGACGTTTTCGGAAAGTCTGTGGATCTTAATCTCACACGCCGTGGCGACCTGATTGCCATCCGCTCTGCCGGCGCCTATGGCGAAACGATGGCCTCACATTACAATTGTCGCAAAATCCCTCTGGGTTATATCACAGAAGATTTATGATTCTCCTCGACCAACAGACACTGATCATTGGCATCATAGCCCTTGCGCTGGCTATTATCACCCCATTTTTCAACCCCTTCTTCAGGAAGTTGAAAGAAGAGGACACCTCATCATCGTCCTCCCCCTCCAGTGTAACTGTTCTTTTGGTATCCAACGGCGACTCCCAAGCCCTTGACGAGCATCTTCCCATCTACCTGACGCAAGATTACACCCATGACTATCAGGTGATTGTCGTGGCAGAGAAATCCGACTTTGAGACAGGCAATGTCCTCAAGCGATATGCCAATGACCCACGATTGTATTTCACATTCATCCCTGAGTCAGTGCGCTATATGAGCAAGAACAAGTTAGCCATCACCCTTGGCGTGAAAGCGTCGAAAAGTGACTGGATCATCTTGTCCGACCCACGTCTGAAACCCACCAGCAGCCTGTGGCTTCAGACCCTTTCCCAATCTCTGGACGATGGTACGGATTTTGTACTTGGCTACAGCAACTATTCCGACGATGCCCCCTCGTCTCATCGTTTCGAACATCTTCATTCCGCCCTATACCTGCTTCGCCAAGCCCAGACAGGCAGGGCATTTAGTACAAACTGCCGACAGATAGCCTTCAGGAAGAGCATTTTCATGAAAGAGAACGGCTTTGTCGACTTTCTGAAATACTCTATCGGCGAATATGAGTTTTTAGTGAACAAATATGCAGAGGAAGGCTCCACCAAGGTAGTTACCGATGAACTCACCTGGCTTGTCGAAGACCCACTGCATGAGAAGACCTGGCAGAACAGAAAGGTATATGCCAAGGAAGCTCACCGGCACCTAAGAGGCGGTGTGGGAATGCGCATGCTGCATCATATAGACCAACTGTTTCTCCACCTGAATTATCTCTTGATCATAGGAACAGGCATATTCGCCGGTCTTACCCATCGATGGATACTCTTGGGATCCGCAGTACTTGCACTTATCATCACCATCGTCCTGCGCACCATCATCGGTCGTAAAGCATTGGCAACCTATCATGTCGACGTCTCCTCGTATAAGATTGTCCCCATGGAGATGAGTCTTTGGTGGAAACGTATTCGCACACTACTACGATATGAGTATGCCGACAAAAAAGACTTCATCAGCCATAAAGTGTAAAAAACTATCATTTTCTGTTATCATGGAAATTATCAAGACAGATATCGACGATGTGGTCATCCTTCAGCCGAGGATATTCACCGACGCCCGTGGTTATTTTTTTGAATCCTATGCCAAGCGGGAATTCGATCAGCTTGTCGGCGAAGTAAATTTTGTGCAGGACAATGAGAGCAGTTCCTGTTACGGTGTCTTAAGAGGACTCCATTTCCAGAAGCCTCCCTACGCACAGAGCAAGTTGGTGCGTGTGGTAAAAGGTAGAGTGCTTGACGTGGCTGTTGACATTCGCCGCGGCTCCCCCACTTATGGTCAGCATGTCATTTGTGAATTGACAGCCGAGAACCACCTGATGTTTTTCATCCCCCATGGTTTTGCCCATGGCTTTGTCGTACTCTCCGAGCAAGCGGTTTTTCAATATAAGTGTGACCACTTTTATCATCCCGAGA
>FLNZ01004138.1_pt1 | contig 13114 bp, 7 predicted proteins | sample 1140391 | NCBI WGS metagenome assembly FLNZ01 (sample SAMEA3878171, study PRJEB12797) | bioreactor metagenome | biome: Moose rumen | place: Sweden | collected 2011-10
TAGTCTTACGTCATGGTGGATGCGGTTCACTAATTAGAAATCAAGAATAGCACTTCTGTTAAAAGAACAAGACCGCGTCAATTTTGTAACGAAAACGGAATCAGAACCCCTTTCGCTACAGCAAAACCATTGTCTCAAGCACTAAAATGAAGAAAATGACACCTCTTAACATTTATTATACGTCTTACTCTTGTTTGTGTCTTAGAAATCGGAAATGAAAATAAAACTTATTTTGTTTTGCATTTCGCTCGCTTAATCGTACCTTTGCGAGGAGATAAGTTTATTTAGCGTATTATCAATCATATTCAATAATAAAAATGAACAAGCAGAGTAATTTAAAGTCGTTGGCAACAGTCATTCTCATCGGACTGTGCGTAATCCTTTTCCTTATCGGTGGTTGTATGTATCTTATCCCCAAGTACAACGTATGGCAGCAGGAGCAGGCTGGTAAGGCTGAGTTTGCCAAGGCTGAGCAGAACCGTCGTATTAAGATTGAGGAGGCTAAGGCTAATCTGGAGGCGGAGAAACTGAATGCGCAGGCAGAGATAGAGCGTGCCAAGGGTGCTGCCGAGGCCATCCGTATTGAGAACGGCAGTATCACACCGGCATATATCCAATATCTGTGGGTTCGTCAGCAGAATGCCAACACCAACAATAAGATTATCTATATCCCTACAGAGGCAGGACTGCCCGTTCTGGAAGCCGGGAGGGTAGCTGCGGAGAAATAGTTTAGGGTGTAGGGTTTAGAGTTTAGGGTTTAGGGTGTAGAGCTCCCGTTCCCGTTCCCGTTCCCGTTATCGTTCCCGTTGTAACGTAATCCCCATCAGTCCGATGACTACATCATTGGACAGTGTTCGTAGTGTCATGCCACTCAACTCTTTTCCGGGATCCAGCGGCATATCGAGAATAACACCCGCTCCCTTCTCAAAATCGCGGTTACTGATGATGACACCACCACTGTCAGTGCTACTGATACCCCACTGTTCTCCCTGTGGCGATAACATTCTGGAAGTCTTTCCCGTGGCAAAATCGATGCGATACGGGCGGGGATGAGACGACCGGAAAGCCAAGCCATCATCATAGTAATCCTGTTCTATCGGGCACCAGTTATGGGGATTCTGCAGGTGCAGGGTGTCGGTGGTGTTATCTACATACCTCACCACCACGATGCCATTATCGATATGACTCTGCATATGATTCGTGCTCCCCGCCATCAGCAGGTAAGCATGTGAGGCTCTGCCCTGTAACGAAAGGGTGACACTGTCGGGGTAGTTGTCCCAAAGGGAGGTATAGATGATGTTCTTTCCTGATGAAGGGAAGCGGAAAGGAATACCCTCACCGATATCAACGGAGAGCACTCCATCTTTCACCATTTCTTCAAGGAACGACTCATCAATAGTGGCCGTTGCCTCGGGGTGACACCAGTCGCCGATACCTTGTACAGGGATGGCAAGCGTGGTATAGGGCGAGCGTGGCGAGAGATACTTGTTTTGGAAGATGTCAGACACCCTGCTGTTGTATGCGTTATCTATCGGCACCGTCTCCATCCTTTCTGTCCTCACCTCCTCGAAACGGTTACCCCATGCCGTTGTCTCTTCTGTCGTTGATGACAACAGGGGTGTCGGAGAATCTGCCTGTGGAGGGCGACGGACGATGATACGTTGTCTTCTGTCACGGTTTCCCCTTGTCTCCACGAAGCCATAGCCCGTATTCTGCCGCAGGACAATCTGCAAGGGACGTGTGAAGTACTGTTCTATCTCATATATCTCTTTGTCGCCCTCTCTATGAAAGGAATATTTGAGATAAGGTGTGATGATGGAAGCATGATCCCAGTCTGAGGGGAAGCCGGGATGGAGGAGACACTGTCCGTTCAGCGCATCAGGAACGATACCGAAGAGTCCTTGTATCAGCGTACGTGCAGAGATACCGCAGTTGTCGGAGAAATCACGGTAGATCTCCCCGCGAACCTTATCATAATGGCTCACCTGTCCTAAGTTGCCCGGGCTGCTGCCCATGAAAGCCTGGTCGAGGATATTCGCCTTTACCAACTGATATCCCTCTTTTCCTCTCCCTGCCTGGAAATATGCCAATGCCGTGTGCATCACCTCCGCGGACGCCACATTATTGATGCTCCACATATAAGGTTGCCAATCGGTAGTAGAAAGGGTGTACAGACCCGTTTCTTGCTCTTCTGTCACGATGGGGATATGGGGAATACAACTGTCAACATACTGCGTAGCCCTGAAAGCCTGCTCTAATGTGGCTACACCACAGTCTATCGGTGTGTAGATGCTCCATAATGCCGCATCAGTGTGTTTTCGCTGAAGTCCCATAAAATCCTGATACTCCGCCCAGTGGCCACGATGTCTCAACCATAATCGTTCGTTGATGGCCCGGAGGGTCTTTACGGCCTCCCTTTTATAGCAGGAGGGGTCTTCACCTAATATCTCGGCAATCCTGGCAGCAAGAGTGAAAGCCCTGTAATTATAAGCCGATGAATGAGTCACCGCCCCACTGTTGTAATAGAGAGCATCACTCGCCCAGATACAGCAGTAGGCATCATACAGTCCGTCATCGTCTGGATCGAAATTACGTTTCTCCCACGCTAAATGCCGCTGCAGCACCGGCCACATCTTACGCATATAGACTGTATCCGCATCATATTCGAAATGCCAGAGCAGTTCATCGATATAACTCAGGTTCATGTCGTAATGATGCATCTGGTCATCACGATGAGGGTTACGGCAGATATAACCGTTACTATACATCGGTGTGCCCCATGTCTTCACGGCGCGTGCCATCGCCTTATCGGGATCTTGTGCAGGATGGGGAAGGACAGGCTCCACCTTCGTCACCTGACTCTCCGCATAGGCAGTGAAATGTGATCGGGCACGCTCTGGTAGTCCCAGCACATCGCCTAAATACCCGGCACGCCATCCGTTGAGCGGCATACGCCAAGCCACAGCACCGTGCATCCACGCCTCACCGCTCCAAGCACCGTCAGCGGCAGCCATCAGAGAACCTCCCAAGGTATTAATATAAGGGTCAGGAGTATCGAAAACGATATTATTGGCAAGCCATTCATAATGTTTCCAAGCCTTGTTCCATAGAGTTCCTCCCATCTCACGCCCGAGGGTAGAGATGTCATAATGCCCTTCATTGTCAACGGAGAAGACCACATACGTAGCATTTTCCCCTACTCTCCATCTCACGGCCTGACGATGGTTCTCATCAGGGGCAGGATCAAAACAGTCGGCAGGATTCGCCTTCATATCACCACCACGTGCCAGGTTGGGATACTTGATACCGCAGGAGATAGCCTCCAGCATCACATCCCCTGACAGTTTCTCTGAGACAAACTGCCAGAGTGCTGTCTCACTGTCAGGCATCATCAATACAGTGACGATGATCTTCCCGCTCCCAATTATCTCATCTCTTAAATAATAAGTTCGTCTCCCCGCTTGATAACGGGCTTCGCAATGAGCCGTCTCTTCCAACGGCAGCACCTTTCCGTTGACAAGAAGACGGAAACGGACATTTCGCGGCTCCCTACCTTTATAGATACCGAAGACAGGGCGGTCGCTGGTCTCCACACGGAAGTCAGTATAACTGCCATAGAGGGCACGGGTATAGCGGTTATCCCCGTTGATGCACACAATCTCCCGTCCATCCGGAATATACTGCAGCTTACGCGGCTGACTCACGACATCCACCGTGGCAAGACACCATAGGGAAACGACAAATACTATGTGTTTTATTCTCATCAGCTTCTGTTTTATTCTAAGACCATACAAAGTTACATTTTTTATTTGATTATTCCTCCAAAATATTGTATCTTTACCGCAAAACATTCGGTACTTACCTGAAAAGTTAAGAACGAATGACGGAAAAGTCATGCCGCATTTTGTGTACTATGTATAAATTTTTTATTTGAGTGTATGTAATACAAAAATAAGTTGTATTTTTGCAACGAGTTAATATCTTTATGGGAGAATACAAAATCAATACAAAGAGTTTTGAGCGGCTGTTCAACGAGAAATACGAACAGTTGTATTACTTTGCGTTTGATTATGTGGTGGATGAAGATACAGCAAAAGACATTGTTAGTGAGACGTTTACCATGGTTTGGAAAAACCGGGAGAATATCTCTTATGAGAAAATTAATTCCTACATGCACACTGCTGTACGTAACCGTTGCCTGGATTATCTCAGAAAAGAAAAACGCAAGAATCACTTTGAGGAAGCCTACCCCACCCTTTATAGTGAAGTGGATGATGACAGTTGGAGAGAGCGTGAGGAACGTATCTCCGAACTGCAAGCTGCTATCCGTCAACTACCCGAGCGCACACAGTGGGTGCTTAGACAACGTTACGAAGAGCACCGCTCATACCAAGAAATTGCCGACGAATTGGAGATTTCTCTTAACGGCATGAAGAAGTTGATAAACCGCACTTTCACCCAGTTGCGGGATACGCTGAATGCTAAAAAAGATAAAAATAAATACACCATTCGACAGATTGCCGTCTTACTTATGATGATATTCGGTTAAACGTAACATCAAAAGAAATAATTGACATGACAGACCATTTGGAAGAAGATATCAGAGAAGAGCTGTTGCAAGACCTGTCGCCATGCGAACTGCAAGACATTGAGAGCGCACTCCATAGGGAGTACGTGCAGGAGCCTGATGTCCGTGCCGAGTGGGAGAAAATAAAGGAGTACGTTAACGGGAACGTTAACGAGAACGGGAACGAATTGGTGGAAGGTCATCCGTCAAAAGCCCGCATCTCACATTTGTGGAGTTTCCTCTCAGGTGTTGCTGCCGCTGCTGTCATCTTTATTCTCTTCACCTTATTTAATAATAAATCTGCCGACAACAAGACATATGTCTTCAGTGCCAATCAGAACACTCAGGAAGTTTTACTTAGTGACGGTGGGGAAGAAATGAAGGTGGTGAGCGAGAAAACACTCGACTACAAATCGGCCTCATCAGCACCGACTACTGATAAACAAGAACCCAAACAGAAGATGTTATCCCTTACCACTCCCCGTGGAAAGGATTATCACCTGACACTCGCTGATGGTACGGAGGTCTGGATGAATGCAGACAGTAAGTTGGAGTTCCCAGAGCATTTTACCGGTAGTCAGCGAAAGATAAAACTACAAGGCGAGGCTTACTTCCAAGTAGCCAAAGATGCCAGTCATCCTTTTATCGTAGAAACAGAATATTTCAATACTACTGTATTAGGCACCACCTTCAACATCAAAGCCTATACACAGAAAGACGCCAATATCGTACTGATAGAAGGCAGTGTGAGAGTAAATGCTAAAGAGCAGGGAACAGGAAGCAACAGACAGGTAGCAACCCTCAAGCCTGGCCAGCAATTGTCAATTATCAATTCTCAAATATCCATTAAAGAAGTGGATACTTATCCATATATCCAGTGGCGTGAGGGATTCTTCTATTTTGAGAATCAGACAATCTTCGAGATCATGCAAGAGTTAGGGCGCTGGTATAACGTGAACATCGCTTTCGATGACCCGCAGAAGATGAACCTGCGCCTTCACTTCGTGGCCAAGCGCAGTCAGAGTCTTACCGAAGCCATTAAGAACATGAATGAGCTGGATGTGGTGGATGTAGAGCTCATTGATGGAGCTGTGATTATCAAATAATCACAAAATCATGTACACTTTCTAATGAAATGTAGTCTTACTAATAGATTTATGTTTCATTTTATAACCAAAAAGCAATGAGAAAAGCAACTATCATGAAGACTCTCTTGTGTCTTTGCCTGTTAACCATTCCTCTTGGAATGAGCGCACAAGGGGAAAAAGTTACGTTATCTCTGAAAGATGTTCCACTGACATCGGCATTACGGCAGGTGGAGCAACAGTCAGGCTATTACAAGATCAACTATCCGTCATCAGAGGTGAGCCGTTTCAAGGTAACCACCGACATGAAGAATATGTCCGCCCCTGATGCCGTGAAAGAACTGCTTCGCGGACTGCCCTTCGCCTCATCTGTCAACGGACAGTTCATCCAGATCAGGAGGACAAACCGTCCTGAGACACGCACGTTAGGAAATGCTGTTCGCGGTCGGATCCTCGACAACAACGGCGACCCTCTTATCGGTGTGACCGTACAAGTAGAGGGTACCAACAAAGGTACCATCACCGACTATGATGGTAACTTCGAACTTGACGGTGTACAGGAGGGAACGCTTCTCACCTATTCGTATGTCGGTAAGCGCCCTTTGAAACGCAGAGCGGGCTACAAGCCCGTAGTAATCATCCTGGAGGATGAGAGCTCCCAGCTCGACGATGTGGTGGTAACGGGTTACCAGACCATCTCTAAGGAACGCACTACCGGCGCCTTTAACAAGATTGATGTCAACACCCTTAATGAACGTCCGACATCCGACTTGTCTTCAGCCTTACAAGGATTGGTGGCAGGTATGCAGGCAACAGAAAATGAAGATGGAAGTGTCTCGTTCAAGATACGCGGACAAAGCACACTCTATGCCGATGCCAATCCATTGGTCGTTGTTGACGGATTCCCCATCGAGGGTAGTTTTTCAAGTATTAACCCCAACGACGTAGAGAGTGTTACCATACTTAAAGACGCGTCTGCCGCTTCGATATGGGGTGCTCGCTCAGCCAACGGTGTCATCGTGGTGACGACCAAGAAAGCTCATGACAAGAAACTGACTGTTGGTGGAAAGGCATTTTGGCGTATCCAGACCAATCCGGACCTTGACTATATACTCAATCAAGCAGACAGCAGGTCAACAGTTGACTTTGAGATCCGTGCTTTGGAAAACGGATGGGATATGGGAAGTTCGTATGCGCCAAGTGTCAGCAATCTTTACGGCACTCCACTCTCATTGGCACAACAGTATTATTTCGCCAACAAATATTACGGAATGTCTGAGGCTGAGATGAAAGCCGGCCTTGAGTCTCTCCGAAACACCAGCAACAGACAGCAGCTGAAAGATTACCTCATGCAGACTGCCTTGCTGCAACAGTACAACGTGACCCTCTCGGGAGGAAGCGACAAGATCTCCAACTATCTTTCCTTGATGTATGAGAAGAACGATGAAAGGACGGTCAATCGCGGATACAACCGTTTTATGCTGAATTACAACAATGAATACCGTATCAACAAGATATTCACAGCCTCAGCTGCTGCAACCTTACAGAAACGCTCACAGGATTTCTCCGGAGTGACACTGCAGGAATTTACCAACCTGTCGCCATACGAACTCCTGCTGAACAACGACGGAAGCTATGTAGATCAGGTATATGAATATAATAACTTTGAACTTGAAAAAATTGACCGCTCGTCATTCCCTTATGAGAATTTCCGATATAATATGCTGGAAGAGGTCCGGAACAGAACCTATAAGACCGCGAGCTCGAACTACAGGGTACAACTGGGACTCAACGCAAAGATTCTCGAAGGACTGACATACGACATTAAGTATCAATACGAGCGGAATGAGTACGACACCAACCAGTACGACAACGAGGAGACCTACTATACCCGCAGTACGGTGAACTTCTATAGCGACTTCGATACCTCCAACCTAAGGGCTACCAAGAGCTATCTGCCAGCAGGTGGCATCAAACGCTCAAGCAGCTCCGTCAACTTCAATGACGTGTTGCGTAATCAGTTGAACTTCGACCGTATCTTCGGAAAACATGACATAACAGCTATCGCCGGTATTGAGATGAGTCGATATGTAACCCGAGAAACCATCTATCCCACTGTTTACGGTTTCTCAGAAACGACCAATACGTCAGCGATTCCTTATTACGGACAGAACGATAATATCGGTAATATCATGAACTATTCCGCAAACAACTCAACATACTTCAACTCACTTGCCACTACCTACGCCGACCGTGAGGACCGTTATATCTCTTACTATGGTAATGCGGCATACATGTACGACGAACGCTATGGAGTCACTTTCAGCATTCGTTCTGACGGTTCGAATTTCATTTCAAAAGACACCTCTCTGCGCTGGTCGCCAATGTGGTCCGTCGGACTGAAATGGAACGCCCACAAGGAGTCTTTCCTGAGTTCAGCCGAATGGATCAACCGACTGAGTTTCCGTGCCACCTATGGCTTGAACGGAAATGCCGAAAAGTCAACCTCTACGGAGACACTGATCAGCGCCTCTACAAGTTCTATCGTCCATAGTACCATTGCCAACGTCGTAAGTTATGGTAACCCGCTGTTAAAATGGGAGCGTACAAAGACATTCAATGCAGGTGTCGACTTCTCCTTCTTCCGTAATGTACTCAGTGGAAAAGTGGATGTGTATAGCCGCAAATCATTTGATGTCATCGGAAGCGTGGTCATTCCCAGTGTTTATGGTACTTCCTCACAGCGGTTCAACAATGCGGAGATATCCAACAAGGGTATAGAGATGGAACTGACCGGTAATTTTAAAATACCTTCTGTTGAATTAGGCGTAAAGTCAACCGTTACATATTCCTATAACAAAAACAGAATCGAGAAGCTCTACAACCCGTCCATATACTGCTACCAACTGGTTTTGCCGACAACATTCGTTGAAGGGCGGTCGATAGGAGGTATTTACTCGTATGAGTTTGTGAAGACTGTTGATGGCATACCATACGTGAAAGGTGTTAACGGAGAACCCTCATCCATGAACGAACTGACGCTGCATAACACGACCATCGGATTAGACATTCTGGATTACAGCGGCACCACCGTCCCCCCGCACACATTAGGCTGGAACACGCAACTATCATGGAAAGGACTGCAGCTCTCTTTGTTCCTGACAGGTAATTTCGGAGCTGTCTTCCGTGCTCCGATGACATACATTCCGCCTGTCATGTCGAAAGTCTTTGTCAGCAAGCAGATAGAATTATATGAGGTCAGCGACGGCACTTTATATCCTACATGGCCCAATGCCAACGAGGTTTACATGTACAGATGGGATCGCTATATCCCAAACCTCAGCTACTTCGTGGAGAGTGCTGACTTCATCAAACTGAAAGAAATAGACCTCTCATGGAATGTCCCGAGAAAATGGTTGAACAAGCTACACATACAGAATATGTCTCTCTTTGTCCAAGCACGTGACTTAGGTATTGTATGGGCAGCCAATCAGTATGATTATGATCCTGAGTGGCTGCCGGGAACCAATCGTCCTTCGACAAGTGTTACGATGGGTGTCAATATTCATTTCTGATAATAAAACATAAAGAGAACCATTATGAAAGAAAATAAAATAATCACTATCTTACTGATTGTGACCATGGCATTATCACTAATGTCTTGCAGCGACTATCTGGATAAGAATCCGTCAAAATCGAGCAATGCGCCTATTACGAACGCTGACCAGCTCTTCGCACTGTTGGACAATTCCAATAATACCTACGAGACCAATATGTCCGCCGCTTACACGACTGACGACTGTGGATTGTCAATGGGGTTGCTGGACGCTTTCCGTACAGCTGTCAACTATGCGGATTATTATACGTTCCACCACGAAGGACTGGCTGCCTTGGCCTCTGACGCACTTTGGTCGGGAGAATATAAGAAGATATATACCGCAAATACCATTATTGCCGCGGCAGGAGATGTAGAAAACCAAACCCTGGCAAAAGAGGCTTTGGCCAATGCATACTTCATCAGGGCTTGGTCTTACTTTACGCTCACACAGTACTACTGTCTGCCCTACTGCGACGCTAACAAACAGGCAATGGGACTGCCGATCAGAAAAGGTACAGATTTTGAAGAGGATATAAGCAGGGCTACACTTGAAGAGACCTTTGCCTTTATCATGGACGACCTGAAGAAAGCCGAGGAGATATCCCTGAACGCACCGGATCCTGACAAACGATGGAGAGCCAGTAAATGTGCCGTCAATGCCTTCTATGCCAAACTGCATCTTATCATGGGCAACTATCAGGAGGCGCTGACCTATGCCAACAATGCATTAAGTACGGCTCCCGCACTGTTCGACTACAACAATTTTGCCCAAGGTAATTCGCAAAGCTATGCCGCCACCGCCGTCTTCCCCGCACAAACCTTGTATTACTGTGAGACGAACCAATGGTCTGCAAGCAAATTCCTGTACTTCCAGGAGATAATCTTTGCCCGTTTCGCCTATTGCAGATACCAGTGGATGATACCATCGGCAGACCTGCTGTCGCTATATGACCAGGAAAAAGACATGCGCTTCAAATGGTTCATGATACCTCACAGCAACCGTCGTTTCAACTGTGCCTACGATGAATACCGCTACGATCAGTTCTACGATGGCAGATATGCCCTTACCGGTCTGTCCACCGCAGAGCTGATGCTTACCAAGGCAGAATGTGAGGTACGCGCCGGTAACTGGCAGCAGGGTATCCGTGATCTTGACGCACTAAGGGCAAAGCGATACTTGACCGGAACAGAAAGTGCTCTCACCGCTACATCACAACAAGATGCGCTGAAGAAAGTATTGGAGGAACGCCGCAGGGAGATGCCGTTCACACAACGTATGACAGATATCAAACGGTTTGCTGTCAACGAAACCAGCGAAGATGACGTAACCATCACCCGGGATTTTTACGAGATGACACTTAGCGGTGCAAACACATCTGTTGTAAAGCATTATTCTGTCAGTGGCAACGATGTCAATCTACTGCTGCCAATCACAGATGTTGAAATCAATGCCAGCAATGGGAAGATACAACAAAACCCGTATTAATCCTCCCTTAGAAGCATTCTTCTTATATGTATAAAAAAACAATTATTCCCATCATGCTCATTCTTTACTGCGTCATATCAAGTGCCGCAGTAAAGAAGAGCAATTTACGCATACTCTATGTGGGTGGCAGCAGCGACTATGAGACAATAGGAGTGGATATCGACAGTTCCATTGTTGCAGCCAGTGCCAAAGAGCGAATGACTTCTTTCGAGAAATTCCTAAAAGGGTATTTTAAGGTGGTGAAAGTGATTCATGCCGAACAATATACCTATAGCATGTCAGACAACTACGACGTGACCATTCTCGACGGTACGCCGAAACCCTTACGGCCAAAGCAAATCCTCCGTGATGAAAACGGACGATACAAAGGAACCATTGAAGCGTTGTACTTCCCCCAAGACTTCGACCGACCCGTTATTACCATCGCTGAGTTGGGAAATACTGTAGGACGTGGCATCGGACTGAAGACCGACTGGTATTGCCTCTGTCTTGATGCTGACGCACATCACTTAGTGAAGGATCACCCTATCTTCAATGGTCCATGGAAGACCCAACTCACCATAACCCTGAGACCTACCCCCGAAGACGCCAAGTACTACACCTACTTCTATGATGCGCCGTTGCCCGACTCCACTATGATGTGGACCGTCCAGAAAAGAGGATACATGACAGAGCCAGGATTCAGAATCGGTATGGTGGCACGGCCATGGGGGTTCACCGACTCGCCTGACGCTGAGTATATATCCAGTGGAGTATGCGCAAAAACCATCGATGCCGTGGCTGTTGGCAGGCATGCCAATTTCCTGCACTGGGGATTTTCCGCCTCCCCTGACGACATGACAGATGAGGCGAGGGTTGTCTTTGCCAATGCTGTTGTTTACATCTCACAGTTTGCCGGTCAGCATCCCCTGGCACGCAAGTACAATGACCGCCGCGGCACACGAGAATACCTGAAAGAGTTGAAATATCTATCAACCCGTGACTCATGGATGGAAAGACAGATCTCTGACAGCATCGACTATGCTGAGATCAAGAGAGTCAAAGACCGTGCCGTTAACAAGCAGAAGAACGGTGAACAGCTGAGCAATGAGGAGAAGATGTTCCTCGACTTTGAGATCCCTCGTAAACTAACCTATGAGGAGTATCTGATACGTTACCAGAAAGAGACTTTCAAAAAGTTTGGCGCGAATGAGAAGGCATACACCGAGTATTATGACCTGAATAAACCCTATTTTTATTGCCCTGACGCGCTCTACGTCATTGAGGTGGATGAAGACGTGAAGAGTCTTGGCATCGCCAATAATGATATCCGACTGCTCGACAAAGCTATCTCCATGTGGGAGGAAAGTTGGGAAATGGACAAGGCACGCCGAATCCTCTATCGTTACACCCTCTGCCGTTTCGACACGCCACAGGAATGGCGCCAGTGGTATGAGACATACAAAGACAAACTCTTCTTTACGGAGAGCGGTGGATGGCTTTGGCTGGTTAACACCACAGATCCCAATGTACCCGGCAATGACTACAGTATCTTGGAAAAAGAAATACCGGCGCAGACAACCAATACGGCAGGCCAGGAGCAGACCACTCATGAGACACCTGTCATCGCAAAGGCAGAATATGACGTAGCCGGTAAACAAATCCTCATCCGCATGAAGATTCATCCTGGTTATCATATCTATGGCAAGGTATCCTCAAGCGACCCCTATATCCCTACAGAGATAAAGGTAGAACTCTCTTCCGGATGGCAAAAAGAAGGCGATCTCCTCTTACCGGCTTTCAAGCAACTCAACTCTTCTGGTACGACGATCTACGAAGACGATATCGTCTTTCGCCAGAAAATAAAAGGAAATGGTAAAGGTACAGCTACTGTAACCGTCAGTTGGCAATGCTGCGATGACCATATCTGCATGCCCCCAACAGAACAGGTATTCACCGTATCCCTGAAATAATTGTCAGCAGATTCTGTTATTTACCCCTCCCCACCCTATCCTCTGTGGGATACGGTGGGGATTACTTGTTGCTAACCGTTAAATAAACACAAAAACAAGGAGCTGGACAATTTTATTATAATTATTATATTTACAATAAAATATGAAGGATATGAAAGATTTTAATCCTAATAATCCATTTGTCGTCTGACTATCCCTGAAAATCGTTGTCACATTTGAAGGCGATTAACTATATTTGTTTACAATCTTTGTATGGTATTATACTGCATAGAAAGCCCCATAAGCCGGGCAGCATCTTTGGTTCCGCTTATAATCAATGCTTTAGGCTAAAGTCGATTCATGCAAGTCTATTGAAATCCGAGGAACTTTCCGTTCTTGTAATGCATTTTCGGCAGTACACCACCGCGCACACGGCCTGGGACAAAA
>FLNZ01002594.1_pt1 | contig 13107 bp, 11 predicted proteins | sample 1140391 | NCBI WGS metagenome assembly FLNZ01 (sample SAMEA3878171, study PRJEB12797) | bioreactor metagenome | biome: Moose rumen | place: Sweden | collected 2011-10
GCCTCTTTCTGTGTTCGCTCCTACACAATCCCCGTAAATCCTTCAGCGCCTGTCACTGAAGAAATTCCGCATCATCTTACGGCATTCTTCTTCAAGAACACCAGATATCACCTCACATTTCGGATGCAGGGCCTGTGGGGCAAATCGTGTGTAGCCTCGCTTCTCGTCATTTGTGCCATATACCACCCGACTCACTTGTGCCCATCCTAAGGCACCGGCACACATCACACAGGGCTCTACCGTTACATAGACGGTGCAGCCGCTGAGGTATTTGCCACCAAGATAGTTGGCGGCAGACGTGATGGCTTGCATCTCGGCGTGGGCAGTCACATCGTGAAGCATCTCGGTAAGGTTGTGCGAGCGTGAGATAATCCTACCCTGACACACCACTACCGCACCAATGGGCACCTCACCTGTCTCACTGGCGGCCATCCCTTCAGCAATGGCCATTCGCATATAGCGAAGGTCTTCTTCCCGTACTTTTGATTCCATGTTTGCAAAAATAAGATATTATCCGATTATCACCAAAAAAACACCTTCTCATTCCATACTTTTATCAAAGATTTACATTATCTTTGCATGGTATATGGCAACACACAACGACTATGGCAGATGGGGTGAGCAGAAAGCGGTGGATTTCCTGACTGCTAAGGGATATTCCATCTGTCACCGTAATTGGAAATCAGGCCATAAGGACCTTGATATTGTGGCGCTGTCACCTGATGGAAACAGCCTTGTGATAGTAGAAGTGAAAACAAGGTCAAAAAACGACTACATGGAACCAGAGGCTGCCGTAGACAGGAAAAAGATGCGCAATCTGTTCAATGCCGCCAATGCGTATGTGAGGCAGTTCGATGTGCGGCGTGGCATACAGTTTGACATAATCACAGTGAAGGGAAAGGACGATGCTGTACACATTGAACATATTAAGGATGCCTTCAGGCCACAATAACCCTTTGTCAAGATGAAAACACAGGTCATCCATATAAATCAGACCGACTCCACCAACAGTTATATCAAGAAGCTTCCACCACCGTCGCATGATGAGATGCTCGTCGTCACCGCCGACTTCCAGACGGCAGGCAGAGGGCAGGGGAGTAATCATTGGGAGAGTGAGGCGGGGAAAAACCTTCTCTGCAGCGTGATGGTGAGCCCTACGCAGGTCAAACCCACCCACCAGTTCTTACTCTCAGAAGCGGGAGCGTTGGCTGTGGCTGGCGCGCTGTCTGTCTATACAGACGGCATTTCCCTCAAATGGCCAAACGACATCTATTGGCATGACCGGAAAATCAGTGGCACCCTCATCGAGACGACCATGGCGACAGGCAAACTCCGTACGTGTGTCTTTGGTATTGGTGTCAATGTCAACCAGCGGATGTTTCTAAGTGATGCCCCCAATCCTGTCAGCTTGTGGCAAATCCTGGGACGTGAGACAGACAAAGAAGAGTTGATGAAGAGGATTCTCCAAGCCTTGGACGATAATCTCCAGATACTTTATGCAGGAGACGAGAAGAATGTTTCGACGATATATCATGAGCATTTGTATCGTCGAGAGGGATTCTTTCCTTATCTTGATGCCGATGGGTCATTCATGGCAGAAATCATGGCGGTGGCAGACGAGGGACCCATCACACTCCGCGATACAGCGGGTAAAATCCGACAATATCATTTCAAGGAAGTACAATTCTTGCTTTAATCTTTAACTCAATAAATATCATCATTATGCCAAGATTCAACAGAATACTTTTAAAACTCAGCGGCGAGAGCCTACAGGGGGCGCAGGGCTATGGTATCGATATGCAGCGACTTACTGAATATGCCAGCCAAATCAAGGAAATCCGTGACATGGGGGTGCAGATAGGCATTGTCATTGGTGGTGGAAACATCTTCAGAGGCCTCAAAGGCGCCTCTCAAGGCTTCGACCGTGTGAAGGGTGACCAGATGGGGATGTTGGCCACCGTCATCAATTCTCTGGCTTTAAGCTCCGCCCTGACGGCCATTGACGTCGACAACCAAGTCCTTACAGCCATCAGAATGGAACCCATCGGTGAGTTTTATTCCAAATGGAGAGCTGTCGATGCCATGAAGCAAGGCAAAGTATGTATTTTCTCCGCAGGTACCGGCTCACCCTATTTCACGACCGACACAGGATCGTCACTCAGAGGTGTGGAGATAGAGGCCGATGTGATGCTCAAGGGCACTCGTGTCGATGGCATCTATACAGCAGACCCGGAGAAAGACCCGACTGCTACAAAATTCGACGATATCTCGTACGATGAAATCCTCGACCGTGGTCTCATGGTGATGGACCTCTCCGCTGTCGTGATGTGCAGAGACAACAACCTGCCCATTTATGTCTTCAATATGGATCAGGTGGGGAATTTGAAAAAAGTGATCGACGGCGAGCCTGTCGGCACATACGTGCATCCGTAATTCCGAATATTCCATCACCCCGGATATGTCAAAATGATACAGAGGTGCGGAGACAATAATCTCTGTACCTCTGTATGATTGTATAGAGCCTGTATGATTGTAAAGAGAATGTCAGAATTCCCTATTCTTTCTCCTCCACGAAGTCTACGTAATCCCCCTCGTCGTTGTCGATGATTTTCTTCTCCCTGCGCGACTGCTTTCGTGTGTCGGTGATGATGCTGCCGTCGCTGTTGTAGGTCGACGTGCTCTCGGTCGTCCTCCGCTGCTCATCATGTCCGAAACGTTCTTTCACCTGCTTGTGCATCTTTCTGAAAGTCAGATAGATCCTCACCACCCCAATGATGGTGGCGATGACAAAAAACAGAAAGATAAAGCCAATGAATCTCAGCATGACGTGTGGTCTTTATTTGCCTGAGCGGCTGGTAACGTAGATAGACAAAATGACATACCAGGTGATAATCACCGCAAAAGCAGAGATTCCAAAAAGCAGCAGGAGTGGAACGCAGGTGGTCAGGAATATATATTTCACTTCATTGCCTTTCCAGCCCCATTGCTTGAATTTGAGGGCAAACATGGGTATCTCTGAGACAAGGATCCAGCAACTCAATCCGATCAGCGCAAGAATTAATGGCAAACCCCATGAGAGATGTGACAGTTTACTCTCTGCGCCCACAATCAGCGAGCCCCAGAAAAGTGCGTTGGCTGGGGTAGGGAGGCCTATAAACGACGTGGACTGACGGGTGTCAAGATTGAACTTGGCCAGACGGAGAGCTGAGAAAGCGGCTATCAGGAAGGCTACGTAGGGAAGCCAGGAGCGACAGCAGACGAAAGCCGTTGGATAGTGCATGTCGTAGAGCAGGGTATATACCATGCTCGCCGGGGCGACACCAAATGTCACATCATCGGCAAGTGAATCCAGTTCTTTGCCAATCTCTGAGGATACATGGAGCAGACGGGCTGTCATTCCGTCGAAGAAGTCAAAAACAGCGCCTGCGATGATAAATGCCAATGCCCACTTGTAGTTGCCACTCAGTGCCCAAGAGGTGGCGATGCAACCACAAATCAGATTGCAGCAGGTGATGCTGTTGGGAATATGCTTGGTGATGACGTTGGCCATAGACGCTATTTCAATTTGGCAATCATCGTCTGGTCACCTGTGGTCGACTGCCCCATTTTTACAAGAATTTCCGTGCCTAATGGCAGATAGACATCCACACGGGAACCAAACTTGATGAAACCGAGGTGATCGTCTATCTCACAATCTTCACCTTCCTTGGCGTAGGTCACGATGCGGCGCGCCACCGCACCGGCAACCTGGCGGCACAGCACACGGATGCCATTGGCGGTCTCTATCATCACGTCGGCATGCTCGTTCTCCTCGCTGGCTTTCGGCAACCATGCCTTATGGTAATTGCCATTCTGGTGATGCACAGAAACCACCTTGCCACACACGGGAAACCAATTGGCATGCACATTAAACAGACTCATGAAGATGGAGACCATCATACGGCGGTCGTGGAAATACTCATCCTCTGTCACCTCTTCGATGACGACCACCTTGCCATCAGCAGGAGCCACCACCACTTTGTTGATATCGTGCTCGTCGGTGTCGATGTCTAAAAAACGTATCGGACAGCGGAAAAAATTCAGGACAATGCCATAGAGGGTGCCAAATACTGCTGCAAAGCACCAAAAAGGTATCTTAGTGTCGAAGCAACGCCACAATATCACACCTATGGCGATGAGCACAAGCATGCTGTAGATGAGGGTGTCATTGCCTTCGTTGTGAAGTCGCTGTTTCTTCAACTTCTTAATTCTTCTTCCCATGTCTTAATGAAAATTTCTTGATTTGTCTTATATGAGAAAAGACATGCAAAGGTACTTATTTTTTACCACCCCCACAAATTTTTATTCTATATCTTTTGGCAATGTCAACTTTTCAGCGTAACTTTGACCCTCACTTCCTGAAAAAATAAGCAATATCCTGAAACAATGAGAGATTTCGTTCATCTCCACGTACATACTTATTATTCTATCCTCGATGGTATGTCGACCATCCCAAAACTTGTAGACAAGGCGGTCGCCAACGGCATGCGAGGAATGGCTATCACCGACCATGGCAACATGATGGGGGTCAAAGAGCTCTTTAATTATTGCAATAAAGTCAACGGTAAGTTGAAGAAAGAGGGAAGGCCGACATTCAAGCCTATCTTTGGCTGCGAGATGTATGTGGCAAGAAGAAAGAAAACCGACAAGGTGAAGGACATGCACGACCAGGGAGGATGGCACCTGATTGTGCTCGCTAAAAACCAGAAAGGCTACAAAAACCTGATACAACTCGTGTCAAAGGCATGGGTCGATGGTTTCTATATGCGTCCACGTACCGACAGGGAGGACTTGGAGAAATATCACGAGGGACTCATCCTCTGCTCGGCATGTATCGCCGGCGAGGTGCCCGACAAAATCCTTGCCGGCGATTTGCCGGCTGCAAGAGAGACTATCGAGTGGTATCATCGGATTTGGGGTGATGACTATTATCTCGAACTCCAGCGACATGAGGTGAAAGACCCCAACATCAGGGCCAACCGTGAGACATACCCATTACAGCAGAAAGCCAACAAAGTGCTCATCGAATTGGCCGGGGAATATGGTATCAAACTCGTATGTACCAATGATGCCCACTTCGTCGACCAGGACAATGCCGAGGCGCACGACCATCTGCTCTGTCTCTCCACAGGAAAAGATCTTGACGATCCTACACGTATGCTATACTCCAAACAGGAGTGGTTTAAGACCCGTGAGGAGATGAACGAGATATTCTCAGATGTGCCCGAGGCACTCGACAACACTTGTGAGATCTTGGACAAGGTCGAGGAATATTCCATCGACCATGCACCCATCATGCCTTTCTTTCCCATACCCGAAGATTTCGGGACGGAGGAGGATGTACGACACAAATACACTCCGGAACAACTGTTTGAGGAATTTACCCGCGATGAGAATGGACAGGAAATCATGTCGCGGGAGGAGGGCGAGAAGAAAATCCAGAAATTAGGTGGATATGACAAACTCTATCGCATCAAATTTGAGGCTGACTATCTGGCAAAACTTGCCTACGACGGGGCAAAGCGTCTCTATGGTGACCCATTGCCAGAGGAGGTGAGAGAAAGGGTGAACTTCGAACTGCATATCATGAAGACCATGGGATTCCCTGGCTACTTCCTCATCGTACAGGATTTTATCAATGCCGCCCGCAACGAACTTGATGTCATCGTAGGCCCGGGGCGTGGGTCTGCGGCTGGTTCCGTGGTGGCTTATTGCTTGGGTATCACACAGATAGATCCAATCAAATATGATTTGCTGTTTGAGCGTTTTCTCAATCCCGACCGTATTTCCTTGCCTGATATCGATACTGATTTCGACGATGATGGCAGAGGCCGCGTGCTGGAATGGGTGGAGGATAAATATGGCCATGACAAAGTGGCACACATCATCACATACGGCAGTATGGCGACAAAAAACTCCATCAAGGATGTGGCACGTGTGGAAAAACTGCCTCTGGCTGAGGCCAACAGGCTTTGTAAGGCCATCCCCGACAGATTGCCCGACGGAATGAAGATGAACCTGGACAATGCCATCAAATGTGTGCGGGAATTGCGTGAGGCGGAGGCATCACAGGATATCCGTGAGCGAAACACCATCAAATATGCCCGCATGCTGGAAGGGACGGTGCGCAGTACGGGTATCCATGCTTGCGGCACCATCATCTGTCGCGACCCAATCAGCGATTGGGTGCCTGTCTCCACAGCCGACGATAAGGCCGATCCGGGACATAAATTGCTTTGTACGCAGTACGACGGACATGTCATCGAGGAGACGGGTTTGATCAAGATGGACTTCCTCGGACTCAAGACGCTCTCCATCCTCAAAGAGGCGGTGGAGAATATCCGCTTGTCGACAGGACAGCGCATAGACTTGGAGAAAATTCCTATCGACGATCCGCTTACATACAAACTCTATAGCGAGGGAAGAACAATCGGCACATTTCAGTTTGAGTCGGCAGGTATGCAGAAATACCTCCGGGAATTGCATCCCACTGTCTTCGAGGACCTCATCGCCATGAATGCCCTCTATCGCCCGGGACCGATGGACTATATCCCCGATTTTATCTCAAGAAAGAAAGATCCCTCAAAAATCACCTACGATATCCCTTGTATGGAGAAATACCTCAAGGATACCTACGGCATCACTGTCTATCAGGAGCAGGTGATGCTTCTTTCCAGACAATTGGCCAATTTCACGCGTGGACAGTCCGACACGCTCCGAAAGGCGATGGGAAAGAAACAAATCGACAAGATGAATGAGCTGGAGGGGCTTTTCTATAAGGGTGGCGAGAAAAACGGACACGACAAGGCTATCCTGAAGAAAATATGGGAAGACTGGAAAAAATTCGCTTCCTACGCCTTCAATAAGAGTCATGCCACCTGCTATTCATGGGTCGCTTACCAGACTGCTTACCTCAAAGCCCATTACCCTGCTGAATATATGGCTGCTGTGATGAGCCGAAACCTTGACAATATCACGGAAATCACCAAATTAATGGACGAATGCAAAGCCATGGGCATCGAGACATTGGGCCCGGATGTCAATGAGAGCCGACATAAGTTCAGCGTCAACCACAAAGGGGCAATACGTTTCGGACTGGCGGCCATCAAGGGGATGGGAAGTGCCGCCGCCGAGGCCATCATCTCAGAAAGAGACGAAAACGGACAGTATGCCGATATCTATGACGTGGTGAAAAGAGTCAATCTGTCGGCTGTCAACCGCAAAGCATTGGAAAGCCTTGTGCTCAGTGGCGGTTTCGATAGTTTTGGGCTGGAGCGTGAGCGCTATCTGACCGAGGGGACCAAGGGCGAGGTGTTCCTCGATACGCTCGTCAGATTCGGACAGTTGTATCAGACTGAGAAAAAACAGGCAAAAATGTCTCTCTTTGGAGATGAAACCATTGAAATCGCCAATCCACCCATGCCGGAATACATGCCATGGAGCAACATCGAGAAACTGAACAGGGAAAGGGATCTCGTGGGAATCTATCTTTCCGCACATCCGCTCGACGACTATAGCGTCATCCTGAAATTCCTGTGTAATACGCCATGCTCGATGATTGGCGAAAAGGATGAGCTCGCAAAAAAGGAACTGGTCACTTTCGGAGGTGTGGTGACATCGGTGAAGTCAAAATTCACCAAAAATGGCACACCCTGCGGCTTCGTAACCATTGAGGATTTTAATGGCTCCGGAGAGATGGGACTGTTCGGTGAAGAGTGGGGCAAATGGCGTGGAATGCTCATGGAGTCGAGCACTGTCTATATCTCTGCCAAATGTGTGCCAAGGTTCCGAGATTCCAACTCTTATGAGTTGAGGATCACCAACATCCAGTACATGAACACCATGAAGGAGAAAAGCATCCAGAAACTGACTATCATCCTCGATGAGGACAAAATTGACAGTCAGACTGTGGCAGACTTGGTGACGATGGTAGACGAATGTCCGGGAGAGACAGACTTATATCTGCAAATCCATGATGCTGAGGGAAATGGCAGTGTGATGCTCAGAAGCAGAGCCAAGAAAGTGGAGGTTAAGCACAGCCTCATCAACTATTTGGAGGAGAATGAGAACTTCGGCTATTATGTCAACTGACCTTGTCATGCCTGCCAAGAGGGTAATTGGCACACCTTTTGCACGATATAATAAACTGAAGATGAAAACGAAATTATTAATAATCAATCATAAAGAAAATGGAAGTAACAATCACAACCGAGAATTTCGAGAGTTATAAAAATGGTGACTTGCCACTGGTCGTTGACTTATGGGCTACATGGTGCGGACCATGCCGGGCTATTGCTCCCATCATTTCTGAATTGGCAGAAAAGTACGACGGAAAAATCGTTGTAGGAAAATGCGATGTCGAAGAGAATGATGACATCGCCGCCGAGTATGGTGTCAGAAACATCCCTACCATCCTTTTCTTCAAAAACGGACAGGTGGTAGACAAAGTGGTCGGTGCCGCATCAAAGGCTAAATTCGACGAAAAATTCCAAACTCTGCTCTAAAATCATTATAATTGCCCTCAAAACCGCTATGTTTTGAGGGCAATTTGCTTTTAGACTCTTCCTGATCCTTCCTTAAAAGACGACTGTTCCGCTATCATTACTTCTCTTTGTCCGTCCTCCATTTCGAGAATTTGTACTTTCACGGCATCCTCTGGCAGCACGTCTTCTATGAGTTCAGGCCATTCGATGAAGCAGAGGTCTCCGCTGTAGAAATATTCCTCATACCCCATGTCGTACACCTCCTCCAATTTCTTGACACGATAGAAGTCGAAATGGTAAATCACGTCGTCTGTCTCGGCGGTATGGTATTCGTTCACAATAGCGAAAGTGGGTGATGTGATGACATCCTCCACACCCAGTCGCTCACAAATAGCTTTGATAAAAGTGGTCTTTCCAGAACCCATTTTGCCATAAAAGGCGAAAATCCTGTTGTCGCCTATCTGTGCGATAAACTCCTCGGCGGCCTGACGGATGTGGTCAATGTCGGTAATAACAATTCTCATCGATGTTTGTTTTCCTGATTTCGTATTTCATTGGATTTATCTCTTCCGCTGTGTCAGTGTCACAATCGGAATGATCATCTCCTCGAGTGAGATGCCACCATGTTGGAAAGTGTTGCGGTAGTACGACACATAATAGTTGTAGTTGTTGGGGTAGGCGAAGAAGTCGGTTCCTGTGGCAAATACATAACTCGTACTCAGATTGGGTGTTGGCAACTGGGCTTTCTGCGGGTCTTTGATGACAAACACATCCTTAGGGTTGTAACTGAGGTTCTTGCCCAACTTATAGCGCAAGTTGGTGTTGGTGTTGCGGTCACCGATAATCTTCACTGGTCTTGAGGCTCGTATAGAGCCATGATCGGTGGTGACAATCACTTTCAGGTCACTTTGTGAGAGCTTGCGGAATAAGTCTGCCATCACGGAATGGCGGAACCAACTGATGGTGATGCTGCGATAGGCCGACTCATTGTTGGCGAGTTCGCGCACCATCTTCGATTCTGTACGGGCATGTGACAACATGTCGATGAAATTGAATACCACCACGTTGAGGTCGTTGTTCATCAGGTTCTTGTATTGTTGCATGAACGATTCCGCACCCTGTGAGTCGTTGATCTTATGGTAGGAGAATGTGTTTCGACGGCGATAGCGGGCCAGTTGTGTCTCGATGAGTGGACCTTCGTTCTGGTTCTTACCCTCTTCCTCATCTTCGTCAACCCAAAGGTTGGGAAACATTTTTGCGATTTGCTCTGGCATCAGACCGCTGAAGATGGCGTTGCGGGCATATTGGGTGGCAGTGGGGAGAATGCTATAATACAAGTCCTCCTCAATGTCAAACATGTCGCCGATTTCTTGGGCAAACATACGCCATTGGTCAAAACGGAAATTGTCTATCACAATCAGGAATACTTTCTCGCCTTGGTCGAGCAGTGGAAACACTTTGCTCTTGAAGATGTCAGGACTCATCATCGGACGTTCCGCCTTCCTTTGGGGATTGACCCAGTCAAGATAATTCTTGCGGATGAATTTTGCAAAGGCATTGTTGGCGTCTTCTTTCTGTGTCTTCAGCATCTCGGTCATCTCGCTGTCAGTGCTGCTAAGTTCCAGCTCCCAATGGACAAGTCGTTTGTATAGCCCTATCCAGTCGGCGGGGGTGCGGCAGTCGGATATCTGCATGGATATGTCCATGAAATTTTGCTGATAACCGCTTTGTGTCACCTCCGCCACGATCTCCTTGCGATGAATGTTCTTCTTTAGCGTGGAGAGTATCTGAATGGGATTGACGGGCTTGATCAGATAGTCGGCAATCTTGGAGCCTATGGCCTGATCCATGATGTTCTCCTCCTCGCTCTTTGTGACCATCACAATCGGGGTGGAGGGTTGCAGATCCTTGATGATCTGGAGTGTCTCCAATCCCGATAGGCCGGGCATCATCTCATCCAGCAGCACCAGGTCGAATGTCTGTTGCTGGCATTGCTCAATGGCGTCGGTGCCGTTACTCACCGTCGTCACATCATATCCTTTCTTGTTCAAAAACAGTATGTGGGCGGTCAGCAACTCTATCTCATCATCCACCCATAGTAATTTGCCGTTGCTCATGTCTCTAAAAACCGTCTAATTCATAATATTCATCTTCCAAGTCGTATTCCACAGGTTCTTTCTTCTTGCTGGAAGAGGGCTGTGTAGGTGCCTCAATGATGAAATCATCCTCAAAGTCTATCCCCGTATCCTCTACTACAGGTTTGGGCTGCTCTTTGGGCGTGGGCGTGACAGTCGGTTGGGGCTGCTCTTTCTTCTTTGGGGTGACAGGTGTCTTGATATCCAACTGTGAGGGCAATTCCAAAATCTCCTGTCGTTGATTGTCTGCAGCTTTGACGGGGATGTGTCGATTGACTGCTTCTTTGTCCGGCACATTCACAGGATTAACGGCTTTGGCATCGGTCTTGCCGCCGGTATTATTGTCCGTCTTGTCATCGGTCTTACGCTTTGATTGCAGGATAAACTCATTGTCGTCATCAGTGGCATTGCTGTCATTTCCATTCCCTCCCACAGCAGGGTCTTCAATGACTCCGAAACTGTTGTCTTCAGGAATGGACATGCCGTCGTCATCTGGTATGGATGTTCCACCATTGTCTTCAGGTATGGACAATCCTCCGTCATCGTCGGGAATAGACGTTCCGGCGTTATCATCGGGTATGGCAAACCCGTCGTCGTCATCTGGTATGGATGTTCCACTATTGTCATCTGGTATGGACATGCCGTCATCATCGTCGGCAATGTTGCCGTTTGTTGGGGTGGAAGGCCTTTCTTGTGGCACGATGGGGATGTCGGTGTTGGAGGAGAATGGATCGTCGTTGCTTTGTGGATTGTCTTGACCTGCGCCATTGTCGTCTGGCAGGTCGAAACCGTCATCAGCTGGCACGCCAGTGCCCATACCCTCATCTATCATCATGCCGTCGTCGTCAGAGCCGTTGCCGACATCTTCGTCGCGGCGTGGCGTCTTCAGGTCTGGCTCTTTCTCGTAGCCTATTTCCACAGGCTCGGAGAGCAGATTCTCATTGCTTACCCGTAATGGGGCGAAATGCTTGGCGTAGAACTCATCATAGTCGTCATAACTGTATTGTCTTCCGAGCAGTTCCACATTGTCACTGCTGATAAGGATACATCGTGCCTTTCGCATACGGTTGACAATGCTTTGCTGGTTGAATACCTCCTTGGCATATTGGTGGGCCTCGTCGTAATTGCGGAAACCGGAGACCTCCATTCTGTGGATACCGTCGTCGTCGGTGATGTTGATGTCGAAGTTTCTGACGATGAATGTGGTGAAATTGAAGCGGGCCATATCAAAGAGTAGCTGATTCTCATTCAGCGAGTCGGGACTATAGGCTATGATAAAGAGGAAGTCCTTGTTGCGGTCGGCAACAAACTGGCGGGCATTGATGGAGTCGCTGTCGTTGAGTACCACACTGCGCCTGCTCCAGATATCACCCAGGTCAAATTTGCCACCATGCAGTTTGCGCCCCGAGTTGACACCGTTTACAATCATTCCCGCCATCTCGCTGATACGGCTGCTGGGGAAGTTCTTGACTACGTAGTTCATGTCCTCCAGGCATCCCTCTGAGTCGCCGTCGTTCAACCGGCTCAGTCCGCGGATGAAGACAAATTTGTCACGGTTGGCACCCAATGGGAAACGCTTCTCCGAGATGTCAGCATTGCCATAGACCTCTGTATAGCGGTCGTGGCGGAAAGCCTCGTAGGTGGCGGTATAGAGGGAGTCCTCCATGTGGACGCCAAATTTTGAGTTTTCAGCATAATAGGGATTTGTGAGAATCGCCGTCCATGGGCTTTCAGGGAAATCATTGCTCAGTTTCTCTATGTATTGCTCCGCTCGTGCTGTGTCGCCCTTTCGTGAATAGAGCAGGAAAAGATGGTAATACACCTCGTCCATCTTCTCAAATTCAGGATATGATGTGGTCAGACGGTCAAATTGTTTCAGACACAGACGTGGATTGTCCAATTTGTCCTTGAAGATGACGCCCGAGTTGAATAGCCCGTCGCTGATGAGAATGTGACATTCTGCCTTCTGCTCTTCCGTAAAGGGAATCTGTGCCAGGTAGTATTCGCGCTTGTGGGGGTCGGTCTCCACGCTGTCTTTCTTCGCTGTGCCGATGGAGTCGGTGGGTACCTCCATGTTGTCGATAGAGTCGTTGGCGGCCACATCATTCTCATTGTCAAGCCCATCGCCGAAATCCCCGACCACGGTCTTGTTCACACGCTGCCAGTTGTCCACATTCTCGCGCTTTCCCCACTGCTGTTGGAAGGTGGACTTACCTTGTGAGACGGCCAATGGGTTGTAGAAATACCATTCACCCTTTGTCTGCTGTTGTTGCTGAGTGTTTTGCTGGTTCTGGTTGCGGTTGCCAATGGCACTGTTGCGTGACGTCATCTCCTCGGCGGCCCGTGCCTGTTGGGCTTTCCGCTCCTCCTTCTCTTTCTTCTTCAGGGCTTCGATCACTCGGTCGATGGCCTCGTTGCGCTCTTTCTCTGGCATATCGGCCAAAGCCAGG
>FLNZ01003313.1_pt1 | contig 13090 bp, 10 predicted proteins | sample 1140391 | NCBI WGS metagenome assembly FLNZ01 (sample SAMEA3878171, study PRJEB12797) | bioreactor metagenome | biome: Moose rumen | place: Sweden | collected 2011-10
GTGGGTGGGTGGGGAAAAAATTTTTTTCCGTTACCCCCGAAGGGATCAAAGGGCGGGCGGGAAAAAATTTTTTACGGGATCATGACGGGCTTGATCTGCCAAATTTCGTTGGCGTACTCGTCGATCGTTCTGTCGGACGAGAACCGACCGCTGTTGGCTATATTCATCGCCGCCATCCGCAGCCACGCCATTTTATCCTGATACCGAATGTTGATCTGCTCGTGCGCCTCGATATACGCGTTGAAATCCTTCAGAATGAAGAACTCATCATTGCCCTGCAGGAAGTAATCAAACAGCGATTGGAAATTGCCATACGGACCGTTGTTGAACAGATTCATCACCGTCTTGACGTTGTGATTCGTGTTGTACTCCTGCCACGCCGAATAAGTTCCCGTCGCATAGTAGCGAAGAACCTCGCCCGCCTTCAATCCGAAGATGATGATGTTCTCGTCGCCGACCGCGTCTCTGATCTCAACGTTCGCGCCGTCGAGCGTGCCGAGCGTGACCGCGCCGTTCATCATGAACTTCATGTTGCCGGTGCCGGACGCTTCCTTCGACGCCGTAGAGATTTGCTCACTGACGTCCGCCGCAGGATAAACGATCTCTCCGATCGACACGCCGAAGTTCTCAATGAACACGACCTTCAGACGCCCTTCGATCGATTTATCGTTGTTAATCTTATTGGCGACCGCAAGGATCAAACGGATCGTTTCCTTCGCGATGAAATATCCCGGCGCCGCCTTGCCTCCGAAGATGTAAGTCGTCGGCAACGGCTTGTAACTCGGATCGGTCTTGAGTTTGTTATACTGATACATCACGTGCATGATGTTCATCAGCTGGCGCTTGTACGAGTGAATGCGCTTGACTTGGATATCGAAAACCGTATCGGGATCGACAATGATGTCGGTGTGCTTCTTGATATAATCGGCGAGCCCCTGTTTGCGCAGATGTTTGATGTTGCCGAGCTCCGTGAGGAACGCCTTATCATCGACGGAGTCATTCAACAGATCGAGCTGCTCGGGGTGACGGTGCCAACGACGGCTCCCGATTGCCGCGTCGATAAGATCGGCAAGTTCGGGGTTCGCGCCCATCAGCCACCGACGATGCGTAATGCCGTTGGTCTTATTATTGAACATGCGCGGCATATACTCATAGAACGGACGCAACGTCGTCGACTTGAGAATATCGGAGTGGATTTTCGCAACGCCGTTGACAGAGTGCGAGCCGACAATCGCCAGCCGCGCCATATGAACTTCGCCGCCCTCGATAATCGACAGCTCACGAACTTTTTCATCATTGCGCGGATATCTGGCGCGAACGTCCTCGAGATGCCGACGATTGATCTCGTCGATGATCATGTAAATTCGCGGCAGGAGCGCTTTAAACATGTCGACCGGCCAGCGCTCGAGCGCCTCCGGCAGGATCGTGTGATTGGTGTAAGCGATCGTGTTCTTCGTGATCGCCCAAGCCTCGTTCCATTCAAAGCCCTCTTCGTCGACCAAAATGCGCATCAGCTCCGCAACGCAAAGCGCGGGGTGAGTGTCGTTGACGTGAATTGCAATCTTCTTGTCGAAGTCATGCAAATTCATTTTCGCCGTAAGTTTGAAGTGGCGGACGATACTCTGAGTGCCGGCGCTGACGAGGAAGTACTCTTGAATCAGACGCATGCGGCGCCCGTCAAAACTGCTGTCGTCGGGATAAAGGTACTGGGTAATGCTCTCGACAAAGTCGCGATAGTCTCTCTTCGCGCGCATCTGTTCATGTGTCAGCATTCCGTAATCGGAAAAATCGCGGTTGACTTCAGCGTTCCAAAGTCGGAGATTATTAACCGTCTTGTTGTGATATCCGACGATCGGCACATCATACGGCACCGCCATGACGACCATGGCGTCCTCGTGCACGAGCTTCAAACTGCCGTCGGGCTGCTCCTTCATGTAAGCGTTGCCGTTGAATTTGACGTTGATCGCCTTGTCGGGTTTGCGATACTCCCAAGCAAAGCCGTCCTTCAACCAGTTGTCGGGAATTTCGACCTGTTGACCGTGAATCAATTTCTGCTCGAACAGACCGTATTGATATCGAATACTGCAACCATGTCCGGGCAGACGGTGTGCGGCAAGCGAGTCGATGAAACACGCGGCGAGACGACCGAGACCGCCGTTGCCGAGACCGGCGTCGGGCTCCTCTTCGATCGCGTCCTGCAGGTTGAGATGTAAATCCTCGAGCACTTCTTCAACCGCGCTCTCGATCCCAAGGTTGATCAAATTCGACTTCAACAGCCGACCCATCAAAAATTCGATCGAGAAGTAGTAGACCTGCTTCTCTTGACGCTCCATGTAAGTGCGATTGGTTTTGATCCAGTTTTCGGAGATAATCTGCTTGGCTACTGCTGCGACTGTTTTGTAGATTTCATTCATCGGGAGCTCGTGGATGTCACGTCCAAACATGATGTGTGCGGAATTGACGAAGCGGCTTTTGATGTTCTCTTTGAGTTTCTCGTACTCCTTGCTGCGAATTGCTTTGGTGTCTTTTGGTACCGGCAAGCAAATCACTCCTTTTAAAAAAATACTGTCGTGCGCGGCAGCCGGAGACCGCAACGATCTCCGACTGCTTCTGCACGGTTGCCATCAACGATCGGGCAGGTGGGCGGGATTATTACATCAAATGCGGACGTTCTTGCCGACGATGTAGGGATAATTCTCGGCGCCCTTGAGCCAGCGGTTTTTCGAGATGATGACGTTCTTATCGGCGATCACGTTCTCGACGCGGGCTCCGTCGCCGACATCGCAACGCTGCATGAGAATGCAATCTTTGACGACGGCATCTTTGCCGACCTTGACGCCGCGGAAGATGATCGAGTTCTCGACCGTGCCGCGAATGATACAGCCGTTGGCGATGAGAGAATTTTTGACGTTGGCGGTCGCCTTGTACTGAACCGGCACTTCGTCTTTGACTTTCGTGAAGATTGGATGCTCTTTACCCATGAAGATCTCTTCCCAGACCTCGGGCTTGAGCATGTCGCGGCTGGCTTTGTAGTACTCTGCGGTCGAATTGATATGAGCGACGTAGCCTTTATGCTCGTAAGCGCTGATCTTGTGCTCGCCCTGATGGCGGAGAATGCCGTCGACGGTGAAGTCCTGACCGCCGTGCTCGTAGCTCGAGCGGACGATGTAGACGAACGTCGGCACGGGCATGAGATATGCGCTGATGGCGACTTTCTGTCCTTTTTTGACGGACGGCGCTTCCGACAGATCGGTAACCATGCCGTTGGTAGCGGTCTCGACGATGACGTTTTTGCCCGCGCGATCTTCGTCGGCAACGTGATAGACCATGGTGATGTCGGCGCCGGTTTTCTCCATGAACGCGAACACATCATTGAAGTCGATGTTGTAGACGAAGCTGCCGTTGGTGAGGATCACATACTTGCGATCGCTGAGCTCTGCGAAGTCGAGGTTGGCGTAGAGGTCTTTCAGATCGCCCTTGCGGGAATCGTTGTCGGGGAGCGCGGCGGGGAGATATGCGAGACCGTCGCGGCGGCGCGCCAAATCCCAATCCTTACCGGAGCGGATGTGGTCGAGCACGGAGCGGGAGTAATCGGGGAGCATGACGCCGACGGAGTTGATGCCGCTGTTGACGATGCTCGAGAGCGCGAAGTCGACCATGCGGTAGCGACCTGCGAACGGAAGGGACTCGACGGCGCGCTTTGCGGTTATATCGCGAATCAGATCGTTAGTCTCCTGAAGGTTAACGATGGCCATTACCTGTTTCAAAAAACTCACCCTTTCAATGCAATTAGGAATTAGGAATTAGAAATTAGGAATTGAAGGGAACGAGGGCTTTTAATTCCTCATTCCGCATTCCTAATTCCTAATTATCCCTGAACGACTTCTTTCTCGGGGATGACGGTGATCGCATTCTCCGAGCCTTCGACCTTCGCGCCCGCTTTGATCACGACGTCCTGAGCGAGAATCGCATGGTCGACGACCGCGCCGTCCTCAATCACGGTGAACGGGAAGATAACCGAGTTGGTAACCTTCGCGCCCTTGCCGACGCGCACGCCCGAGAAGATCACGGAGTGCTCGACTTCGCCGAGAATCTGAGCGCCTTCGGTGATGAGCGACGCCTTGACGGAAGCATTTTCGCCGATGTAGTGCGGCGGCATCGACGGGTTGGACGAATAGATCTTCCAATCGCCGGTGAGATCGAACGGCGGAGTATCCTGCAGCAGATCCATATTCGCCTGCCAGAGGCTCTCGATCGTTCCGACATCTTTCCAATAGCCGTCGAACGCATACGACAACAGGGTGAGTCCGTCGCCGAGCATCTTCGGAATGATATCCTTGCCGAAGTCGTGAGTGGAATTTTCGTTTACGCCGTCTTCCTCGAGATATTTGATGAGAACGTCGGCGCTGAAGATATAGATACCCATCGATGCGAGATTGCTCTTCGGATTGGCGGGTTTCTCCTCGAACTCGACGATCTTGCCGGTCTCTTTATCGGTGTTCATGATGCCGAAGCGCGGAGCCTCGTCCCAAGGAACCTCGAACACGCCGATGGTGGCGTCGGCTTTCGCCTGCTTATGAGCCTCGAGCATGCCGGCATAATCCATGGTGTAGATGTGGTCGCCGGAGAGGATGAGCACGTAACCCGGGTCGGCCATTTTGACGAAGTTGATGTTCTGATAGATGGCGTCGGCGGTGCCGCGATACCATTCGGCGTCCTTCTCGCGAGCGTACGGCGGGAGAATGAAGCAGCCGCCGCCGTTGCGATCGAGGTCCCAAGCGGAGCCGGAGCCGAGGTAGTTATGGAGCTCGAGCGGTTTATACTGAGTGAGCACGCCGACCTTCTCGATGCCGGAGTTGGAGCAGTTCGACAGCGGGAAGTCGATGATGCGATATTTGCCGCCGAACGGCACGGCGGGTTTGGCGACGGTTTTCGTGAGTGCCTTCAGGCGGCTGCCCTGTCCGCCTGCAAGGATCAGACCCAACAATTCAGTCTTTCTCATAGATTTAATCCTCCCATCTACGTTAAACGACCCGAGTCCGAGCGGTCGGCTCGAGACCCGCGAAATCTACGGCGACATGCCGCATTTAACTTTACACTGCCCTTATTCTAGCTAACCGTCATTTTTCCTCTTAAATTATCAGAAAAAAGATCGAAAATCTTTGCGGCGAGATTTATTGACATTACATCGATGAAACAAAGGCAGTGAGATCATGAAGTCGGCGTTTCATAAGAACGCGACGATCAACGGCGAGCCGATCCAAGGGCTGTTTGATGTGGTCGACGAGAAGGGCGAGACGAACTCGAAGGCGCGCATCGATGTGCTTGACGTGATCAACGATATAGCGGTCGTGCGGATCACGATGGAGGATTGGCACGGACAGAATTTCGTCGATCTGCATCTGCTCCACAAAGGTACCGACGGTTGGAAGATCGTCGCGAAGGTGTTCACCGGTCTCGAGTGATTGTCAAAAAAATGTGTAGCGTCCGAGTGAACCGGGCGCTTCTTTTTTTCGTCGACAAACGGATTGGGATCGAATAAAATATTTTCGAGGTGAATCGAATTGAAGTACTTTTGTCAAACGCCCGACATGCCGTCGAGCGCAACTCCTTACGGTGACAATTCCGTTGCCGCGCACCGCGCTCAAACCGACGACGCCAAAATTTATTACGAGCTCTACGGTCAAGGCGATCCGATCGTGATCCTCCACGGCGGCGGACTCGGTTGCGCTTACGAGATGGGCGCATTCATTGACGAGTTCCGCGCGGAGCATCAAATGATCGTCGTGTCGACGCGCGGACATGGTCGATCGGAGATCGGTCACACGCCTTTCACTCTCGAGCAGCGCGCCGACGACATCAAAGCCGTGCTCGACGACGCGCGCATCAATCGCCCCGTGACGATCATCGGATTTTCCGACGGCGCATATTCGTCCTACGCCTTTGCCGCCAAATTTCCGTCGCGCGTAAAAAAAATCGCCGCAATCGGTGCGGGCGAAGTGCTTTTGACGAATAAATTCTTTGTGTTCGATCTCGAGGCTTGGAAAAAATACGACGCAGATTTTATTGCTCAACAGCAGGCGCTGATGCCCGAGCCCGAGCGTTGGCAGGAGATGCTCCGCATGTACGAGGCGATGTGGAACTCGACGGTCGTCAGCAAAGAAATTTTTTCCAAAATCAAATGCCCCGTGCTGTTGATCAACGGTGAGCGGGATCAAAATTCGCCGCTGTTGACGGCGCTTGCCGCTTACTACGAATTGCCCGACGCGCGACTGTCGATCATTCCGTCGGCGCCGCATCAATGCTTCGTGACGAATTTCGAGGCAGTCAACGCCGTCGTCAAACCGTTCGTCGAAGAGATTCTTCCTCACCCGTCGGTGTCCTAACGGACGGATTGATGGGGGCGCCGCCAACGCTCCCGCCCCCCAATGTCGGGCGCCCGACCGAGGACGGCAGTCCACCCGCGTCGACGGCGCCTTTTTTTGAAAAAATTTTTTTCCATTATTCCTCGTCGCTCCTAAAGGTGGGCGTGGGACAAAATATTTTTTCGGGAGTAAAAGTCTTTGGAACATGAAATTTGGATTTACATCGCGGTGATGAGCGCCGTCACCATCGCAATCCGCGTTCTGCCTTTGACGCTCATTCGCGGCGAGATCAAAAATAATTTCATCCGCTCATTTTTATACTACGTCCCCTATGTGACCCTCGCCGTCATGACATTCCCCGCCATCATTCATTCTACACAATCAGAAATATCGGGCGCGGCGGCGTTGCTCTTCGGGATCATTGCGGCGTGGTTCGGGGCGTCGCTGTTCAAAGTCGCGACGCTGTGTTGTGTGGTCGTCTTCGTCACCGAGCTTTTCATCTGATCGAACGAGTTTTGCTTGAAACGCGTTGAGTTTCGCCGTCGAGATCAGAGGCTCACCGTTTCGCACCCACCGACTCCACCGCCCGTCGCAATCATGAACTCGATACGCCACGTCTTGATCGGAAGGCGCCGACGTCAGTCGAATTTTCAACCCGTAGATCGGCTTCGCAATGCCCGCCATCCCCGCCGTCCGACCATTGGAGACCTCCGAAGTCCAGCCCTCCGTCGGATAATACACCGCATAATTCACATCGTAATACGGCTCATAAAATTTGAGACGAAACGCCTGAAGATCACGTGCATTGTCTTCGGTGCCCGCCGTTTTATTCTCCGGAACGTACGGCAGCCAACCGTTTACCGCGATATGCGCTTGACAACACAACGTCGGGCGTCCGTTCTTCACCTGAAATTCCAACGCGTTGACTTTCGACCACAAATTTTTCAGCGTGGCGTGACGATATTTTATTTCTTTCGGCGGAGCGGTGAATCGACACCAGCGCTCGACATACTCCTCGAACATGTCAGTCGTGATCTGCCAATCGTCATCGACTTTTTCATTGAACCGATCATAAACATAACGTCGCCAAGATTCCGTCGGACCGAGCAAAAAAACGCCGCCGCCCTGAACGCAATGCATAAAATTCATCGAGATGTTGACAGTGTAAGGATCAACGCCGGTTGCTTGCTCGATCAAACATTGTTTGCTGAGCGGCGTATCAATCCGAGTGAGGCTCGTAAATTTCGTGCCGGGTTTGCAGAACAACGCCCAATGCGACAGCGAGCCATAGAACGTAACAATTTCGTCGGCACCGCCGACAATTTTTATTTGCTCGTCGAGCGACAATTGCTCCGGATAAACGATTTTATATCCATGATTTTGATAAAACTCCTCGAAGTAATTCAAATTCATCATCGGCGCCGTCGTGAGCAAATCTTTGCTCCGCGACAGAAAAATTTTGCCGCTGCCTTCAATCGGCTGCAATCGCTCGAGAATTCGACGGTACGGACGCATGTATCGATTGTTGTACTGTCGATCGATGTAAACGGATTGATCGGGGACGATGACCGCCTTGAATCGCGTCGGCGTCTCGAGAAGGATGATGCGGCTCTTATCGAGCCCGAACAACTCGAAAAACGTCCACACCCACGGTTTAATTGACCAGGGATCAGTCTTGACGAAGACGACGCGGCGCTCGTCATTGGAATTATCGACAAGATACCAAAGTCTGTGGAAGGCTTCAGTAATGAAATGCCCGAAGTGAAAAATCAAAGGTCCGCCCCAGATCACTTCCTCCTCCGACGTGACGAGTTCACTCTCATCGATCGGATAAGCGGAGTCGAGCCCGCACCATGCATTTTTGGCATTGGGCGTCGTGCCGCTGTAGCCCGCCACAAAATTTAAATTGCCGTCGCACACTCCGCCGCTGTATCTGTACGGCAGCGGATACTCTTTTTGCTTAGGCGGAAGTATTATGCCGCCCGCTCGCCCCCCCCCCTGTATTGCCGACGACTCGAACTTCGGGACTCGCGTCGGAAAAATAATTTTTGAGATAAACTTCGCTCCACTGCTCGTAATTCGGAACGTAGAGCCGAGCTTTTAATTCAGCCGCGTTCATCGGAAAATCTCACTCCTTTTCGATCGCTCCGCGCGGAGTGATTTTGATCTGCACCGCGTTGAGCATCTGCTTCGATGTAATTTTTTCGCCGTCCCGCGCCCAATTGCTCCATTGCCCGCCAAAACCATGCAGGCGATAGCTCACCGACAACGACGGATCACTCAGCCGTATTTTCAAGCCGTAAATCGCTTTGTCGAGCCCCGTCGAGCCCGCCTCCTCGCCGTTGCGCACCGGCTCAGACCAACCTTCCGTCGGATAATAAACCGAATACGTCACGTCGATTGCCGACGACTTCAAAAAATATATTTTCAGCGCTTGCAACTTCAGCCGCTCATCGACCGCGCCGTTGATCTCACCCTCGAGCGACGCCGGCAGCCAACCTTTTTTCGACAGATGCGTCTCGAAACACAACAGCGGACGCTCCGTCGCAACTTGCCTCTCGAGCAGTGTCATTCGATTATAAACTTTCTTCACCGAATCGATCCGCTGCCGTAAATGTTGAGGCAACGAAAAATATTTGCACCAATGACTGAAATAATCCTCGACCACCGACGGCGGCAATCTATCATCGATCGCGATCTCCTCGTCGAAATGATCGCGGACGTAGTCTCTCCAACATTCCGTCGGTCCGAGCAGATTCACGCCCGCGCCTTGCTCGGCATACATCACATTGCGCGCCGTCGAGACGATGTACCAATCGACGGAATGCGCCTCCAACATCATGCATTGTCGCGTGTTGAAGGTGTCATAACGCGTGAGCATCGTGAATTTCGTCGACGGTCGACAGAATAACGACCAATGCGCCAACGTCCCAAGATATGTCGCAATCTCGTCGGCGCCCGTGATCAACGCAATCTGCTCACTGATCGATAATTTCTCGGGAGCGACCACTTTAAAGCCCCGCGCCCGATAAAACTCCTCGAAATACTCCTGATTGGCGAGATAATTTTTCGTCGACAGATCGCGCCCTCGAGTGAGGAACAATTTTTTTACATCTCCGCGCGGAACGATCCTCGACACGATCCTTTCATACGGGAGCATGAATTTCGACGTGAAGTCCTCTTTGATGAGCGCCGACTGATCGGGCACGACGATCGATTTGAATTGCGTCGGCTTGTCGACGATGATGATCCGATCCTCCGGCAGGCTCAACAGATCAAACAACTTATAAACCCACTGTCGAATTTTCCAACCGTGGAGGTTGAGGAACGCCCATTTTAATTTCGACGACGGATTTTCGAGCAAATACCACATGCGCGACAGACATTCGCTGACGAAATGCCCGAAGTGGCACGTCAAACCGCCGCCGTAAATCACCTCTTCATTCGATTGCACGACCGATTGACGGTCGAATTTTTTTTCCGACGTGATGTCATAATCCGCGCCGCGCTTTTCGTGATACAGATTGTCGCAACCCGCGACCAGCTTGAAATTCCGATCGAAGACGCCGCCCCCGAGTTGGTTGCTCCGATCGGGCGGCGGAATGATCATTCCGTTTTCGATCGTCCGCACCTCGAGCGCGCGATCAGAAAAATATTTTTTCGAGAACAGCCGACGCCAATGCTCGTAATTCGGAACGTAAATCCGCTGCCTCAATTCATTATCGTCCATCGGATTGCTCCCTCCCGCCGCGCGGCTCCAATTTGAAATTCTGATCGAAAACGCCGCCTCCGAGTTGGTTGATCCGATCGGGCGGCGGAATGATCATTCCGTTTTCGACCGTCCGCCCCTCGAGCGCGCGCAACGAAAAATATTTTTTCGAGAACAGCCGACGCCAATGCTCGTAATTCGGGACGTAAAGCCGCTGCCTCAATGTATTATCGTCCATCGGATTGCTCCTTTCCAACGCGCGGCAACAATTTGATTTGTATCGCATTCAGTTTGCAATCGCGCGTCGCAATCCTTTCGCCGTTGCGCCGCCACATACTCCAATTGCCCTTGAAACTGTGCACGCGGTAGAGTACATCGAATCGGCTGCCGACGGAGGAATTGTCGAGACGAATGCTGATGCCGTAAAATGCCTTATTTTTGCCGGTAACGCCCGCCTGCTGACCGTTGGCGAGCTCCGAAGTCCAGCCGCTGTCGGGATAATAAACGGAATATCGCACGTTGCAGAACGGCTCGTTGAATTTGATTTTGATCGCCTGCAAGCTCCACTCCTCGTCGAAGAAACCGCTGATGTCGCCCTCGACGTTCGTCGGCAGCCAGCCGCGTTGCGCGGAGTGCACATCGAAACACAGCACCGGACGCTTGCACTCGACTTGCCGTTCCAAGATCGAGATGCGGCTGTGCAGTTTTTCGAGAGATTCAATGCGGCGTTTTTGATTGCCGGAAAAATACTTGCACCAGCGCTCAATATAGTCGTTGACGATCGGGCGCGGCAGACGGACGTTCGGATCAAGCCGCTGCTTGTGATGCTCGATGACGTATCGCTGCCAATGCTCCGTCGGACCGAGCAGGCAGGTGCCGCCGCCCTGTTCGGCGTAGAGGAAACTCATTGCCGCGCTCACAAAACACCAATCGAGCCCGACTGCCTCGTTGATCAAACATTGGCGGGAAGCGAGACCGTCAACGCGATTGATGAAAGTCCATCGCGCGCCCTTATGACTGAACAGGCTCCAATGCGCGAGCGTGCCGAGGAATGTCACAACCTCATCGGCGCCGGTGATGAGCGATACCTGATCGGTGATCGAGAGCGTCTCGGGGGCAATGACGGTGAAGCCGCGCCGTCGAAAGAACTCCTCGAAATACTCTTGATTGCAAAGATGCATCAACGAGACGACATTGGGGCTGCGGGTGAGGAAAATTTTTTTGACGGTCGACGGTCGGACGCGGCTTCTTACGTGCTCGAACGGCATCAAAAATTCTTTTGTAAAGGAGTGTTTGATGCGGGCGGCTTGATCGGGCACGGTGACGGATTTAAATTGCGTCGGCTTTTCGAGGATGACGACTCGATCCTCCGACAGCCCCATCAGATCGAACATTTGATAAACCCATGTTTTGAGTTCCTGCAGACGAGACGTTTTGAGCATGAGAAAGACGACTTTGCGCGTGTCGTCGAGATTTTGAACGATGTACCACATGCGCGAAAGGCAATCGGTCAAAAAATGTCCGAAGTGACAAACCAAAATCCCGCCGAAGATCACCTCGTCGGCGGAGTGCTCGAGTTCAGAGCGCTCGACGGCGTACGCCTCATCGATACAATAGGTGCCGTTCTTTTGCGGCGGCGGGAGATTGTTGTAGCCGGCGACGAAATTCAGATCGCGATCGCATACGCCGCCGCGGCAGTGATACCCGTCCTTTTCATCAATCGGACGTGCGGGAAGAATGATTCCGTCCTCGACGATGCGCACCTCAAGCGGACGATCGGAAAAATATTTTTTCGTGCAAATCCGCGTCCAATGCTCGACATTGGGAACATAGAGTCTGTCACTCAAAAAATTTGCGTTCATCGCATCGTCCTCCGCTTGGGCTGCAGTTTTATTTGGACGCCGTCAAGCATGTGTTCGATCGAGAGAAGTTTTGCGCCGTTGCCCTGCCACGGACTCCACTCCCCGTTGAGATTATGAATGCGATAAACGACATCGAACAGCGCCGCGCCCTTTGGCTCGAGCACGATGCTCACGCCGTAAATGCCCTTATTTTTGCCCGTCGAGCCCGCCAACTCCTTATTGCCGACGAGATCACTCCAACCGCCGTCCTTGTAATAAACCGAATAGAATACGTCGCAAAACGGCTCACTGAAATAAATTTTGAGCGCCTGAACGCAGAGCTTTTCATTGAGCACGCCGCCGATGTCGCCCTCAATATTCGTCGGCAGCCAACCTTTTTTCGCCTGATGCACGTCGAAACACAGGATCGGTCGTTTCAATTTGACGCGCGTCTCGAGCATGGCAAGACGGGCATATATTTTTTTGAGCGACTTGATCCGATTGTCGAGGTGCTCGGGCTTGGAAAAATATTGGCACCAATGCCGCACGTAATCATCGAACACAGCCGACGAAATTCTTTGATCGTCTTCAGAAATTTTCACGCCGTAATGCTCGAGCGCGAATCGCGTCCAATAATCCGTCGGACCGAGCAGACATACGCCGCCGCCCTGTTCGGAGTGCATGAAATTCTTCGACGCGCTGACGATGTACCAATCGATCCCCGTCGCCTGATTGATCAGACACTGCCGCGAACTGAACTCGTCGACGCGATTGATGAACGTCCACTTTACGCCCGCTCGACAGAACAACGACCAATGCGCCAGCGTCCCCATGTGAGTTACGATCTCGTCGGCGCCGGTGATCAACGCTACCTGTTCGGCGGCGCTGAGCGTTTCGGGCGCGACGATCTTATAGCCGAGCCGACGATAAAATTCTTCAAAGTAATCGGCATTGGCAAGATACATCTGCGTTTTCAAATCCTTGCTCCGAGTGAGAAACAACTGCTTGACATCTCCGCGCGGAGTGACGGCGGACGCCATCTTTTTAAACGGCACCAAAAATTTTTCGTTGTAACTGTGTTTGATGCGCGAGGATTGCTCGGGGATCGTGATCGCCTTGAATTGTATCGGCTTGTCTTTCTCTTCGACGATCAAGACGCGCTCCTTCGGCAGACC
>FLNZ01000422.1_pt1 | contig 13073 bp, 9 predicted proteins | sample 1140391 | NCBI WGS metagenome assembly FLNZ01 (sample SAMEA3878171, study PRJEB12797) | bioreactor metagenome | biome: Moose rumen | place: Sweden | collected 2011-10
TATCTGTAATTTGGCAAAAATGCGCCGCGAAAGCCCCATCCTCCGCGCCGGGAAAATGGAAATCGCGGTCAGCGGCGACTGCCTTATCGTTTCGCGCACCCTGGGCAAGCGAAAAATGACCCTCGATATCTCGCTGAAAAGTCCCGAACCCGCCTTCGAAATCCGCTAGCAGAAATTCTTTTTAGCGGGGGGGGGCGGATGACGAGTCCAAATCGTCCTATAAAAAAAAGATAATACCGCATAAGAATTAGGTATTGGACAATAGCAAAAACGGATTCTTTTTGATTGGCAACGGATTCGTATCCCGGAAAAATCAATCGGTTTTAGCCGATAGGGCGTCTTCAATTCAGAGGATTCGCGACAGAAATCAATGCGAAGATTGATGAAAATCGGCGCAAAATGCCAGACGAATGATTAGATTCGGGACAAGTTCCCCAAATACCCCTTACCTCACAATCCAGCGGCCAGTCTTTCGAGAACCGTCACGGGTTATAATTTCATTTTCTTGCAGCATCGCCAAATCGCGGGCGATTGTCCTTGACGAAACCTTAAACTTTTTCGCAAGGCTCTCTGTTGTGGCGTCACCGTTCTGTATCAATTCAACAATCTTTTGCTGGCGAGTTGTCAGTTCCATGTTGCTTGTGGAGCCTGCTTTTGCCAATGTCGTATTCTTGTATTTTTTTAAAGAGGTAAGAATGTTTCGCAACATAAATTCGACAAAGGGAGTCGATTCGCCTGCTTTAGTAGATTTTGCAATCGCATCGTAATATTTACGTTGATTCGCATATACCATGTTTTCTGCAGGCAAGAATTCGAAAGACGGGTTCAGTTTCCCTAAAATCAGGGACTGCCACAATCGCCCCGTGCGGCCGTTGCCGTCACTAAACGGGTGGATAAATTCGAATTCATAGTGGAATACACAAGAACGAAGCAGTAAATGGTCCTTACTTTTTTTTAGCCAGTCGAACAGGTCTTCCATAAGTGCGGCCACCCTACTTGGCGGCGGCGCCAGATGAATACACTTTGAACCGCTAAATACCCCTTCGTTACAATTACGGAATTGGCCCGCATCCAGCGCAAGTCCCCTCATCATCACGCCATGGGCCTTTAACAAATCCTTGATCGAAAACGGATTCAATTTGGGGTACAAATCATAAGTTGCAAGTGCATTTTTGACCTCGATAATCTCGCGCCTTGGCGCAAGAACTCTTTTGCCGTTGATAATGTCGCTCACGGCGTCTTCGCTCAGGGAATTGCCCTCAATGGCAAGGGAACTGTGAATACTTTTGATTTTATTCGCCTTGCGCAATTTTAAGCTATCCGTTTGCTCCAAGCGGATAACAAATCTTTCTACGAGTGCGGAAATTTCGGCAACCAAATTCAGTATTTCAGCATTTATCGTAAACGGCGGCTGGTACATTTTTATCCTGACAAATAATATGACGCTTATTATGACGTGTAAAAAGACAAATATTACGACATTTTACATGACACTTATTATGACATCCTAAATATATATTAGGCGACGTCGTCTGTCAAGTATAGTCTTTTATTCAATGTATCCTTCCTGGTCGTAGCCTTTATGGTATTTCTTTATCAAGTCAACTAGGGGCTGGACGCGTTCATCAGCCACTTTCATTTTTTCAAATTTCAAAATTTGATCGTCATAGCGTTCGCGGCTGCCGTTTGCGATGCGACTCTCGGCGTCTAGCGGATCAAGGAAGCGGGCACGGTCGCCAATCTTTGCAAAAAATTCGGTCAAATAGATATTGATGCCGGCTAGGTCGAGATCCCCAAAATGCAGGTAGAAATTGTCTATGTCCTTTAGCCAATTTACGAGGTCGCCCGATTGCGGATAGCGAGATACAAAGAGAAGCGATTCGCCTTCGAAGGGCTTGCCAGCAAAATAATTGCGGAATAATTTCTTCTGCCTTCTGATGTAGCGGAAGTTTTCCATGTTCTCGACACCGACCACAACAACATGTCGCGGTATAATGAAATTCTCGTAATCGGCGATAAAGACAAAGGAACCTTCAGGCGGGGCGATGGTAAAGGGTTTGCCATTCAAAATTGCTGCAATCGGTTCATAGCTATTCACCAGGAATCCCTTGCAGCTGCGGGTCTTGCGTATTTTGGAATTGCCCGTTGCTGCGGCTTGCTTTGCACGCTCTGGCAAAGTTTTTTGAGCTGACGCTCCAACAATATTCGGGAACAAAGCCTTGCCCAACAATACATCAAGCGGATTCAATGACTTGTTTGAATTTTCCAAGAGGATTTTGAACGCGTCGTCACGACTCGCCAAATACGTGCGGAGTGCAATTCCGTTCGTAGCCATGCATATCGTGCCTCGTCCCTTCGAAACAGGAATAATCAACCCCTCTTTTTTGAGTTCGCTAAAGATGCCGCCGCGGCATTCGCTTGCTGGGAGGAACTCGCCCTTTGCAAGCCTGGATAATTTATCGATAAGTGTGTCAGTGATGTTGTATGGCATATTGGATAATATAAATATTAGAAGTTAAGACAGTTAGGATCCCGTAGAAAAGCTTTGCCCTACAATAGTTCCGTCATGTATAGTGGTAGATAGATGATGCCTTCTTTTTCTTGCAAATCACCCCCGTGCAGCACATAGGGGGTGGCAAGTTGTTCGCCGAATTTCACGATGCATTTTCGCAGGGAATTCAATGTATAGCGAGTAGAAGATTTTACTTCAATCGGGGAAATATTGTGTCTAGAAGAAATTTTCCCTTTTGAAATCAAAAAGTCGATTTCCATCCGTTCTTCGGCATCTTCGCGGCTGGAATTGCTGTAGAAATAGAGGTTGTGCCCGGCGGCAGCAAGCATCTGTGCCACGATGTTTTCGACAAGCATTCCCTCGTTGATTTCAAGCTTATTGTGCAGCAACTTCTGATAGATTTCGACCGGCACACGACCTTTTTCGTCGAACGCCATGCTGATTAGGAGGCCGGTGTCGGCCATATAGCATTTTAACGTGTTGCGTTCCATGTTCAGGCGAAGCCCGATGTTTGGAGCCGTACTACCATAGCAAATGTTCACGACCTTGGAATCGGAAAGCCAGAAAAAGGCGTCGTCATAATCCCTGTAAGCAGCGTGTTTTTCGAGTGAAGCTAGCCGGAATTTCTTTTCGTGTTTCTGCAATTCCGCAGGAATCTGTTCAAAGATACTTTTCACCTTGTATTCCAGACCATCGGCATATTTGGAAATGTCGCTTTTGTACAAATTCAATATGGAGCGCTTCGTCAAATCGACCTGGTCGAAATCTTTTGTATCTTTGAAAGCTTGGACAGCCTGCGGCATTCCCCCGACAATCATGTAGGTGCGGAAATAGTCCATCGCCTTGCGGTGGAGGCCTCCTAGCGGACGGCGCTTTTCGAAGCAGTCACGGATAAACGGCATCATCATTTCGTCATCCATAGCCCACAGAAATTCCTCGAAGTCCATCGGGTGCATTTGCAGACTCACTTCTTCGGAGGGGATAACGATGTCCTTTACATTTTTCTTGATGCTGATGAGGGAACCCGTTTCTATATAGTCATAGCGACCGTCGGCGACTAGGTACTTGATTGCCGAACGTGCCCTTGGGCAAAGCTGAACCCCGTCAAAAATGATGACCGATTTCCGAGGGGTGAGTTTGACACCATATTGAATCTGTAAGTTCATAAACAAGGTGTCCAGGTCGTTTAAATAATTGTCGAACCATTCCCAGACAATCTTGTCGGCCTTGTTGAAGTCGATGAGCAGGTAGGACTCGTATTCGCTGCGGGCGAATTCCTCGGCGATATAGCTTTTGCCGGTGCGTCTGGCACCCTCGATCAGGGCGGCATATTTGCCGTTTTGCGACTTCCATTCCAGAAGTTGACTGTATATTTTTCGCTTCATAAAGAGCATGTTCCATCTTTTCGCGATTATTATACTTCTAAATATACATCTTTTCGAGATTATTAAACGATAGTTTTTCAACTTTTTTAGATTTTCGTAATTTCTGCCACTTAGCATCAGGGCGAATTATCAACAAAATCCGTTTTTTTCGGACGCTTTTTTGTAAAAAATCGTCGAAATTCGTGAAAAATGCTTGACAATGTATGTTTTTTTTTACATTTGACTAAAAATCACAATTTGAGGTAAACATGAAATATACCGAACAAACTTTAGTCAAGGACGAAAAATTAACACTTATGGCCAAATGGCATTGGATGATTTGGGGGATCCCAATATTATTGCTAGCAATAGCAATCTTTTTTCTTGCAATGACAGCAATGGATAATGCGTTTTCAGGTATGGCATCTTTATTGGCGGCTTTGTTTGGTATTTGGGGTTTTCTTGTATTACTGAGAACCTTTATTTGGGTTAAGACAAATGAGGCTGCAGTAACCACAAAACGCGTTGTTTTAAAGACAGGTGTTATCAGTCGTTCAACTTTTGAATTAAATTTACAGAAAGTCGAATCAGTCCAAATTGATCAAGATATTTTGGGCCGAATGTTTAATTATGGTAGTGTGACCGTATTGGGAACAGGCCGTGCTTCTAGAAAGGTTGGCTTCATTTCGGATCCATTGTCGTTTAGAGCAAAAGCTTTAGCAGGAATGGATGAAAAATAATCATACGCCATCCACCACCCTCGTCATAAGCGGTCTTACCACAGTCTGCGATTTTGCGTTCTTTTCGAGCAGGTAGGTGTAGCGGTATTCCGATACGCTTTGCGTGGTGGGCGAACCGTTCACCAGATAAATGTTACGGCTGTTCGCAAATTTCAGGATGCCGTTTGCGTTTTTCGGGTGAAGTTTTCCGATTTCGTCCATCATGCAGTGGAGCTTGAATTCGCCGAACTTGCGCGATGCCTGCGTCTTGAAAACGTTGATGAGCATGATATTCACCATCGCTTTTACAAGTACATCTGTGCCTTCGGAGCCAACGTTCGAAATTTTGTCAATCCAGCCGGTATCGTTGTCGTTTTCTTTTACGCGGAACTGCAAACGGAACGAATCGCTGAGTTTCAGTTGCGTGCGGTTGGATTCTTCGTTTAGCGCTTTCACGAATTGCAGTAGCAAGTTGACAGCTTCGCGGTTCGCGTTTTCGGTATTGCCCGTGGAGAACAAATTCAACTCGCCAAGAGCGTACTGGTTTTCAGCGAAGAACTTTTGGATAGCAAGCATCAGTCGCATCAGTTTATCGCTTGACTCTTCGGTGCGGAGCGCAATACTCTTGATGACCCCTGCAAAGTTCTTTTCGATAAAGTCTCGGTTTACGCCGCCGATGATTTTCTCGATTTCAGCTTTTTGACGAGTGACATCGCCAATCTCCTTTGCGATTCGTGCGATGATGTCGGAGTAGCGGTTGCTGGTTCGTTCGCGGTAATCCTCGATTTTCTCGTTCAGCAGAAAATCGCTCAGGTTGTCCGCAAATTCCATAAAGTCTGCTTCGGTATTGAGCTCCGTCTTGAACTTGAAGGTATTGCGTTTCGAGAATCTTCCCCGGAATTTATTTGACGCCACTTCAAGATCCTTGCTTCGCTTTTGGCTGTTTATGAGTGATTCCTTGAGTTCGCTCAATATCTCGGTGCAAAGTCGTGCGTTGGGCGTTTCGCCTAGTTCCTTGATGTTTTCGGGGCAAAAACTGGATGCGGCGAACTTGTCCGTTTCTTCGATAGACTGTTGCAATAATTTTTCGCGGTCGCGGTGTTGTTGCAACGTTTTTTCTTGTTCTGCTTTTTTCGATTCGAGCCTGACTTTTCGGGCGTTGAACTTTTGCTGCAAATCGCTTAGCTTATCTTCTGCATTCTGCTTTTCACTCTTGAATTCGTCTTCGTGGTCAAATAGTTCCTGCTTGTCGTAGCGGTAACGTGCAACGAGGTCTCGGTGATTTTCGATGTCGTCTAACTTACGCTGGACTGTTGCAATTTCAGCTTCGCATTTCTTGAGTGCTGTTGTATCGATGTTCTTGTTTTTGAGTTCGTCGTCGCGCTTTTGAAGCAAATCTTCGCGTTCATTTTCAAAAACTTTTTTTCGAGATTCGATTTCGGCGAGAATCTGGATTTTGAATCCGTCAAATTCTTCTTGTCTCAATTTCTGCTCACGCTGTTTCGCCTTGTCGTTCGCCCTGAGTTCTTGATTTTTTTCCGCATCCAGTTTCTTGAGCGAGTCTTTCGCATTGAGAATTTTTGTAGCGATATCGTTTATCTTGGACTGGATTTCGTTTTTGCGTTTCTCGATTTCAGCTTTATCGGCTTGCAGAATGGCTTCAAGTTCGTTTTCGGCACGTTTCCGTTTTATCGGAAGTTGCGCCAGTTCCGTATCAGAGTCGCGGATTTTGTCGAGCAGGGACTTTATCTTGGGTGAATAGCTGCGTTCTACGACTGCGTTTTTCTTTTCGAGTGCATCTGCCAGCTCGGTTGCACGAGCTTTGCTTTTTTCGATAGCTTTTAAAGTGTTTTTGCGTTCGGCTGCAATTTCTTCGGGCGTGCGTACACGGATGGGCAAATCTTCGAGGTTTACCTTGATACCGAACAAGGATTCTGCTTTCACGTCCGGAGCCGCAGCCTCGCCTATCAATTCTGGCGAAAGTCCCGTGTTGTAAAGAACGGATTCTTCGTCGGCTACCTTGCCGATGGTATTTTCCCAGCCGGGCTTGTTTTGCGAAAGCCATTCGTATAGTGACCCCTTCTGTTTTTCAAGAAGATTGTCCAATTCTTTTAGTTTCACCACGTTTTGTTTAGCTTCGGCGAGCAACTGGTCATTTTGTTTTTCGTATTCCGTGTTGTTCCTAGCAAGTTCCGCATCACGCTGTGCAGAAAATTTGTTCAGTTCGGCCTGTGCTGCGGATTTTGCAATTCTAGATTCGTTTTCCTGGACTTCGAGTTTTGAAATTTCTGCACGACAGGTTTCTATTTTGTCTGCAAACGGATGAATATAGTTGAGTTCAAGCAACTTCTTTTCGCAAGAATTCTTTTCGCCGTTGAGAGTTTCGATTTCGGCACGGGCATTCGATATCTTTGCTTCAAAACGGTCAAATATTGCGGTTCGCGACTGTTCAAATTTTTGCTGGATATCTTGTTGCGTTTTGAGCAGTTCTGCATTGCGTTCGTTCAGTCGTGCATTCTGGTTCTGCTTGAATTCCTCAAGAGCTTGCCTTGCCTGCTTTAGCAGATTATCGTATTTTTCCTTGACATCGTCGAACTCCCGCGTGAGCAGATGCAGACGTTCTTCGAGATGGGCACGCTCGACTTTGAGCGAAGCTTCGCGTTCTTGCTTTTTAAGGATTTCCCCGATATTCTGTGCTAGGTATTCCTGCGTTTTTTCGCGGCATTTTTTCAACTTGTCCTTGACAAGAGTGAGGCTTGCGTTTAGACCATCACGTTCACGGCTATACTTGCCGGTTTCCTCACCGATTAAACGAACCGTATCGTCAAGAGCCGCATTTGCCTTTTCGATTTCAATCGCAAGTGAAGGGAGCTGTTCTTTTGCTGTGCGATAAGCGTAATTCAGTTGCCGTCCGCAATCATCTATATTTTTCTTGAGTTGTAAAAGTACCCGGTAAAGCGTCACGACCCGTTCGGCATCGATGCGCGTTTCGCATTCATTCCGTTTATTGTAGGTAAACCACAGTCCGATATCGGCATATTCCTGCTCGAATTCCGAAACCTGCTGTCGAAAATATCCGAGATCAATAAACGAACTCTCGCTATCCATCGACTGGATAATCGTTTCCTTGATAAAATCGGCATCCAATTTCGAATTTAGAAACACATTCTGGATGCTTCGCGGAATATTCTGATAGCGACTACTTTCTGCAATGGAAAACTTGTAAAATTCCTTGCGTGCAACGGCCTGGTGGTTTCCATAAATGATGTCCCGGAACTGCTCGTAGCGATCGACTATCGGGCTCATGTAGGCCCCATTCAACCTAGTACGAATTGTCGGCATTTCAGCGGTGACTTCACCATGTTCGTCAATCAGCCATTCCTTGCTGTACGGCGCGTCAATGAATCTGAAAACTGCCCGCCCCGCTGTCTTGTTTACGAGAACGCAAAATGCACTTTCGTCGCGAACAACTTCATAGACGATATACGAATTTGCCTGTTCAAAATAAAAGTCGTCGAAGGATTTTTTTTCTTTCGGGATGCCTAGGCGTTGCTTGTCCGCATTGTAAAAGAACAACAAGGCCCGGAGCAACGTGCTCTTTCCGACACCTTGCGTTCCAATCAGGTGAACATTTCCATTGAGCCCGATTTCTGCATAACGCACATGGGCACTGTTGATGAATATAATCTTGTTAAGGAACCTCATCAACAGCCCCCTCGACAATGTTCAAGCAATTCACCATTTCTTCCAGGTAATGAAATGCGGAAGTCACTTTGTACGAACTGTCCAAATCGCTTTCAAGTTCGACAAATCCTATTTTCACCAGGTCGTCAACGAGTTTGTCGATGACTTCTGCGTGCGTCTTTTTGTCTGCGTAAAGTTTCGAAACTTTTTCTTTCAGTTCCATGTCGCAAGAAATGCGCTCCAGAATTTTTGCTTTGGTAAAGACGTATCCAGAACCGAATGCTGAATTAAATGTTTTCAGAAAATCCAAACGGTCAATCCAGTCGCAGAAACGGGCAAGCTTGTCAACCGCATTTACCTTGGGTTCGGGCCTCGAAAAGTAAAAATATCCGTTGCCGCTTTCCAGTACGAATCCGACTCCCTCGTAGTAATCGCGGTAGGCGTCAAAGTCGTCTTCTATCACATCGTAATAATTTCGGTTCGCCTGCACAACGCTATTGAGCGAGATAAACCCACCCTTGCCCAGAATATCAAAAATTTCCTTGGAATGTTTCAGCATGGTTAAATTATTTCACGAACTTCTCGATGACGCACTTGTGCTCCTTGGTCTGTTCGTCATAATTTACGCCGACAAAGAGCAGGTCGCCAGAATACTTTTCAAGCGCGGCCCCGTAGTTTTTCCCGCGAATCTGCGCGAGTGCAGTCTTTTCGCACTTGTTCCGCTTCAGTTCGATAACCAGTGCGGGCGTGTTGGGCACGTAGGGAATCATCACCACGTCGGCCACACCCTTCCCCGCAGGCATCTCTTTCACAATCGTGTACTTCAAGTTCGCATAGAAATACGCAAGGCAGATTACCGCCTGGAATGTGCCCTCGTTGTTGTAGTTCAGGTTGTTGCAAATCTGCTCGTGCGCCTTGTTTAACGCTTCGGCAACTGCGGCAGCCTCACCCTCGATGGTGCTTTCCACAAGTTGCTTGCTGGTGTTTACCAGTTCCATCAGGCCCTTGTAATCGGGCGACTGCTGCACGGAAAGAATCCACTGGTCGCGAACCTCGCGGTTCGGGATGTAGCACATCTGTTCCTTGCGGTCGTATGCCAAATATCCTAGATGGATTAGGTAGGTGAACACGTCGTCCTTGCTGTGGAAATCGGTCATGGTGTTGAGGTAACTGCTGATGCGGACCTCCACGCGGCCTCCGCCGATCATCGTCTTCACATCTTGCAGGATTCCTTCAAAGTCCATCAAGATGTAGTTCTTGAGTGCCTCGTACGAGCCAGTCTGCGTCCAGTAACTGCAAATTTCACCATTGTCCACAGCCGAAACAATGGATTTCGGATTATAGGTTTCTATGTCGTTGATATTGTAGCCGTCGTACCACCGCCTGCATTCCTCAAAATCAAGCCCGCTTTCTTTACACAGTTCCTGCACCTCTTCAGCAGTGAAGCCGACAAACTTCGCAAGCCTGCCGGAGCCTGCCATGGTGTATTCGTCGAACACGTTCAATTTCGACTGCACCTTGTCGCGCACCACGGGCAAGATGCCGGTGATGTAGGCAAGCGCGATGGCCGGAGCCAGGTTGTCGTTCTTGAACATGGAATTCAAGAAATTCAGATAGGACTTGAAAACACCTTTGGAAACGCGCTCGCGTACAAGGACATCGTATTCGTCCAGGATGACGACGAACTGTTCCTCAGTGGCGGCGTAGATTTTCTCGAGACACCCGGCCAAGGGCTCGTCTTCCGGAATTTTAACGGTCGGGAAGGCTGCCTTCAATTCTTCACGGATGCATGCCGAGAACAGCGGCACGATATCCGCTTCTGGGCCGTATTTCGAAAAGAACGCGTTCACGTCGAGCTTTATCACACTGAACTTGTTCAGGTACTTCTCGAAACTCGGGTCCTTCGCAATCTTGAGCCCGGTGAACAATTCGCGACTTTCGCAGCCCTTGCTGAAATAGGCGCTGAGCATGTTGCCTGCCATGGTCTTTCCGAACCTGCGCGCACGGGAAACGCACACGAAGCATTTATCCGTGTTGACCAAACGGTTGATTTCGGCGATAAGCATGGACTTGTCCACATAGATGGGCGTGTTCAGGCTTTTCTTAAAATTGGCGTAGTTCGGATTGACGTAGATTCCCATGCTTTTAAATATAATAAAAAGCAGCAAAAGCGTGCAACACCCGGAAATGGGCTGGTCCTATACTGCAGAATCCCGTATTCAGAATTTCGCCAGACCTTGGTCAGGCTTTCTTTTTGACCAAATCAAATTTTTTCAGCGAAATGCTTCAAGCCTCGCTTTGACTACGCAAAACCACCACATCCTCGATGTAAAGACCGGAATATTCGGCAATTTCCTTGTCGGACAACTTGCCGGCAGTAATCATCCGCTTGGCAATCTCGCGGGCACGTTCATCAACGTTCTCGGCGATTTTCGCGTTGATTTCCGTCGCGAATTCCTCGAAAATTCCCGGTACCATGACGTTGTGATCCCATCTGTCGTGATGCATACGTTGATAAGCCTCTAATCCCTTTTTTAAAACTTAGACACTTTTGCGCTTTCTGTCAAGTTCTTGAACTTCCCTTCGTCCAGTTCGTCGGGAAGTTCCCTGAGCCGGTTCAGGTAACGGAAGAAAAACAGCCACTTGCTCAGGTCATTGGACGACTTCTCGATGAAGAAGGGAACCTTCGAAAGCTCGATGGCCATGAAGTTGTAGGGGCTTGTAACGATCGCTCTATGGTATGCTTGATTTTTACTATCGCGAAATTCAATTCTATTTCCGTCTTAGTCGCCTTAGAACTTAAATTTTCACCTATAACATTCGCTAAAATATGCCCACTTTTGTTCAAAAGAATCTTTTGTTCCTGGCCTCCATCTGTAGTTTCTTGGATATGCTAGATTGTTCCGCACAGTTCGTGAATTTGCACAAACGTGTCTATAATCGCAATTGTGGTTTCTACAGCACGTACCGATTTTAATATCGTAGCCAACATATACAGCCCTTTTTCGGTAAAAGCGGTCGGATTCACCGTACTGTGCTTAAGTTTTTGGAACCGGTCAAAATTTTTGACCAGTTCAAGTTTCTCGGCTTTACACAGGCCAAAACAATAGCCTTCGAGGAACTTATTCATGTTGTTCCTGACGGCTTGATTTACTTCCTTGGTTGTAACGCCATAAAGCTCCGCAACATCCCTATCCAGCAGGATTTTTTTGTCTCGAATGGTGATAATTCTTGACTCGACGTCTTTAATCGTCATTCTTTTTACGGGGTCGTTCATCTTCTACTCCAGTCCGTCTACATGCTAGAAAAGGCGGGGTTTTAAAACATTACTGCACAAATACACACTATTTTTGGCAGGTTGTCAAGAGTTTCGAGAAATTTTTTTGAAAAACCAGTTTTTACCAGCCCGAATGTCAGAAAATAGCGTTTAGTGCCAATGAAAATAATCTATATTTCTCATTGACATAGGCTACTGTCGGCATGAATGTGCCGGTGGTGGTCGCTTGGATTTTTGAGATTCGTCTCTTATTCTCACTGCTGAAATCTGGAAAATTTTTGCAATTGGCGAGAGTAAGACGAACGCTCACGTCCCATCTGGGGCGTGGGTCGTTTGTGCTTATCAGTCAATTGGGCATTCCAGAGCCTCAGCAGTTGGTAAGTGCAGTTTGAACGACTCCACGCCTTTTCTGTTTCCCGACATTTTAGGCAAAGGTCGCAACCGCACGGATAAGGGTGATTCTCTATCACCTTTAACGCGGAGCGTGGCGTGTCGTCGAAAAAGCCATATACATTTGTTGATTTGTTTGCCGGATGCGGAGGACTGTCCGAAGGCTTCTATCGTGAAGGGTTTAAGGCTTTGGCTCATGTTGAAATGAATCATTGGGCTTGTGAAACGCTAAGGGCCAGAATGGAGCATTATGGCTATAAAAACGCCAATGATGCTGTAATTGAAGCAGATATCACAAGAGAAAGTATCATCGAGGAAATTTCAAAAGCTGTTGACAGAACAAAGCCCGACATTATTATCGGCGGTCCGCCTTGTCAAGCGTATTCGACAGCAGGAAGGGTTCGCGATGGTAAAAAAATGGCTTCCGATGCTCGCAATTTTCTCTTTGAAAGTTATGTGAAAATACTAGAACATTTCCGACCTAAATTTTTCGTGTTTGAAAATGTTACCGGGATACTATCTGCCAAAGTAAACGGAGAACCTATTTTCCCAAAGGTTTTAGAGGCTTTGGGCAAAGAGTACAAGGTTATAGATAATCCAGAAATATTGACACACAATACAGCTGACTATGGAGTTCCACAAATAAGGAAAAGAGTCATCATCATGGGTGTTCGTCGCGATTTGGAAAATTGCGATGTGAAAAATCTGTACAAAGACGTAATCAAAACTCATTATAATCCTGAAACACCAGAATCGGAAAGAAAAGAACGTAAACGATTTGTTGATGTAAAAGAAGCCATATCGGATTTACCTAGCGTGGCTCCTGGTCAAGATGTTTCTACAGATTCATTCGACTATCCGTGTAATAATGAATTTCTGAAACGAATAGGTTCTCCAGGGAAATATCCTTTGATGGATCAAATATGTCGAAAGCACAACGCAAAAGACATAGAACGTTTCAAAACAATGATCGAAAATCATTGGTCTTTTGGAGAAATGCGTAGGGCCCGACCTGATTTGGAGCATGAGCACGCAAGGGTTTTTGACAACAGTTATGTCGTTCAATGGTGGGACCGTCCTTCAAAAACGATTTTGGCTCATATTCACAAGGATGGATTTCAATTTAT
>FLNZ01000107.1_pt1 | contig 13069 bp, 13 predicted proteins | sample 1140391 | NCBI WGS metagenome assembly FLNZ01 (sample SAMEA3878171, study PRJEB12797) | bioreactor metagenome | biome: Moose rumen | place: Sweden | collected 2011-10
TCCCCAGGGGCTCGCCCCTGGGGAAATTTTCTTTCCGGATTACCTTACTTCAATTGCATTGGCGATGAAAACTCGCATAGCAAAAAACTTTACTTGACGCAGCGGAGCGAGAACGCGAACTTTTTCGATTTCGCGGTGTAACCGAAGGCCATCGACTTGTTCGTGAGGTACCACACGCGAGCCTCGCCCGCCGGGATATCTTCCGACTTGTCGTCCGCAGTCCAGAAAAAGGCGAACTTCGCGAGGTTACCGTACGTGCCGTCATCGAAGCGGTTGCCCGCAGGCATGGCAGAAAACTTGAGCGTATCGTTCCCGTTGGTATCTCCTTTCCAGCCGTAGTTTGTCTTCAATAGGTAACCCGCATTAAAATCCGCGCCCGCAGCCGTCCAGAGTTTCTCGAAATCTGCGTGAGTCGGCACGCGGAAACCCGCGGGGCATGCCTTCTGCGCAACGTCCCAGCTGTACAGCCGCCCATAGGCCATGCAGTTGTTCTCGTCGTCATCGAGGCAAAAGCTCCCTTCCGCATTGTAGTTCAGGTTGTCGCCCATCCAGGTAAGGCCCGCAATATTTACCACGCGGTAAACCTGCCCGTCGCGGGCATCCTTCACTTCGGATTTCTTCACCGCCTTTGCTGCCGTCCTGGCGGGTTTCGGGCTAGTCTTCGCCTTCGCGGGTTTCGCTACGGATAAACTCGCAAACGCAAACACAAGTACCGTTATTGCAACAATAAATCGCTTCATAATAGCAATTATAAAAAATCGGAGCCTTCCTCGGGCATCACCATATCCGGGTCCTCGAGCACGAACTCGTTTTCGACGGAATCCACCTTGCGTTCCGCTGTGGCATCAAGCGCTTCCGCATGCCCGCGGAGTGCTGCAAACGGGTGGAAAATCTTCGCACGGGCCTCCATGCTCATGCGCGGGTGCTTCATGAGAAAATTCCAGTCGTTCCTCGGATACGGCAAATCAATTATGTCTTTATAATCATCAACCATCCATTATCCATTATCAATCATCAATTAGGCCCTGTGTCCTCCTATCTGTCCATTCCGCTCGATGGTGGTAGCGCCTTCCTGCAGGTCCATCCCCTTCACGATGGCGTTCTTGCCGAAGCGCTTCTTTATAAGCAGTTCCGCCTTCAGGCGTTTCTTTTCGCGTTCCTGCTTCTTCACGTCGGTAAACAGGTCGAACCCGCGATTCTTTTCGTCCACGATGTCTGTCGCGACCAGGTTCAGGCGACGCACCGTAAGTTCCGGATTCACGATGCGGTCAAAGAGCTTCATCACAGCGTCGGCCATCACCGTCTGCGAACTCGTGTAGTACCCGATATTCGCCGTACCGTGCGCAGGCTTCGGCACAGTCCTTCCATAAAAATCCTGCACCGTCTCGCCGTGGTAGGTTCCCTTGTCCACGTTTTCGCGGTCATAACCCACCGTAAGCACGAGCCCGTTACATACAAGTTCATGTTCCACCAGCGCCATCGAGACGGTATCCACCATCTCGCGCACCACGATACGCGCCTTGTCGAACGGGTACGGGTCCTGCAGAACCTGCCCCTCGCCCGTACTGCGGCTGCGAGGTTTCGCCTTCCGGATATCTGCGATGGTGCACGGTTCGTAACCCCAGGCATGGTCTATCAGGATTTCCGCATTCACGCCGAGCATCTTGTAAAGCGCCTCGGGATTCTTGACACTCACGCGGGCAATGTCGCCCATCGTGCGGATGCCCCGCCCGCCGTTCAGGTAGCAGTTCTCTAGCCTCGCCGCTATGCCACGACCCACCTGCCAAAAGCTCGTAATCGGGCGATGCGACCAGAGATTTTTCCGGTAGCTCATCTCGTCGAGTTCCGCGATTCGCACGCCGTCACTATCCGCCTCCACGTGCTTCGCCATGATATCCATCGCGACCTTGCACAGGTAAAGGTTCGTGCCTATTCCGCCTGTAGCGGTAATTCCCGTCGTATTGAACACGTCCTGGATAATCGTCTTCACCAGTTCGCGCGCCGTCATCTTGTACAACTTAAGGTAGCGCGTCAAATCCAAAAAGCACTCGTCGATGGAATACGCGTGAATGTCTTCTGCGCTCACATACTTGAGATATACGTTGTAGACCTTCGTGGAGTACTCCACATATTTTGCCATCTGCGGCTTCGCGATAATGAACTCGATTTTTTCGCCCGTACGGCGTTCCACCTCGCGCACCTTCTGGTTCACCTCGAAGAGCCGCGCACGCCCGGGTATCCCGTAGGCCTTTAGCGCAGGCGTTACCGCAAGGCAAATCGTCTTCTCGGTGCGGCTCTCGTCGGCCACCACGAGTTTCGCCTTCAACGGGTCGATACCCCGGAGGATACATTCCACCGAGGCAAAGAACGACTTGAGGTCTATAGCAGCATAAACGCGGGACGACATAGGGGATTACAAAAGTACTATGCACAATATAATACTTTTGGGCACGCGCCCCTACGCATTCATGCCCAATATAAAGAAAAACAGGAAAAGCGGGAGAATAAAAACCCACACCCCCTGGAAGTAGCCCTCCAGGTCGGAATCGCTCATGGTGGAATGGTCGATAAGCGAAATCACCAGGTACCAGAGCCCGATATATTCGAGCACGGAATGGCCACCGCTAAAGATATACCGGAGCAGGAAGTAGCCCAGCGTAAAGCCCACCACCGTAGGCGCCACCCCTATGAGCGCATGCTGTACCGCACGCATGAACCAGGGACCGCGCGCGCAGTAGCTGATATGCCCCAGTTGCCCGTGACCGCTTTCAAACATGCATATTTCGTTAACCTCGGCACCCGTAATCACGCCGAAGCACAGGTGCGCCATCTCGTGCACGAAGGTTCCCGGGAACGTCACGAAGTTCACGAAAAAGTAGGCAAAATCGCGATTTACCTGCCCGATAAGTTCCACCTGCGCTCGTTCCAGGCCATACAGGAGCAGCCCCGCAATCACGGGCGCGACAATCACGACCACAGTCAATATGGCGCTAATGCCCGCCAGGGCACCCACACCGTGCCCCCAGCCGAACCATGCTACAACCTGCGACATCGTGGGGAGAGTGAGCATCGGAGCCTCCTGGAAGAAGTAACACCATCTTATCGCACCGGAAGGGCGGACTGTCAAACCGTTCAAGGCAAAAAATAGCCATTTTCTTTACAAAAGCCTCCCCTACGGCGATAAAGAACTGCAAGGAGGCCGCATGTTCAACGTTCTCAAGAAAAAGCCCACAACCTGGATAGACCAGCCCGTCATCGACTACCTGATGAGCGTAAGCCCGGCGTATGCCATATATTACACGGTCAACATGGGCGGGAAAAACCTGCAGCTCCAGTTCCGCAATAACGAAGGCAAGTTCCTCGCCGACATACACGAAAGCAGGGTGCAGTCCATCTCCATCGCGTACCAGCACTTTTTCAACGAACACTCGCTCAGCGTGTACGGGCGGCTCACCGTCGCAGACCTGCCGCGCGTCAAGGAATATGTAGAGAAGAGCACCGCCATATTCAAGACGAAGAGCACGCTGAACATACGGAGCCTGGAGCACCTGCAGGCAGAGCTCAAGAAGCAGATTGAGGGTACGCTCGGGGTAAAGCACAGGCCGTTGTTCCCCGACAGCGAAGAGTCCGAACCGGACCGCAACATCAACCTGCACATAAACTCCATCGGCCCCGAGGCGCGCGAACGCCTGCTCTGCTTTTTGAGCAGGCTCGACAACGACTGCGTAGACGTGATGCTCCTCATGCACATCAACAGTGCCACCGAGGAGGAGATATGCTCCACCCAGACCGAGCTCGACATGCTCGATATGGAAGAGGAGGAAGAGGAGGAAAGGTGGTAAGAGAGTGAAGGGGGGGGGGGATATTTAACGAAAAAAACGTAGAGATGTTGGGCTGGACGAGAAGAAGTTCGAACACTTGACGGAAAGTTCAAAAGTGTCTAAATTCGCCAAAGAAGAATTCGAGGCATACCAGAAAGTGTACCACAAGGAATGGGACCACAACGCCATGGTCGATGGCATCTTTGAAGAATTCGCGGACGAGATCAACGCGAAGGTTGATGCGGTTTCTTCTGAAAGGGTCCTTGACAAAACGCGAGAAATGGCAAAGGGATTACGTGACGACAAAGTCCCGATGGAAATCATCATTCGCCGGACCGGCCTCTCCGAAGAAGAAATCGGCAAATTGTAGGCATTAGCCTCTTCCCCATTCTATTTACCGATTCCACTTTACATTCGCCAGCCTCCTTACGATATATATAGTGAACGCTTTTTAAGGAGGCCCTTATGGGACACGCAGTCATCAAGGACACGAAATACCAGATCGTTAACGCCCGGGTGGACCAGGCCAGCGGGGGCCCGGATGCCCCCATCCTGGTGGCCGAGGTCGAGCTGAAGCCCGCAAAGGGGATCCCATTCTTCTATACCCTCATCGAGTGTGAGGGCATGCCGATGGTCTACAAGACGGAACAATCCGTTTTTGACTGGTGGATGGAACCGGACGCATACGAGAGCGAACTTGACGACCTGCAGGACGCAGGCTCCGTATACGATGGCGAGAACTACGACGAACTATTCGAGGACCACAAGGGCATCGAGTGCTACGAGGGGCTCCGCTACCTCATCTACGTGATGCGTACTGGTTGGGATGAGGCAGAAGCCTACATCCAGGCGACCAAGGGCAAGAACCTCGACGAAATCGAGATTCCCTCGTCGGACGTGGAAGAGGAATGGGAAAACGGGGAAGAAAACTAAATTTCTTTAAAAAAGGTATAACTAAAAAAAGGAGTCTCTATGGAACTGATTCTCGCTTTTATCGTCGGCCTGATTGTCGCCGGCGCCGCCGCAATCATCATAAACAAGAAAAATCAAGGAAATGCGGAGTCTGTAGAGACGCAAATCCGCGAGAAGGTCCTTGCCGAGACACAAGTAGAACGACTGAAAGCCGAAACGGACTTGAAGTCGGAAGTTTCCCGGTTGACCGCCGACAAGGAACACCTGCAAAACGAGGTAGAATCGCTCAAGAGCGACAATCGCGATGCTGCCCAAAGGGTAAATAAGCTGAACGACGAGAACGCCCGTCTGCAGGCCGACCTGAAGGGGGCCCAGGAGCGCCTTGACGCACAGGTTGCACACGAACGGCAGGAGGCCGAAAACCGCGACCAGCGCGAAGAACAAGCAAAGAAGGACCGCGAAGCACAATTCGCTGAACAGATTAACCAGCTCAAGTCAGCTTTTGAGGCTACATCCCAGAAGCTGCTCAAGGAACGCTCCGACGACCTGAAAGGCGTTAACAAGGAGCAGATGGACAACATTACGCAGCCGTTCTTCAAAGAAATGGCAGAACTCCGCAAAATGATTGGCGAAACCAAGAGCGGTACCGACAAGACCATTACTGAACTTGGCGCAACCATCAAGACTGTCATGGACCGCTCCGAGCAAATGAGCAAGGACACGCAAAACCTGGCCGAAGCGCTCAAGAACAGGGGTAAGGTGCAGGGTGACTGGGGCGAACAGGTTTTAGAGAACATTCTGCGCGATAGCGGACTCCGCAAAGGCGAGGAATACTTTGTACAGTATAACACGAAGGATGAAGAACTTAACGACAAGCGCCCCGACATTGTCGTCAGCTGCGCGGACGGATCCAAAGTCGTTATCGATTCCAAGGTCTCGTTAACAGCTTATTCGGACTATATCGGCGCCGAAACCGAAGAAGAACGCACGGCAGCCATCAAGGCCAACTACGATAGCGTTTGGACCCACGTGAAGGAACTCGCCGAAAAGAACTACCCGAAACTCGTACCGCAGTCCGTGCCCGTGGTGCTCATGTTCGTACCCAACGAAGGCAGCTACATTCTCGCTCTGAATCACGACCCGCAGCTTGGACAAAAAGCGTATAAAAAGGGCGTACTCATCATCAACCCGACAAACCTGATGTTGGCGCTGAGCCTGATTCTGCAAACCTGGCGCAACACCCGCCAAGAAGAAAGCTGCCAGAAGATCATAGACGCCGCCACGAAATTCTATGAAAAATACTGCGTGTTCTCGGAAACCATGAACGACCTCGGCAAACTGCTGGGGCGCACTCAGGATTCGTACGCAAAAGCGGTCAGCCAGATGAAAGAAGGCAAAGGCAACCTTTCCGGATACATGAACGGGTTGATTGAGCTGGGCGTACAAAGCACTAAATCAATAAATGAAAAAATGCTTCCGCCACCAGGGATTTGACAAAGATTAGCCTCTGCACGATATATATGCAGAGGCTTTTAACAAGGAGTGTGCCATGGAGAACAAAAAGGACAACATCGACAAGCTCGTGAGCGGCATTCTCGGGAAACCGGGCGTGCTGAAGGATACCCTCCAGAAACTCGTCGCCAATACGGAGCAGAGCTACCTCGCATTCCGCGATGTCAGGGACAGGCACACCGATATCGGCAGGGCTGCCCTGCCGGCAATGCTCCGGAACCAGTCCTCCCATGTAGTCAAGAACGCGGTCGAGGCCGCAGCCGCCGCGCTCGGTCACTTGATCGAGGAGCACCCCGACATGGAGCTGGGCGACATCCCGGGAGAACTGTACAGGATTCTCATCAACGACACGCAGGTATACAACGACGCATTGTTAGACGCCGCTTCAATCCTGGCGCCAATGTTCGTCATGTTCGACGAACGCTATATGCAAGAAAAGATAGAAGTGGAGTTGACAGAAACTTCTTCGATTTAAGCTTCCGTTGTTGGTTGAAAAGAGCCCGGTGACCTTTGCGTCATCGGGCTTTTTAGTAGCGTAAATCATCAACTCATTGAATAATCGCCATATCTTGACTTTATAACAGCACCCAGGTCCTTCAAGGCCGAATTGCATTCCGCCTTTGTCAGTTTTTTATTCTGCTTAAGGAATACCTTGGGGTGAATGCTATTCCGCATTTCACGGATGGCATCCGCCTTATCCCTCGCGTCCCATTCTTTCACGACCTTACCAATACGGCAAATCGCATCGTTTAAAGACATGTAAAAGTCCTGCGGCCGGCCATCAATATTCACCGTCCTGTACGGTTTTTCAAAATAATCCTTACCATCCTTTTCACTTGCCCAATCGATAAGAACGGTTTCTAGAATAGACCCCACCAGTACAATCGCTGAGCGATACGCCCCATTGGGAATGTTTATTTTCAGTTCCTTCATTGAATCATCAATGAACTCAAGTATTTTCCGTTTATGAGGTTCATCGACTAAGCGCTCCTGCAATTCATCGAACAAGGCATCGTTCTGAACGACATCTTTACCAGGCCTCAAAAAGGCAGAATAATCCATTCCCGCAAAAAAAGATTCATAATCCATCTCTGCGGGAGTTTCTAGGCTCTCTTTTATCCGTTTATCAGCCCGTATCGGTTTATCAACCCGTTTTTCAATCTGTTCTTTTCTGGGTTGCAGAGCTTTCTCTGAAGGTATTGACTTAGCTCTTTTAACAGGTTCGCATTTCAAACTGCAAGCCTTACTGGCGACAATATTGCTACGTCTTTTTGGGGTTGGTTCCGTCTTTTTTCTAGGACTTTGTTTTTTAATATTTGTAACAGAGTCTTTGCTTGCACCATCTTCAATATAATTAAGGTCGCCTATAAAAAAGGACTTAGGAGACAACCTGCAGAATTCTTCATACTTTTGAGACAGCTCCTTATTCTCCGCCATCGGTTTTTTAGTATTTGGCAATGGAACAGGAAGTTCTTCCAAAACATTTATTTGGGTCCAGGAACGGTTATACGCCACAGGCAAAGACAATATTTTAAACACCTTGCTTTGCATGTAAAGATAAAGGTATTCAGCCGTCACACGATTTGATTTTACGCGCAAGATAATGGGGTAAAAACTCAATTTCTCTCTATCTATAGCAGTTTCATCCAAAAATTCTAATATGACAAAACCTTCCAAATCAGAAAGAATAATATCATTCTTTTTTAAGCAATCTCGAGAGCCCCTTTTAGCAGGAATAAATTCAACCAAATCCTTCAACTTAACAATTTCTTGTTTTTTCAAGGACTTTTTTACCGGCAAATATTCTCTTGTGTAATAACAAATGTTGAAATTATTCTCACAGAATTCACTATAAGGAACATCATTTACTAATGACTTTATACTGTTACTAACTTTTGACGTATTTATATAGGCTTCTAGATCCTTATAATACATGAAGACCGCTATTTCCCTTTTTTTTGAAAAATATATTTTTTCAAAATCCAGCACAAATTTCGGAACAAAGCATATCTTGAAATTCTTTGGTTTATTTCTCGAAAAAGTAAAAAGAGTAAACAATGAACCGTTAGGATTTTTTAAAAAATCTATGTAACCTAGTTCATAAATTCCGGTCACATAGTATTTTTTCAAATCGGAATATTTTCCACTTTTTTGAATATCCTCCATAAGCCCATTAGGCAGTATTATTGCGAATTCATCTGCGCCGGCATCAAGACGTTTTTTCAACAACCCGTCAGAAACCAGCGAACTATCGCTCACTTTATGGTTCAAGCGTTCTGCAATAAGCTCTTTAATATCAAGTTTCATAAGTACCTCTTCCAATTTTGTCTATGCAACCTCTAAAATTTATATCAAACTATACTTTTCAAAGAAATTAGCAAAAAAATCATCATACCTTGACTTTATAACGGCATATAAATCCTGCAAGGCAGCATCGCATTTCTCCTTCGTCAACTTTTCATTCTGTTTAAAGAAAACTTTTGGATGAATGCTGTTTCGCATTTCACGAATGGAATCGGCCTTGTCTCTAGCGCTCCATTTTTTTACGACCTTGCCAATACGGCAAATCGCATCGTTTAACGACATATACCAGTATTGCGACTTACCATCAATATTTACCGTCCTATATGGCTCTTTAAAATAATCTTTGCCATCCTTTTCGCTAGCCCAATCCACAAGGAACGCCTCTAAAGCAGCTCCCATCAATACAACCGCTGATTGATATGCGCCATAGGGGATATTTATTTTCAGTTCCGCCATCATGCCGTCTATATATTTTATGATGTTTTGCTTATGAGGTTGTTCTACGAAACGCTCTTGTAATTCTTCCGACAGAGCGTCCTCTCCAACAATTTCTTGGGTTAGTTTTTTATAAAATGCATAATAATCTTCATTATATTTATATGAGTTAAATTCAATATTAGAACAAGCTTTTTCAATATACTGAACGTATTGATCCTCTAAAGAAGCATAATATTTTAAATTGTCTTTCATTATAGAATCATAATTACAATTCTTTTTTAATATTTCTTTGTAATTCGCAAGATCATCTGTTTTTATTTTAGACGAAATTCCATCAACAATCCATTTATAATAATCCTGGTATTTTTGAGAAAGTTCCTTATTCTTTGCCATTGGCGTTTTTGAGTTTGGTAAAAGAACTGGAACTTCATTCAGGATGTTTTTTTGAACAAACGGACGATTATATACTACAGGCAAAGACAATATTTTAAACAATCTACTTTGCATATAAAGATAAAGATATTCGGCAGTTATGCGATTTGATTCAACACGCAAAATAGTTGACAAAGATGTCAATTTTATTTTTTTTATGGTAGATTCATCTACGAACTGGAATTTGACAGTGCCATGCCAATTAGAAAGAACAATATCATTCTTTTTTAAGCAAAATTGAGCATCTTGTTTAAAGGAAAAAATCTCAACTAAATCTTTCAACTCGACAATTTTTTGCTTTTTTAAAGATTTTTTTACCGACAAATATTCTCTTGAATAGTAACAAATGTTGAAATTGTTCTTGCGGAATTCACTATACGGAACAGTGTTTGCCAAAGGCTTTAAATTGTCGCCAACCTTTGACGTGTTTATATAAGTTTCCAAATCAGCATAATACGACGAGACGTCTTCCTCCTTATTAATTGGGAGATTTGTTTTTTTAGAGTCTAGAATAAATTTCGGAATGAAACATATCCTGAATTTTTGAGGTTTTTTCGTCGAAAAGGTAAAAAGCGTGAACAATAAACTATGATGGTATTTTGAACAATTTATGTTGCCTAATTCATAAATCCCGGTAACATAATATTTTTTTAAATCCGGATATTTGCCACTATTTTGAAGGCGTTCCATAAGCCCATTAGGCTGTATTATTGCAAATTCATCTTTGCTTTCTTCAAGATGTTTTTTCAATAAATCATCAAAAGCCTCGGGGCCGCCGTGCATTTCATAGTTCAATCGTTTTTTGATAAGCTCTTTAATATCAAGTTTCATAGGTGCCTCATTTTTCAGATTTCTGATTATCGCCTTCTCCGGCGTCCGACGTAAGCATCTCTTTCATCTTGGCATGTGCATCCATCTCTTTTTGTTTTTGAACATTTTTCACACTAACGCTATTTGTAAGTTCGTTAACAGCCTTCTCTATTTCCTCTGTATTTGTCCTGAAAGCCTGTTTCTGGCAAAAAGCTTCTACTCCTTTTTGGATATAAGGGCGAATCATTCCATGCGCGATATTCATCTTTTGACCAGATGCGTTACTTTTCATCTGATAGCCCCTTTGAATGCTTCTTACTGCATTATTAATTATTGCGGCAAGCATACCTTTTTCTCTAATTTTTTTCATAATCAATTCAGCATTATGGAACCACCACTTGGGCAGATTATTTTCTAAAGGACTTTTATCAAAAGTTGACGCAAAACTTCTTAAACTTTGCGGATTCCATTTTTCGATATTTCCACGAAAACAAGATTCGTGGAACATATACGACATATTAACCACTTTAGACACATCCCATTTGCTAATATCTCCATTAAATACAGATTTTTCAAACATATTTGACATGTTTTTTACTTTGGACACATTCCAATCATCAATAACACCGATGAATTGGGATGCACAAAACATATATGGCATTTTTGTCACATTGCCTACATTCCATTTGCTGATGTCTCCGTTGAATATAGAATGGCTAAACATTGCAGACATGTCTGTCACATTCGACACATTCCATTGGCTGATGTCTCCATTGAAGTTCGATAAACAGAACATTCTAGACATGTCCGTTACATTTGATACATCCCATTGGCTGATATCTCTGTTAAAAACGGATCTACAGAACATCTTGGACATATTCGTCACATTGGAAACATTCCATTGGCTGATATCACCATTGAATTTAGATCTTTTGGGGTCATGAGACATAATAGTGTTGTAACCAAACATTTCTCTCATATCGTTCACATTCGACACATTCCATTGGCTGATATCTCCATTGAAATCAGACTCACAAAACATCGCCGACATGTCGGTCACGTTAGAAACATCCCATCGACTGATATCTCCATTGAATATTGAATTACGGAACATTTCAGACATGTCTGTCACATTGGAAACATTCCAATAGGCTATATCCCCTATAAATTTCGTTTCACAAAACATGCCGGACATATTAGTTACCTTAGAAACATCCCATTGACTTACATTCCCATTAAACGGCGAACCGTAAAACATTGCAGACATGTCCGTCACATTGGAAACATTCCATTGGCTGATGTCTCCATTGAAGTTTGACGAGCAAAACATTCTAGACATTTCCGTTACATTTGACACATCCCATTGGCTCAGGTCTCCATTGAACGGAGAATTCTCAAACATCAGCGACGTATTCGTCACATTAGAGACATTCCATTTACTAATGTTCCCACAAAATTGTGAGTCAGAAAACATCCTATGTGCATTGATTACGTGGAATGTATTCCATTTGCTAACATCACCATTAAACAACGAGTTTGCGAACATTCTTGACATGTCCGTTACATTTGACACATCCCATTGACTAATATCTCCATTAAACTTTGACATTTCAAACATCCGGCTCATGTTTGTTACATTTGACACATCCCATTGACTGATGTCTCCTGAGAAATCTGACCCCAAAAACAACATATTCATGTTTGTAACACTCGAAACATCAATAAAATTTAGATTGCAATTAGGTCCTTTTTCTTTTATGCAGTCATGGACTATATTCCAAATATTCTCATCTGTAGCAAAGACTTTTTCTTCCATGATTTCCTCTTCAATCAAACCCAAAGTATTTTAATAAAAATTTAAGATAGATTCATCACTTCATTTATGAGAGACGCTAATGAAGAATGACCATATCCAGATCTTGATTGAATAACTTTTTCCAATTTATCAAAAGCATTTTCGCATTCTTGCTTTGTTATTTTTTTATTTTGACCCACAAAAACTCTAGCATGGATATTATTTCTCATTTCACGAATTGCATCAGCTTCGTTCCTTGCGGTCCATTTTTTTCGTTTTTTTGCTATATAACATATCGCATCATTCAAAGTTAAAAATTTTGGATCATCCCTTTTTTTTCGATACGCTTCATGAATAAAATCTTTTCCAGCAATTGTGCTAGCCCAATCTGTAAGAAACGCCTCTAAAATAGAGCCAATTAGTATAATTGATGCGAAATACGCACCATTAGGAAATGTTATGTCATATTCTTTTTTATTCGCGCAGATACAATTAAGGATATTGTTTCTTATTCGTTGTTTATCCCTATTCCTAAATTCGTCTCCGAGAGCGTCGCTTTTCACAATATTTTTGGATAATTTCTGAGAATCTTTGTAATCATCCGGAGCATCCTTTAATAAATATGGCCTATATTCCTTGTTGAAACGGTATTTGTAATATTGAGCAAGCTCCTTATTTAAGGCAAGTGGTGTATCGGCGTCAGGCAAATAAACAGGAATATCTTTCAAATCGCTCCAATTGGGATGTATTCCAGGATTAAGCGATAGCATTGGTGCAGAAAGAGTGATGATATTCTTAAAAATTCCGCTATTTAAATAAAGAAACAAATATTCCGCAGTTACCAGAACCGATTTCAAGCGCAACACCGCATAACAGTTCGCCGGAGATACAACCACTTGACTATCTTCATCAAATAAATAAAAATGCCCCAAACGTATACCGGCAGAAACAAGGATGTCACCTTTTTTTAACGGGAAATAACCATAGGGTACCTCTAAAAATACATTCTTTTCCTGAAGATGGGTTTATTTGTCGTTTTCAGGCG